>JAEEGG010001092.1_pt1 | contig 75248 bp, 61 predicted proteins | sample 9134161 | NCBI WGS metagenome assembly JAEEGG01 (sample SAMN16246543, study PRJNA631951) | gut metagenome | biome: gut microbiome; feature: rumen; material: CR-attached | host: Bos | place: Iran: Karaj | collected 2018-10
AGGGCTGTCGAGGCATGAGTTCCTTGAACCAATCCTGCTCCTTGTGCGACAGACCGACGAGCCACGCTGTAAGCGGGTCGATGGAACGTTGGTCGATGTCGCCATACGAACGGAGCATAATGCTCTCGGGATAGAGTTCAGCTGCGCGTTCGGAACGTGCCTTGTCTTCGGGGCTAACGGCATAGAAATCCCAGGCACCGAAGAGGTGCAGCATCTCGTGAGCAATGCGTCCGACCTGAAGTTCCCGTCCCGTATCGCTGGAAATCTGATAGAGCATGCAGCACTCCGGCATTGAACGGCCTGAGCCACTACGCGCCATATTGCGGTTGACGGCCAAAGCATAGCAGCGTCCTGACACGTGAGGAAAGACGAGCACAAGGAACTGCTGACAGCCCGTCTTGCGGGTGAGAATCTCGTGCAACTCCTTGTCCCCGGTGTAGCCATAGCGTCGCAGAACAGTCTTGGGATAACCTACGGCATCGGGCTGAAATGGATTGTCGGGGATGTTGTTGTCGATCAACTGTCGCTTGATGGAATAGTTCCGGAATTCGACTTTCTTGCCATATCTCTGCGCTTCAGACTTGAGCCAGTCCTCGGCGGCATAGAGCTTCTGAGCCGTGGCCTCAATCTCGTCCTGACTCCATCGGCTCGTTTCGGTGCCTACAAACAGATAGAGGACACAGACATTGCCCGACAGGTGACGAGCAGAACCTACGTCAATCAGATCCTTATAGGTGACCACAGGCTTGGGCACATCAAAATCGAAGTTGATGCCCAAGGATTCAAGCCACGAGGTCTGTGCCCGCAATGAGGTTGCAAGACAGACGAACAAGAACAATAGGAAGAGCTTGCGAGAAGGACACATAGTTTGAAAAGAAGGATGCTTAATACAGGCCGACCTTGCTGACTCCAAATCGCTTGTGATAGATCAGCGCCTTGCAGCGGAACCATAGATCCACCAACGGAGTATAGAGGTCGCAAAGAATCGGCCAACCGATGAATGGACGCTGCTTCAGGGCCTTAGCCGAACTGATGTAGGTGAAGACGATGAGAGCCAGGCGAATCAACAGCATGGCCAGCACGAGACCAAGGACAATCCATGCATGCGAATGCGTGCCCCCGCTCCCTACAATCTTCATAAGCGCATAGGCCATGATGGCCAGTCCGGGCAGTACGGTTAAGTATCGGGTAAGATACTCGAAGATCTTCACGACGAAAGGCAGCCAAGGATAGAGGCGCGACGTGAAGCCACGGTTCCAGCGGTCGATGGACCAGTTGATAAAGAGGGGCTGTGACTGGTCGGTCATGACAGTGGCAGGAGTACAGGCGACAGCCACATTGCCTCCCCGTGCCACATCGGCCACGAAGAGGTCATCCTCACCGGGCTGCATCTTGAGATGGCGCTGGAAGCCCTGGCTGCGGTTGGCATAGAACGTGCTCTTGCGGAATGCAAGGTTCTGTCCCCATCCGGCATACGCCTTCATCGTTAGCGTGATACCGAACATCAGCAGCAGACGCTGAAAGAGGTCGAACTGGCAGAAACGGGACAGGAAGCTCGCACGCCGCTCATAGACGACAGGCCCAAGCACAACCTCAACAGCCGGATTGGCGAAATGACTGACCAATCCGCTGATCCACTCTGCCGACGCAGGCATGCACTGCGCGTGGGTCATCAGGATGATGTCATAATGGGCGGACTTGGTTCCAAGAAGTACAGCCAGTTTACGGTGGCTCATGGCACGTGTCTTCTCGTCAATCTTGGTATGCATCAGGATGTCGGAACGCTGATCCATCATCGTCAACACGTCCCGTGTATGGTCGCGCGAATTGTCATCAAGCACGATGACCTCGTACTTGGGATAGTTCTGGCTGAGCAACACGGGCAGGTTGCGTGCCAGCGACTCAGCCTCGTTGTGGCTATAGACCAGCACACTCACTCCGGGTTGCACACCACCCACATATGCAGGTGTCCTGGCCTGCCGGTTTGCCTCACGTCTCAAGCCCTGCCAGACCACAAGGTTCAAAATGAGCTGAATGAGCCATGCCAGGACAAACAAGCCTGCCATAGCCACCAGCCAAAAGGGATAATCTATCGTGATATTCATTCTATGTCGTATTTGCCCGAATTAGGTCCTATTTATCGGAAATGAGGTCGCAAATATACGAAAAAATGAGGAAACCGCCAAGTGTTTCCTCATTTTTTTCTTGTTATTGACATTTTTTACATATGAAACGCTCCACAATGGGAGTTCAAAGCGTGGCCAGATAGCCGCTCACATTGCGCTCGATGCGTGCAGCGATGTCGCCGTTGTCATCGGCAGGAACGAACTTCTCGCCCACAATGTGCTCATAGAGTTCGATATAGCGGTCGCTCACCGACTTGGCATACTCGTCGGTAATCTCAGGCATTACCTGACCAGGCTCGTTCATGAAATTGTGGTCAATAAGCCATTGGCGCACAAACTCCTTCGAGAGCTGTTTTTGCGGAAGACCTTTCTCAAACTTCTCCTCATAACCCTCCGAATAGAAGTAACGACTCGAATCGGGTGTGTGGATTTCGTCGATGAGATAGACCTTTCCATCCTTCTTGCCAAACTCATACTTGGTATCCACCAGAATCAGCCCCTTGGAGGCAGCAATCTCACTTCCACGCTTGAAGAGGGCACGCGTATATTGCTCGACGAGTTCGTAATCCTCCTTGCTGACGAGACCCTGTGCAATAATCTCCTCCTTCGAGATGTTGAGGTCATGTCCCTCGTCAGCCTTGGTGGTCGGAGTGATAATCGGTTCAGGGAAACGCTCATTCTCGCGCATTCCTTCGGGAAGCTTCACGCCGCACAGCTTACGACAGCCCTTCTTGTACTCACGCCAGGCTGAGCCAGTCAGATAGCCACGGATAATCATCTCTACACGAAATCCTTCGCACTTCAATCCTACCGTAACCATCGGATCGGGTGTGGCCAACTTCCAGTTGGGAACTATATCGGCAGTGGCATCGAGGAACTTGGCAGCAATCTGATTCAAGACCTGGCCCTTGAAAGGAATACCCTTGGGAAGAATCACGTCGAAAGCCGAAATGCGGTCGGTGGCAACCATCACCATCAGCTCATCGTTGATATTGTAAACATCACGGACCTTGCCGTGATAGACGGACTTCTGACCCTTGAAGTTGAAGTCAGTGCGAGTTAGTGCGCTCATATTCTTGGCTCTAAATAACTATAAAATAAAATTGTCGAAAAATACACCTTTTTGGTGGCGCAAAATTAGCAAAAACAAGGCATATTTCCAAATTTCAAACCCCAAAATGTGGTGATGTCATACAATATTTGACCAATAACGCATCTTTGTGTTGCAAAGTGTCTTGCAGGAACTGCCTGTATTCATCTGATTCTGGGTCGGAAGGACGATGCTGCAACGCCTTCACAAGAGGTTCGGCCTCCTTCATATACTGTCTCAAGCGGGAATCGAAACAGCAGTCGGCGACAAGTTCCTTTACAGCCTGGATAGCCAAGGAGGAAGGATGCACCAGATCGTCGGCATAGAAACGATAGTCGCGCAGGTCATCCATCATAAGCTCATAGACCGGCAGATATTCCACCTGCTGGCCGAACCGCTTCTGCAAGGCTTCGACAGCCAGAAGCAAGGTACTCTTGGAGAGCTGGTTACCATGCAGGCCATCCCGAACATGACGAATCGGACTCACTGTGAAGACAAAGTGCTTAGTATCTGATGCGGCTATGATGGGTTCCCAAAGGACGACAATCTCTTCGACTGAAAGGCTTCGGCGCACGAATTCGCTGGCAGGAAACTTGTGGCAGTTGGCCACTATCCTACCCTCTCGCTCATAGACCCAACTGGTGCCCAATGTAATGATGACATGGCATGCCTCGTTCCAGAAAGTACGCACTTCGGCATCGAGAGCCACCAGCTTCTGCTGCAATACATCGGCATCGGTATCACTCCATTTGCCATGATGTGCGAAACTATAGTATCGTCCATTCAAGGCCTGCAACTCGAAAGGAGAATCCGTGCGGTTATCCGACAGAACACGTTGAAGGGACAGGGCAATGCTTGCCGGGTTGAACAGCACACCCCATGGATTGCACAGCACCTTCAGCCAATGCTCTCCCATCCACGTGCCGATATGGTCGGTGAAGCACGAGCCCAAAAGCAAAACACCCTCCCGACAACCAATGAGTTGCCGCAAGGGTGTACGTTCTATTTCGGTGCGCAGTTTCAGCATCATTCCTTGCCCCTCATTACCTTCCAGGCCTTTTTGGAACGACGTCCGACAGTGTCGGCAACCTGCTTGGTCTTCCTGCCGAAGCGTTCGCCCTTCGAACCAACGCTATCGACCACGACGGCGGTGCCATTGGCTATCTTCTTGCCCCAACGGGGTGCCTTGGCTCCCACGCTATCGATGACAACCTCGGTGCCTTCGGCAACCTTCTTGCCGAAACGGGTGCCTTTCGAGCGAATGCTGTCAGCCACAACGCGCGAGCGTGTCTTGAATTTGCTGTCCTGCTCCTGAGCAGAGACATAACTGGACCCAACGGATGCCGATGCGATGATCAGAGCAATGGCCAAAATAAACTTTCTCATGTATTTAATAATTTTGTATAGAACCTATAGAAACCATAGTAACTATAATAATTATAGGAACTATATAGTTTTTAATCACCCTTTAGACTAAAGCCTAAAAATGAGGTTTAAAGCGACTCGGATGCGGCCGATGCAGGAGGAACCGTCTGCTGTTTCTGCGTCTGTTCAAACTTGTCGTAAGCTTCGACAATCTTCTGGACAAGACGATGACGCACAATGTCGCGCTTGTCAAATTCGACGGTAGCAATACCTGGTATGCCACGAAGGATGCGTTGAGCCTGAACAAGGCCCGAACCCACATTGCGAGGCAGATCGACCTGGCTCATGTCGCCCGTCACAATCATGCGCGCACCCAAACCCAATCGGGTCAGGAACATCTTGATCTGGGGAGCCGTGGTATTCTGTGCCTCGTCGAGAATGATGATGGCATCGCTCAAGGTTCGACCACGCATATAAGCCAAAGGTGCTATCTGGATGACGTTTGTCTCAAGCAGCTCACGAAGCTTAGCCGTGGGTATCATGTCCTCGAGTGCATCGTAGAGCGGCTGCAGATAGGGGTCGAGCTTATCCTTCATCTCGCCAGGCAGGAAACCCAGTTTCTCGCCAGCCTCAACAGCCGGTCGCGAAAGGATAATCTTTCGTATCTCCTTGTTCTTCAGGGCTCGCACAGCCAAAGCGATAGCCACGTAAGTCTTGCCGGAACCTGCAGGTCCAAGGGCGAAACAAAGGTCATTCTTGGCAAAGGCATCCACAAGACGCTTCTGGTTCTCGGTGCGTGCAGTGATGGGCTTGCCGTTCACACCATAGATAATCAGGCTGTCCTGTTTCTTCTCAACCGGGCTCTCGCCGTTGTAGAAGCTCAGAATAACCTCTTCGTTGAGCTTATTATATTCGTTGCAATAATTGATCAGACGATCCACGAAAGCCTGGAACATCACAATGTCGTCCTCGTCGCCATACACCTTGATGGCCCGACCTCGCGCAGCAAAACGAAGTTTCGGGTAAAGGGTCTTAAGCAACAAGATGTTCGAGTTGTTCGTACCGTAGAAAATCACAGGATCAGCCTGTTCCAAAAGAATAACTTTCTCTATCATGGGGGCAAAGATACGCACTATTTGAAACAATGCCAAATTTTTAGTCAAAAAAATCGATTGAATTGTCGGACATTTCGCAAAAAACGACTATCTTTGCCCACGAAACAAGCTAAAGCGGCTTGACACAACAGGAATCTTCGCTCCAATGTGTTTACTAATTCGGAAACTTTCCCTCTAATAAGAGCCATACGTATGCCATAGAGATAAAACACGAAACGTTCATATTGACCCCAACCTGGTGCCAATATGAACGTTGCAAGTGTAAACAGGGACAGCTTGCGCTAAAGAATTATCGGATCCAAAGGAGTTCGCGATACTTGGGCATCGGCCAGATATTGTCGTCGCAAATCTCCTCCAGTTTGTCGATAGGACGACGGATGGCATGGAACGATTCGGCAATCTCGTAATAGGCAAGTGCCTTCTGATAGGCATCGTCAATCTTGTTGGCTACCTTGCGCTTATCGACCATAGCATCGACCTTGACCTTGATGTCGGAATTGTAGGCAGCAATTTTCTTGATGATAGCAATCTCTGGAGCACTGAGACTTTCCCAGGTGGAGGGGAAGAGCGACTTCATCATGGCCACATTCTTGAGCAGCTGAGACTGATAGCTCATCGCTGCAGGAATGATGTGGTTGATGGCAAGATCGCCGAGCACACGCGCCTCGATCTGTATCAACTTGGCGTAAGTCTCGAACTTCACCTCGTTGCGCGCCTGCAGTTCCTGTAGCGAAAAGACACCGAGCTTCGAGAACATCTCGACCGAATCGGGCTTGACATACTCCAGAATCATCTTGGGTACGCAACGCTCCACGTCGAGACCACGGCGTTGTGCCTCCTTCTGCCACTCTTCTGAATAGCCGTTGCCATCGAAGCAGACAGTGTCGATGATGCGTGCGATGATTGGTTTGAGCGTCCTCATCACGGCAATCTTGACATCTGTACCCTTGGCCAGTTCCTGGTCAACCTCAGCCTTGAAGTCGTTGAGCTGTTCGGCCACGATTGAGTTGAGGGCAATCATCGCACTGGCACAGTTGGCCTTCGATCCGACGGCTCGAAACTCAAATCGATTGCCCGTGAAGGCAAAGGGAGAAGTACGGTTGCGGTCGGTATTGTCGATGAAAATCTGCGGAATCTCGACCAGTCCGATGTCATACTTGTGCTTGCCGGCAATGACGATATCCGTATCATCAGGCACTGTGAGGAGTTTGCGGAGCACCTCGGTCATCGTCCTTCCCAAAAACGCAGAAATGATGGCAGGTGGAGCTTCATTGCCTCCCAGACGATGAGCGTTGGTGGCAGAAGCAATAGACGCCTTGAGCAAGGAGCCATGGCGACGGAGTGCTTCGAGCGCATTCACGAAGAATGTCACAAACTGCAGATTGCTCATCGGATCCTTGCCTGGGGCAAAGAGCATCACGCCCGTATTGGTCTGGAGCGACCAGTTGTTGTGCTTGCCCGAACCATTGATGCCCTCAAAAGGCTTCTCATGCAGCAATACACGGAAACCATGACGACGTGCCACACGTTTCATAACGCCCATTATGAGCATATTCTGATCGACCGCAAGGTTGCATTCGCCATAGATAGGTGCGAACTCGAACTGATTGGGAGCCACCTCATTATGACGTGTCTTCATCGGTATGCCGAGACGAAGGCCCATAATCTCAAGGTCCTTCATGAAAGCCTGGACGCGAGAAGGAATCTGTCCGAAATAATGGTCATCCATCTGCTGGTTCTTGCTGGAACCATGGCCCATGAGGGTGCGTCCTGTGGTGATCAGGTCGGGGCGCGCAGAATACAGGTTGTCGTCAACGAGGAAATACTCCTGTTCCCAGCCAAGATTCACCTGAACCCGATTGACCTCGGGGTCGAAAAGCTGACACACCGAAACGGCTGCCTTATTGACAGCCTTGAGAGCCTTCTTGAGAGGTGCCTTGTAGTCGAGGGCTTCTCCCGTATAAGAGATGAATACAGTGGGAATGCAGAGACAATCGTCGAGGATGAAGACCGGCGATGTGGGATCCCAAGCAGTATATCCGCGAGCCTCAAAGGTGGCGCGAATACCTCCCGACGGGAAACTTGATGCATCCGGTTCCTGCTGAACCAGGTTCTTACCTTCAAAAGTCTCAATCATGCCGCCCTTGCCATCGTATTCCATGAACGAGTCATGCTTCTCGGCAGTCGATTCGGTCAGGGGCTGAAACCAATGGCTACAATGTGTCACGCCATGCTCCATGGCCCACTGCTTCATGCCTGCCGCTACCCCATCGGCCACTTCCAGGTCAAGGGGCTTGCCATTGTCTATACAGTCCAGTAGAGAATGAAGAGTCTTGGCATCCAAATACTTCTGCATCTTTTCGCGATTGAATACCAACTCTCCAAAATACTCCGAGGGACGACCCTCAGGAATGGGATATTCTGCAGCCCGTTTCTTGAAAGCTGCCTCGATAGCATCAAATCTCAGTTTGCTCATATCATTTACAAAACATTTATACCTTAAAACGAAATCCCCACAGCGAAATAGACCTTATCAAGGGCAGGGTTATAGACAATCTGGCCAAAGAACGGAATGCTGAAAAGCTCCTTGTTGGCTGTCAGCGTTACATTGCACACCTTGAATCCATTGGTATCGACAAGCGTAAATCCATCATCCCAAAGGCTGGCACCAACGGCAGCCGAACCATCCACACCACCAAGTTTCCAAGGGGCACTCACCTCCACGTAGGTGGAATAGGCACGGTCGTCGTCTGGACCCAGATCGCAGCCCGCAAATACAGTGTTCCAAGCCAAGGCCAAAGGCCCAAGATCGTATGCAAGATTAGCTTCAAATGTATGGGACGAGCTGCTACTGAGATTCAAGGAACCGATATAGCCATCGGTATGGAAATAATAATCTGTGACTCCTACAGTAAATGCCTCAAGGGGATTCCAAGTCAAAGAGAGGTCGAACTCGGTCATATTGAGTGCTGCTGCGTCCTTTTGGAACAATTCGGCAGAAGCCCATGCTCCGATGCTTATGGCGGGTTTGTTGAAAGTCACCGTTGCCGCGGGCTGCACACTGAAGCCTCCACATTCCTGCCCTCGCCAGAGATAGGAGCTAACGACATCAGCACCGACACTGACTGTCACAGCTGGTGTCGATTCTTGAGCGAAAGAGGTGGATGAAATGCATAAACCTGAACAAGCAAGAGCAGCGACAACAAATACCCTTTCCATAACACGATAATCAGTTATTACTTTACTATGTAACTATCAAAAATGATGCCGCAAAGATAAGGGCCATTCCCGAAAAATCCAAATTTTTTCCTGAAATTCTTCATTTATCGTTGATTTTTGTTCAGAATTCATTCGTTTTAATCGATTTTTGTCATGACGAGAAAATAGCTTTTGTTTCCAGCAAATAATCTTCGGACAGTGTTTTTCATGTAGTTTGCCAAAACGCATTTGACTAAAATACCATCACAAGAAAGAAGAAAAGCCATCAAAATAACGTTAAAAAATTACTCCCGATTGTGCAAAAACCCCAAAAATCATTTAAAAACGCACGCACGCGAAACGTTTTTGACCAAAAAATTCGGCACTTTCGAAAAAAATTCGTATCTTTGCACCAATTCTTCACCCCCTCATACTCCAAGAAGAAGACAAAAAATATGAATAAAACCAAGATCCTTTTCATCAATACCGAAGTCATGCCCTACCTCCCCGAGGATCGCATGTCAAGCATCGGACGCCGATTGCCGCATGGTATCCAAGACGCCGGACACGAAATCCGCACCTTCATGCCACGTTTCGGGCAGATCAACGAACGACGTAACCAGCTTCATGAGGTGATCAGGCTCTCGGGCATGAACCTGATCATTAACGACACCGATCACCCGCTGATCATCAAGGTTGCGTCGATTCAGCAGGCTCGCATGCAGGTTTATTTCATCGATAACGACGAGTATTTCACCCATCGGAACAAGTATGGCAATGCACATGGAGAATACAGCGACAATGCAGAGCGCTGTGTCTTCTTCGCACGCGGTGTCATCGAGACCATCCGCAAGCTACGCTGGAAACCCGATGTGGTCTATTGCCAGGGATGGTTCTCGGCCATTGCTCCCATCTACATCAAGAAGACCTTTGCCGAAGATCCCTGCTTCCGTGGTGTGAAGATTGTATTTGCCATGTTCGACAACGGCTTCCAAGGCAACCTGTCGAGCAACTTCTACCGCACCGTAAAGCGCGAAGGCGTGCTCAAGGCCGACCTCATCGAGGTGAAGGACAAGCCCGTGGATTACGTGACGATGTGCAAACTTGCCGTCAAATTCAGCGATGGCCTGATCATCACCGACAACACGCCGGCTGCTGAAGAGGTAAAGGCTTATGCCAAAAGCCGCGGCATCCACATACTCGATGCCACTGATGAAGACCTCGACATAGACAAATACGACAAATTCTTCGAACTTTACAACACCAACCCAGTCGAAGAAGATGATTGAAAGAACAACTAACAGATAACAAATATAATTATTGCCCACTAAAAACGTGAAACTGTTTATCAACGTAGCCAAACGACTCCTGATGTTCGTTTCGGCTCTGTGCATACTTGTTTCAGTAACATCTTGCGAAGATACTCTCTCGGACATCGGCTCTTCGACGATGCCTGCCAGTGACGAAATCAAAATCGAAGCCGACACGTTGCGTTGCGCTATCGCTACAGGGTATCGTGATTCCATTTATGTGCGTACAGGCTATCCCCTCCTTGGCAACATCACCGATCCGGAATATGGCAGCGTTAAGGCTGGCTATCTGGCCCAGTTCTATGCCAGCACAAACATTACGTTGAACGAAACCAGCAATGACTCTGTCACCTTCGACATTCTGCGCACATCCGTTCCACAGGCTCTCGGTCTCGATCCCAAAGGCATCTACACTTCTCATTTCGACTCATTGGTTGACAATACACTCGACTCACTGACTCTGCGTGTTTACTACAACACCTATTATGGAGACTCTCTGACCCCAATGCAGTTCAGCGTCTATGCTCTCAACAGCGATGCAAAGCTCGAAAAAGAACCCGAAAGTGCCTTCTATAGCAACAACGACTTCACAAAGTACTTCAATACGGATGCTTTCCTGGGTCGAAAGGCTTATACTGCTGCTAATCGTGTGCTGAGCGATTCTGTTCGCAAAAGTACCTCCTACCTGCCATACATCGAGGTACGTCTGAAGGATGACCTGAAGAATGAGTTCTTCCAGAAGATTGTGGCTTCCGCCATTGCTCGCGACGCAGCAGGCAAAGCCGCTTACAATTACACCGACATCTTCTCCAATATCGAGACCATGCGCGAGAACTTCCTTTCGGGCGTGGCCATCCAGCCTACCTTCGGCGATGGTTCGATCATCAAGGTCTATAACACGGCTATCTATTTCTATTATCACAGCTTCCACAAGTACTCGAAGGATGGCACCCTGCTGCGCAACTCCACCGACACCGGCGACTCAGCCTATGTCACTTCTCACGTGCAGTATATGGCCGTTACGCCGGATGTCGTCCAGATGTCGAGCCTCGAGCTGAAGGACATCAAGAAGGACGACCGATTGTCAGATTCCGACCATGCCTACATCACTTCTCCACAGGGTTATTATGCGACAGTCGATCTGCCAATCGGCAAAGCCATCCGAACGATGATGGACCATCCGATGCGCCGCGACTCGGCCTACTTCCTCAACGGTGCCAACTTTTCGCTGATGTGCGAGAAGCCACAAGGTGCACTTCTCAGCAATACCCCTGCTTCGAGAGTGATGCTCATCGAGGAGAGCAGAATGAACAAGTTCTTCGAGGAAAGCCGCGTGCCAGACGAGGCAGCCGCTGCCATCGGCACATACGTTGCCGATTCGGTGAAGAACAACATTTATTATTACAGTTTCGGCAACCTCAACGAACTCATCACCGGCCTAGCCCGACAGAGCAGCCACGGAAGCTGGGACAAGAAGCTTGTGACTACCTCTCTGCAGTGGGCACAACAGATCAAGGCTGTGAAGCCAACGACGTTCCTGCCTGAGATTTCGCAGTCGACGTTGGATAGTTACACAGCTGATGACTACAAGAACAACCGTGATGGCATACGCACCATTGTGCAGAATGCCCTCGACAGCTACACTGTCCACATGGCTGTCATTCCTGTCGATGTATCGACCAGTTCTTCGTCGGGGGCCGTTCTTTCTGTAAGCAACTATATTCTGCCTACCGCCATCAAGGTAATCCGCGACAATAGCAAGCAATATCTACAGTATGTCTTCACTCAGGGTGGCTCACTTTGATGCCGATCCTGTCAGGCTTCTCTTCTTATATTTTTAAATGTGTGTCCACGAGTGACGCGCATCCCAAGTTTATTAAAGGTATTATACATTATATTTAAAGGTATTTGTTATGAGTGATCGTCTTTACATCTTCGACACGACATTGCGTGACGGAGAACAGGTTCCGGGCTGCCAGCTGAACACCGTCGAAAAGATTCAGGTGGCCAAGGCCCTCGAACAACTGGGCGTGGATATCATCGAAGCTGGCTTCCCCATCTCAAGCCCAGGAGACTTCAATTCCGTCGTCGAAATCTCAAAGGCCGTAACGTGGCCCACCATCTGTGCCCTTACCCGTGCCGTACAGAAGGACATCGACTGTGCTTCTGACGCATTGAAGTATGCCAAGCACAAGAGGATTCATACTGGCATCGGAACATCTGATTCCCACATCAAGTACAAGTTCAACTCTACACGCGAAGAAATTATCGAGCGTGCGGTAGCTGCCGTCAAATATGCCCGCAACAAGGTCGATGAGGTGGAGTTCTATGCCGAAGACGCCGGTCGCACCGAAAACGAATATCTTGCCAAGGTTGTGGATGCAGTTATCAAGGCTGGAGCGACCATCATCAACATCCCCGACACCACAGGCTATTGCATGCCCTGGGAGTATGGCGAGAAAATCAAATATCTCATGGACCACGTCGATGGTCTGCAGGAAGGCCGTGCCATCCTTTCGACCCACTGTCACAATGATCTGGGCATGGCCACGGCCAACACCATCTCCGGCGTAGTCAATGGAGCTCGACAGGTGGAAGTCACCATCAACGGTATCGGTGAGCGTGCAGGCAACACTTCGCTAGAGGAGATTGCCATGATCATCAAGTGCCATCAGGCTACAATGCCAGTGACCACCAATATCAACACCACCAAGATCTGGCCCTCATCGCGACTGGTAAGTTCGCTTATGAACATGCCCGTCCAGCCCAACAAGGCCGTGGTCGGCAAGAACGCCTTTGCACATTCGAGCGGCATCCATCAGGACGGCGTGCTGAAAAATGTGCAGACCTACGAAATCATGGACCCCAAGGATGTGGGCATCGACGAGAATTCCATCGTACTCACTGCCCGTTCGGGACGCGCTGCCTTGAAGCACCGCCTGAGTATTCTCGGTATAGAGCTCGAACAGGAGAAGCTCGACAAGACCTACGAAGCCTTCCTGCGTCTGGCAGACAAGAAGAAGGAACTCAACGACGACGACCTGCTGATGCTCGCCGGCACAGAAAAAGCCGAGAACAACCATGTGCAGCTCGAATCCCTCCAGGTTACCACAGGCAAGGGCGTCACACCTATCGCAGCTATCCGTCTGAAGGTTGCCAACGAAATTTTCGAAGCTGCAGGAATCGGCAATGGTCCCGTTGACGCGTCAATCAAGGCGCTCAAGCAGATTATCCGACGCGAGATGACCCTCAAGGAAATGACCATCCAGGCCATTTCGAAGGGCTCGGACGACCTCTGCAAGGTTCACGTTCAAGTCGAGCACGACAATCGTGTCTATTACGGATTCGGCTCCGACACCGACATCGTTACCGCTTCGGTCGAGGCATATATCGACTGTATCAATAAGTTCAAGCATTAATTCACTTCCGTTCAACCGGACTAACTATTCATCATAATGGGAAAGACATTATTTGACAAAATCTGGGATGCACACGTTGTGCAGAAGGTCGAGGACGGACCAACCCAACTCTACATAGATCGTCTCTATGCGCACGAAGTGACCTCCCCGCAGGCCTTTGACACCCTGCGCGACAAGGGCATCCAGGTGTTCCGCCCCGAGCACGTCATCGCCATGCCCGACCACAATACACCCAGCGACCAGCAGGAAGTGATCAACGACCCCATCGGCCGAAACCAGGTTGAGACTCTTGCCAAGAACTGTGCAGAATTTGGCATCAAGCACTTCTGCATGGGCAGCAAGGACAATGGCATCATCCATGTTGTTGGTCCCGAGAAGGCTCTCTCACTACCTGGCATGACCATCGTCTGTGGCGACTCGCACACCTCCACCCACGGAGCTGTAGGCGCCATTGCCATGGGTATCGGAACATCTGAAGTAGCACAGGTATTAGCTTCGGAGTGTATTCTGCAGTCCAAGCCCAAGACCATGCGCATCAACGTAGAAGGCACACTTCAGCCAGGTGTGGTGGCCAAGGACGTCGCACTTTACATCATGGCCCAGATGACCACCGCCGGAGCTACCGGCTACGCTGTAGAATATGCAGGCTCCACGATCCGCAACATGTCGATGGAGGGACGTCTGACGCTCTCGAACCTCTCCATCGAAATGGGTTCGCGCGCCGGCCTGATTGCCCCCGACGAAACCACCTTCGCCTACCTCAAGGGCCGCGAGTATGCTCCCAAGGGAGAAGACTGGGACAAGGCCGTGGAAACATGGCGCCAACTTAGGAGCGACGATGATGCCGTATTCGACAAGGAGGTCACATTCCGTGCCGAAGACATCAAGCCACGCATCACCTACGGAACCAACCCCGGTGCCGGCATTGCTATCGACGAATGCATTCCCACACTCGACGGCATGAACGAGTCAGAGCAGAAACAGTTCCTCGCACAGCTCGAGTATATGCAGTTCCAGCCAGGCGAGAAACTCGAGGGTCATCCCGTTGACTATTGTTTCCTCGGTGCCTGCACCAATGGTCGTATCGAGGACTTCCGTGCCTTTGCTTCGATTGTGAAGGGCAAAAAGAAGAACCCCAACGTCGTAGCATGGCTCGTTCCCGGATCCTGGCTCGTACGCCAGCAAATCATTGACGAAGGCATCGACAAGGTGCTTGAAGAGGCAGGCTTCGAGCTGCGTCTCCCCTCCTGCTCCGCTTGCCTTGCCATGAACCCCGACAAGGTTCCAGCCGGCAAACTGGCCATCTCGACTTCAAACCGCAACTTCGTCGGTCGTCAGGGACCCGGTGCACGTACCATCCTGGCTTCACCTCTCGTCGTGGCAGCTTCTGCCATTACTGGTGTGGTGACGGATCCACGCAAGATCTAATTGTTAATCATTAATTGTTATTTGTTAATTATTAATTATTAGTATGGCACATCAGAAATTCAACATAATCAAATCGACCTGCATCCCTATCCAGATCGACAACTGCAATACTGACCTCATCATCCCTGCACGCTATCTGGCCTCAACGACACGCGACCCGAAGTTCTTCGGCGATGCCTTCATGCATGACCTCCGTTATGACGCAAAGGGGCAGCCTGTGGCCGACTTCGTCATGAACCAACCTGTCTTCTGTGAGAAGCCTCATGAGGGTTGCCACGAGATAATCGTGGGCGGACAGAACTGGGGCTCTGGCTCCAGCCGCGAGCACGCAGCATGGGCCATCTCCGGCTATGGTGTACGCGTTGTGATCTCAAGCAGCTTTGCCGATATTCATCGCAACAACCTCTTGAACTGCTTTGTCTTGCCCGTTATCGTCAGCGAGGCATTCCAGCAGGAACTGTTTGCTTCCATTGCCCAGGATGCTGACACGGTGGTCACTGTGGATCTGCCGAACCAGACGGTTACCAATGAAGCAACAGGTCATAACGAGAAATTCGACATCAACGGATACAAGAAATATTGCTTGATGAACGGCTACGATGATATAGATTACCTCTTGTCACAGACCGGCAAGATTGAAGCCTTCGAAAACAAGAAGTAATGAAATTCGAAATTCTCGACACCACCCTACGCGATGGAGAACAAACCTCGGGGGTAGCGTTCAGCGCCTCCGAGAAACTCTCTATTGCCCGCAAGTTGCTCGAAGAAGTTGGCGTTGACCGCATCGAAATAGCGTCAGCGCGCGTCAGCAATGGCGAATTCCAATGTGTCAGCAAAGTTTGCGAATGGGCAAAAGAAGCTGGATACCTTGATAGAATAGAAGTCCTTGGTTTCTGCGACAATGGTGCATCCATCGAGTGGATCAGCAAGGCAGGAGGCAAGGTCATTAATCTGCTGACCAAAGGCTCGGAGAAGCACTGCATTGCCCAACTGGGCAAACAACCTGCTGAACACTGGGCCGATGTGCGCCGCAACATCGACATGGCCATTGCGGCCGGTTTGAGCGTCAATATCTATCTGGAGGACTGGTCAAATGGCATGCTGCATTCCCCCATGTATGTCATGAACATGATGAAGGAATTGAGCGAAGCCCCCATCCAGCGATTCATGCTGCCCGACACATTGGGCATCCTCTCGCCAAGCCAGACGAAGGAGTTCTTTGAGCAGATGGTAGCCAAGTATCCGAAACTCCACTTCGACTTCCATGCACACAACGACTACGACTTGGCTGTGGCCAATGTGCTTGCAGCGGTCAAAGCAGGCGCACGTGGCGTTCACACCACAGTGAATGGTCTTGGCGAAAGAGCCGGCAATGCCTCACTCCCCAGTGTCGTTGCGGTCATCAAGGACATGGTACCTGGTTCTGAATTGAACATCATCGAGCAAAGTATCAACAGCCTGAGCCGCATGGTAGAAAGCTATAGTGGCATTGCCACCGCCCCCAATGCACCCATTGTGGGTGAGAACGTCTTTACACAGACGGCCGGCATTCATGCCGATGGCGACAAGAAAGCACAGCTCTACGTCAATCCATTGCTGCCCGAACGCTTCGGACGCAGCCGCGAATATGCGCTGGGCAAGATGTCAGGCAAAGCCAACATCGAGCAGAACCTGCAGCAACTCGGCATTCATCTGAGCGACTATGACATGCGCCGCGTCACCGAACGAATCAACGAGATGGGCGACAAGAAGGAACATGTCACCATCGAAGATCTTCCCTACATCATTTCAGATGTCCTGCATCACGATGCCCCTTCCGAGCGCATTCAGCTTGTTTCCTACATGGTTTCGACGGCATATGGTCTGCATCCTCAGGCATGCGTAAAACTCGAAATCGACGGGCAGCAATACGAAGAGTCTGCAACGGGCGATGGCCAGTACGATGCCTTTGTGCGTGCGGTTCGTCACATTTATCGCAACAAGCTGAACCGATCCTTCCCCTGGCTCACCAACTACGTAGTCACCATTCCACCAGGCGGTCGAACCGACGCGCTCGTCCAGACCGCCATCACCTGGCAGTACGAAGGAAAGGTCTATCGCACACGTGGCCTGGATGCCGACCAGACGGAAGCTGCCATCAAAGCGACCATCAAGATGCTCAATATGCTTGAGGACGAATAAAAAACTATTCTTTTACTTCCTAATAATAGCCCTTCAAAAATGAAACTGAAATTAGCTGTACTTCCGGGCGATGGTATCGGACCCGAGATTATGGAACAAGGTCTCGCCGTGACCGAGGCTGTCTGCAAGAAGTTTGGTCATGAACTGAGTTACAAATATGCCATCTGCGGAGCGGATGCCATCGACAAAGTTGGCGATCCTTTCCCTGAGGAGACTTTCCAGACCTGTATGGAGGCCGATGCTGTGCTTTTTGCCAGTGTGGGTGACCCCAAGTACGACAACAATCCGAACGCAAAAGTTCGTCCCGAACAGGGCCTGCTCGCCATGCGCAAGAAACTCGGACTCTTCGCCAATATTCGTCCCGTCACCACCTTCGACTGTCTCGTTCACAAGTCGCCTCTGAAGGACGAAGTTGTAAAGGGAGCCGACTTCATCTGCATCCGCGAGCTCACCGGCGGCATGTACTTCGGCCAGAAGAAGGAGCCTTCCACAAACGAGAATGGTGTTGAAGATGCGTTCGACACCAACTATTATTCTCGTCCCGAGGTGGAGCGCATCCTGCACGTAGCCTATCAGTATGCACGTCAGCGTCGCAACCACGTCACCGTGGTCGATAAGGCCAATGTGCTTGCTTCGTCACGTCTCTGGCGCAAGATAGCCCAGGAAGTCATGCTTCAGTATCCTGACGTTACCACCGACTTCATGTATGTTGACAATGCGTCGATGCGCATGATTCAGGAGCCACGTTTCTTCGACGTCATGGTTACCGAAAACACTTTTGGCGACATCCTTACCGACGAAGGCAGCTGCATCACCGGCTCGATGGGTCTCCTCCCATCTGCATCTACTGGCGAACATACCCCAGTCTTCGAGCCAATCCACGGTTCTTGGCCACAGGGCAAGGGCCTCAATATCGCCAACCCATTGGCACAAATTCTCTCGGCTGCCATGCTCTTCGAGTACTTCGGTCTCAAGGCTGAAGGCGCACTCATCCGTGAAGCTGTCGATGAGTCACTCGCCCAGAACGTCCGCACTCCCGAAATCCAAGTTGAAGGCGGCGCAAAATACGGCACCAAGGAAGTTGGCCAGTGGATTGTTGACTACATCAGCAAGAAGTAAACGTTAACATCGGCCAATCAATCAAATCATAATAACACATGCGGAGACCATTTGTCATGATCTCCGCTCTTTTTCTTTACATAAATAGAGTAATTAATCTACTTGTCTCTTTGGTGCGAAACTTGATAATAATTGGCAAGATTACAAAACAAATAATTAGTTTTTTGAGACATAAATAGAACAAATCATAATTATTTCTACCAAATTTTCGTTTAAATTTAAAAAAATATTATATTTGCACGGGATTATATACCCAATTATAGTGTTTATCCTTACAAGGGACGAGCAATGGCGAAGCTGTGTATTCGTGAATTGAAAGCTAACACAATTTATGATAGTCGTTGATTAAATTGATATATTTACCATGGATGGATTCAAAAATGTAGAAATTAGTAATTTCAGAGGTATAGACCATCTGAAAATTGAAGATTTTTCCCGTGTAAATATCTTTCTCGGACAAAACAATTCGGGTAAGAGCTCGGTGCTGGAGGCTTTAAGCCTCTTGACAGGTATGGCTAATCCCGACACACCTCTTAACATAAATCGGTTCAGAACTCGTAATCTTTTCAGTCCTTTCAAAGATCTGTATTACATATTCCATAATATGGATTTAAAAACGGGTCCTAAAATCTCTTCGGAACAATTCGACGGAGATATACGCGACCTGCGGCTACAACTGAGTTACGTCTTTAATGAACAAGAAGCCAGACAGGAGAGTGGAATGAATGGGATTCCCCCATTTTCAGAAACTAAAACCTTCTTCAATACCCTTCTCATAGATTTCGATATCATATCTGTTTCAGGTAAAAGGAGCTATCAAAGTTCATTGACCGCTAACCAAGAAGGCATAATTAGCAATAGGAAACTCGAAACAAACTTTCTTGAAAAAATCAATTCTGTCTATCTCACCGCAGACTTGTGGGGTATCAATCTTGCCAGTCAACTCTCTGAATTATTCAAACGAAAGCAAAAGAATGTAGTCCTTCAACGTCTCTCACACTTTGACCATCATATTGTGGACATTGACATCCTTCAAGATGACATCTATATCGAATTTGAAGACGTGCCAGAAAAAATGCCGATGCGAATGACAGGCGATGGATTACGTCGCTACCTTAATATTGTAGCCGCTTCCGCCAACCCAACGACTAATATAATTCTCATTGACGAAGTTGACAATGGCCTTCATTATTCGGCATACTTAAAACTTTGGGAAGCCATTTTCGCACTGGCGACCAAGGCTAACAAGCAAATATTCATTACCACTCATAGCAAGGAAACGCTTCAAGGCTTGAATGAAATGCTGAATGAGAACCCCAATTACCAAAAAGAGATGCGACTATACACCATTGCCAGCACTCTTAATAAAGGGCATCAGGCTTACAAATATACTTATGAAGGATTAAGTGGAGCCTGTGAAAACAATGTTGAACTAAGAGGATTAGTGTGATGAGAAGGTTTCAGATTATTGTAGAGGGGGATGCAGATGTTAGGTTCATTGAGAACTATTATCATCATTTGTTCCACGAAAAAGCCCCCAAAGGCAGCATTTCACATCCGGGTAAAGATAATGATACAGGAGGATATCAGAAATTAAAAAGTGAAGATGCTATAGGCACCCTGCGGCAAAACACGGACTTGGGAGGTATCAATCTCGTTATCTTTGATGCTGACGAGGACCCTGAAGCACGTCGTAACGAATTGCTTGCTATCAAAGAAGATTATGGTGTGGAGTTTGAACTATTCCTACTGCCGAATAACAAAGATGCAGGCGCATTAGAAGACATGCTTGAGCAAATCATCAATCCCAATAATCAACCCGTGATGGATTGCTGGCAGACCTACGAAGGTGAACTTGAGAAGGTGAGAATCCCGACCAAGAATCCTCCCACACTGACCATACCCGCCAAGAAGACCAAGATATACGCCTATCTTGAAACTCTGTTAGGTAAGGAGAAGAGTCAAAAGAAATTTATAAAGGATGCAAACCGCAATTACGAAAACACCTTGCATTGGAATCTGGATAACGAGTATCTGGAGCCTTTGAAGATGTTCTTAGTTTATTATTTAGCAGAATAGTTCTCTGTGGAAATGACTTCCTACAATCCTTTTTCCCTCGAAGGCAAGACGATTCTTGTGACAGGAGCATCTTCTGGCATCGGAAGAGCTACGGCCATCGAATGCTCCAAGATGGGTGCCCGAATAGTCATCACGGGGCGCAATGAGGAGCGTCTTGCACAGACATTCAGCCAACTCGAAGGTGAAGGTCACCTACAGATTGTGGCAGACCTAAGCAAGCAGGAGGATATCGACAATCTGGTTGCCCAAATTCCCGCACTTCATGGCCTTGTCAACAACGCAGGACAAAATAGTCTTGTCACCGTCAACTACATCGAACAAGCGGATCTCGATACCATCTATCAGACCAACGTCTTCGCCCCTATCCTATTGACCAAAGGGTTACTGAAGAAAAGAAAAATGCTGAAAGGTGGCTCCATCGTTTTTACATCTTCTATTTCCGCTTCACTAAGCACGCCCGCCAACGGCATCTACGCATCATCCAAGGCTGCCATCGACTCCTTCATGCGCACCTGTGCCATCGAACTCGGCGGTCGAGGAATACGCGCCAATGCCGTCCTCCCCGGAACCATCGAAACCACCTTGGGCCTCGGCATCCTGCCCGAAGAAATGATCGCCAAGGACCAGGAGCTCTACGCCCTCCGTCGCTACGGCAAACCCGAAGAAGTAGCCCATGCCATCATCTACCTCCTCTCCGATGCCGCCGCTTGGGTCACAGGCACCTCGCTTGTTGTTGATGGCGGACGATTGCTAAAATAAAGATCCAAAGACTTGCAAGAATAGCCTTGAATGGTAGATATATACCTGGGCACAAACAATAATTAATCAAGAAATAAATATGTTGATAAACTCTTTAGGGGATGCATATTATTGGCTATCTTTAGTGAATAAAGCTAAGGATGGCGATGAATTCGCACTCGAAAAAATACAAAAACACGACAAGGAAAACCATACATTAGGACATCCGACCATTGAAGACCAATTAATAAAATTGCAAAAGGGAAATAATGGATCCTTAATATCAAATAATGGCATCGATTGGAAAAATAATGGATATAAACTCATTCCTGAAATAGAATCGACATTTGATGCTATTAGAGTTTTCGACTATTATTATTCAATACAAGATAACAAGGACTTCCAAAGCTGGGATGAAATTACAAATAAATCTCTCGATGGCTATATAGCAAATATTGGCTATCAGCTAATTCTAGATGGAAAAACTCTATACGAACCTTGGAGAAATGAAATGTACAAAAAACTAAATCATGTTTTTACACAAATCAGTGAATATTACCTAAAAAAACAATCGCTCATCTTTGGACAAAAAAGTTTAATTTATCCGGGATCGACAGTAAAGACAATTTTTACCTAATAGCAAGAAGAAATAGATATTCAATATTTCGATTCTTGGACAATGAAAAATTTTTTTATAGTTTTTCTATTATTTGGGTATTAGGATTGTTTTTTTGGCTTTTATACAAGGATTATAGCTTGGGCGCAGCCTTGAGCTTTGCCATATCGACTTGGTGTGGATTTGAAAGCAAAAACACCGATTTATCAAGAACTCTTATCACCATTATTTTCTTCTTATTATTTTTTTGTTGCATATTGATAACACTCAGTGCTTATGTTGAGTTTCTGAATCATTATGGGGCGGAGTTTGCAAAATACATTACAATTTGGAGCATTATTGGTCTTGTGTCGTTCCCAATATTTGTAATTCAAGAAGAAAAACAAAAGCAAATGATAATATTTGCAGAAGATTACAAATAACCAGAAAAAATCCGAGCTATTATTCCAATGCTTGACCATTGTTTTTGTTTCCGAATGAATTAACATTATTGGAAAAGTCTATGACCTGATTCATACCCTAATTGTGGGAATTCAAATGCGTATAAATGATGAAGTAAGTTGGTACGGCTCCATTATGATGGTTTTTCCAGCGCAAAAGGATCCATTTATTGGGGTCTGACAAATAAACCATCATATTTTTTTCTCTATTTGTTTTTCATAAGCCATCATAGTCAATAAATAAAAATTTAGAATATTATTATCCAATTATGAAATACATGAATTTTAGTGTTTGGGTTCTACTAGCTCTTCTTTGTGTCTTCAGCTGTAAAAGAGACCTCTCTCCTGACATTTATGATTTACATTTAGTCACGGAAGAAAAAGGCTCGAGCAACTACAATGACAGTATATTACCCAAGGGCATTGCGTTGTATTATTCGGGAGATACTATATTTATTAAGCAATACATAGATAACGACAAGTATTATCCTATAGGCTTATATGTTGCTTTCACGGGAGAGGGACAAGATATTTCTTATTCTCAAATACAGAATACTCAATCCAATAACACAAATGACTATGAGTGGTATGTTGTGTTTCCTTTAAAATACAAAATGACAAAAGAAAACGTATATGCTATTATACTTGGATTTGAAGAGTATTCTAAAGATTTCAATAATTCGAAATCGATTTTTGCTAATCTTTATTGTGACAAAACTAAACCTGAAAATGAGAATGGCATACGTATTTATAATAATCAAAAAATGTCTTCTTTGTTCTTAGACTATATCAATGCTATTGATTTCGAGGACGTTGTAGAACCATATGAAAGTTCATTGCCTCGTGGCTATTCAATAACCAATTATAGTAAAGCAAAATTTTATACACCAAATGACTACAAACTATCGATGAGCAATCTTGAAGATAATGCACATTTCGTTTCCTTGGAGGCTCCCACTGATAATGAATATTACTTAAGAATAGATATAAAATGGTATGATAACGAAGGTGACATTGAGAAAACTGCTCGGTCACTAGAAACGCCAATAGTCCCAAATGCAATTTTCAAAGGTTCATATTCCACAAAATTATTAGATCGTCCAACGATGGCTGTTGATCATATAGTTTATAAAAAAGGTAAAGAAGAATTATATATTAAATCCTGGATTTTTAATCAAGATAATCATCTCGTCATCTGCCATGTTTATACAGATTATGAACTTGGTCCCCAAATGATTGAAGTAAGTAACGTAATTTCTTCTTTACGGTTTATGTAATTATTCTTTAGAGGAGAAATAGAAAGATTATGAAATTCAATGCTTTTATCACTTAGCAAAACTACCAATAGTATATAATTTGAAATCATTGGTGTCTCAGTAAAATGGAACATTTCGTAAATCAGATCAAATAGTGGCCATATGTGGGCTTCAAAAAGCTTCTATATAGTATCGATTATGGCATCCTACACTCATTCCGATGAACGAGAATTCAAATCCATCACATAGCAAATTGTGTCATAGAAGACTATAATTCAACGTGCTCAAAGGTCATTTTTGAAACTTTTACTGGACGCTAATGATTCATTATATTGAAATAATTAGCGAGGAAAGGATAGGTGTTACCTTTGTTATTCCATAGAAAAGCAACGATTTATGTAATTTTTTTAGGAGAGAATTTTTACTACTTTATAATTACTTGAAAATTAACAAGAATATGGATTCAGAAACCAAAAAGGCATTTATTTCTTATGCATGGGATAGTGATGAACATAAGAATTGGGTTTTGAAACTCGCAACAGATCTTCGCAATCACGGAGTTGATGCTATACTCGACCAATGGGATGCGAGGTTAGGCAATGACCTTTCTTTTTTCATGGAGCAAGGTCTCTCTTCCTCTCACTTTGTTCTATGCATATGCAGCGACAAATATATAGATAAAGCTAATACTGGAATTGGAGGAGTTGGATATGAAAAAAGGATTTTGGCTTCAGGAATGATGAATGATAACGATAAACGATTCATAATTCCATTAATCAAAGGGAATCATAAAAAAGAAAAAGTACCTATTTTTTTGTCGGGATTAAAATATGTAGATTTTGATAATGGTAATTATTTCAATTGTTATCAGGAACTACTAGAACGCATATATAATGAAGATGTAAAGAAAAAACCCGCTTTGGGAAAGAATCCCTTTGTGTCTACAATTATTTCAGACCAAATATCGACGAAACTGAATCTGGAAAAAATTGAGTTTCAAAACCCTGTTTTTGAAGGTTTTGCTTCTTTTGACTATAAAAAAAACAGCGGTTCTTATATTATTGGAGAAGGAGATTATATTTTCAACACTCGATGGAGTGAGTGTGGAAATAATTCCGTTCACTGCTATAAAGACCATGTTTACAGGTTGGGATATAATCCCTCGTATATAGAATTCCCTGTTCCAAGCGAATTCATAAAGTTTGATTTTAGCTCACGAACAAAGTCTATTAAAGTTGGGGAAGTTGTCCTTTTGGAGAATCATAATCATAAGTTTGCCGCACTTAAAATTTTGAAAGTTATAAGGAAAACAGAGGATATAGGCCATTTGTTGGAATTTGAATATAAAATATACAAAGACATTGAAATCAATTAACTATTTATAATGACAAACAAACCAAAAAGGTCAGAAGAAACTGCTTCGGATGACGGGAAGTCAAAAAAGGGTCAAATTTGACCATTTCTGATAAAAAAGATCACGATATCTTGACCAAAAAGGAGATAGTGAGACTGTTGTGGGACGTGCTATCAAATCAACTTGATGAAAAGCAAAAGAACACAAAGGTGTATAACATTCTTCGCAAACTCAGGGAGTCTGGTAAGATTGTAAATATAACAACAGGAAACTAATCGCTATGGTCGCTCGCAAAATCAAAAAACAAGCAATTACGAGTGTATTTTGCGTGAATAATAATCAACGAAATATTTAAACTATTTACAAATCTACTATATACGTCGCTCGCAAATTGAAGAAATAACAGACACGTTACTAGCGAATCTGGTAAGAAAAGACACAACGACAAATGTAGCTGCGAACAACCAAGCCAGATGTGAGGGGTAAGTCCTCTACATCTGGCTTGGTTGTTTTTTTATAATTAGCAAGTAATCTTATTTCTCCACGAAATTCGTTACGTCGGCCGTGACAACACGCTCACCCTTCGAGTTCTGGATAGTAACGTTCTCGAAGGTGATATCTTTGGCATAATGCATCTCGCAGCCCTTGTCAGCAACGAAGAGGGAATTGCGCATCTGAAGATTCTCGAGTGGCATTTCGGGAAGACCATTGAACCAGATGGCACGCTTGGCACCCTGGCAGATGACATTCGAGATGTAGAGGTTGCGGAAGCAAGGGGTCTCTTCGGTTACAGGAGGAACGGCATCTTCGGCCGAACTGTCCTTATCGGCCTTTCCACCCACAGGCTTATTGGCATAATAGAGGTCGAAGGTGAAGGCATCACCTGCAATGGCTACCATGTTGACCTGGTCGATGTAGATGTTCTCAATCACGCCACCACGACCACGTGTCGACTTCATGCGCAGGCCCGTATCGGTGCCATTGAAGAGGCAGTTGTGCACGTAGATGTTATTGGCTCCCGAACTCATCTCCGAACCGATGACGAAGCCTCCATGGCCATGAAGGACAGTGCAGCCATCGATGATGACGTTCTGGCAGGGACGCTTCCAATCGCGACCTTCCTTGTCCTTGCCCGACTTGATGCAGATGGCATCGTCGCCCACATCGAACGTGGAATTGAGGATAAGTACGCGGTTGCAAGATTCCAGGTCAAGTCCATCGCCGTTCTGTGCGAACCAGGGATTGCGGATGGTGACATGGTCGATGACAAGGTCTTCGCACATCAACGGGTGGATGTTCCAAGCGGGAGAATTCGAGAAGGTAGCATCCTTGAGCAGTACGCGATTGCAGCGGATAAAGTCAAGCAGTACGGGACGATTCGTCACGCGGCGCATATCGGGCTTATCTTCCACGCCCTTCTGGTCATCCTCCTTGGCATTCGGATACCAGACGCTGTTCAGCTCGATGCCGCTGCCCGAGGTGAGCGTGCTCCATTGGCTGGAAGTGAACTTGCCCTTCTTGCTGGGGCGCCATGCCTGACCTTGTCCATCGAATGAACCTGAACCGGTGATGGCAATGTTACTGACTTCGTAGGCATAGAGAGGAGCCATCTTGCGGGTCGAGGTATTGCCCTCGTAGATGGTAGTCACTTCCGGATAGGCATCGTAATCAGTCGTGAAAAGCACAAGCGCGCCTTGCTCAACATGCAGATCGACATTCGAAACGAACTGGATGGGACCCGTTAGCCAGATGCCACTAGGCACAACGAGATGGCCGCCGCCCTTCTCTTCCAGGGCTTTCATGGCTGCAGCAAAGGCTTCGGTGCAAAGACTACCGCCATCGCCCTTGGCTCCGAAATCAGGAAGATCGACACTGTAGGCAGGAATATCCACTGTAGCCACTGAAGGCATCTCGAAAGGTGCTTCAGCATGCCGGGGAATAATGAAAGGAGCAAGTGGGTCACGCTCGCTCTGGACTTGGCAGGCCGACAATCCAAAGGTCAGCAGTGCCAGAAAGCTCAATGTGTGTTTCATATTCACCATTATTAAACTATTAACTATCCATTATTATTGCGGCAAATATACAAATACATTTTGAAATATCCTAATTTTCGGCGTAAAAAATTACAAAAACTGCAAATATTTTACAAAATATTTCTGTCTTTCGAAGTTTTTTTGTAACTTTGCGCCGTTTTTAGCAATAAATGCCATCAGCTTTGATGGTTCTTGGCTATAATCATGGTTAATTGTTATTTGTTAATTGTTAATTGAATAAGATATGGCAAATCAGGAAGATGTTTTCAAGAAGCTGGTGTCCCACTGCAAGGAGTATGGCTTCGTTTTCCCCTCGAGTGAAATCTATGACGGACTGGGCGCAGTCTATGACTACGGTCAGAATGGCGTTGAACTCAAGAACAATATCAAGCGCTACTGGTGGGAGGCTATGACCAAGCTCCACGAGAACATCGTGGGCATCGATGCCGCCATCTTCATGCACCCAACTGTATGGAAGGCTTCGGGTCACGTGGATGCATTCAACGACCCGCTCATCGACAACCGCGACTCGAAGAAGCGCTATCGTGCCGATGTGCTCATAGAAGAGCAGCTTGCCAAGATTGAAGACAAGATCAACAAGGAGATTGAAAAGGCTCGCAAGCGTTTCGGCGAAGCTTTCGACGAGGCACAGTTCCGCGCCACCAATGCTCGCGTGCTGGAGCATCAGGCCAAGTGGGATGCGCTGCACCAGCGTTATAGCGATGCCATGAACAAGATGGACCTCGAGGAGCTGAAGCAGATCATTCTCGACGAGGAGATCGTATGCCCCATCAGCGGTACCCGCAACTGGACCGACGTGCGTCAGTTCAACCTCATGTTCTCGACCGAGATGGGTTCCACTGCCGATGGCGCCATGAAGATCTATCTTCGTCCCGAGACCGCACAGGGTATCTTCGTCAACTACCTCAATGTCCAGAAGTCCGGTCGCATGAAGCTGCCTTTCGGCATCGCCCAGATCGGTAAGGCCTTCCGCAACGAGATTGTGGCACGTCAGTTCATCTTCCGTATGCGCGAATTCGAGCAGATGGAGATGCAATTCTTCATCAAGCCTGGCACCGAGCTTGACTGGTTTGCCAAGTGGAAGAAGACCCGTCTGGCCTGGCACAAGGCTCTCGGCTTCGGCGATGCAATGTATCGCTACCACGATCATGAGAAGCTGGCTCACTATGCCAATGCTGCCACCGACATCGAGTTCAACATGCCATTTGGCTTCAAGGAGGTTGAGGGCATCCACTCTCGCACCAACTTCGACCTTTCGCAGCATGCCAAGTACAGCGGCAAGAAGATCGAATACTTCGATCCCGAGACCCGCGAATCGTACGTTCCCTACGTCATCGAGACTTCAATTGGTGTCGATCGCATGTTCCTCAGCATCATGGCTGGCGCATTCAAGGAGGAGGAGGTCAATGGCGAGCGTCGCGTAGTTCTTGCTTTGCCACCCGCATTGGCTCCCGTCAAGGTGGCTATCCTCCCACTCGTCAACAAGGACGGTCTGCCAGAGAAGGCCGAAGAGATTCTCCGTGAGCTTCGTTACGACTACACCTGCCAGATCGAAGTGAAGGACTCCATCGGCAAGCGCTATCGTCGTCAGGATGCTATCGGTACTCCCTATTGCGTTACCGTCGATGGGCAGACCCTCGAAGACAACACCGTTACCCTTCGCTTCCGCGACACCATGGAGCAGGAGCGCGTAGCCATCGCTGACCTCCACAAGATCATCGGTGACTCGGTGAACATCTCTTCTCTGCTCCGCAAGATCGAGAACGACTAATGACGTTTCATCCCGAATTATCGAATCAGCGAATCCTGCACGAATCACCGAGATCTGCAAAATTGCTTCAAATTCGATAATTCGAGATAAAAAAATAAGATGAAAAAGTTACTTTACCTGCTGCTGTCCATCTTGGCGACTCCGCTGTTTCAGGCCTGCAATAGCGATGACGATGACATAGACTACACCGAGTACTATGGTTGGCGCGATGAGAACAATGCCGTTACCGAATTGTTCGCATCTGCCCTTCGTAGCGACTCGGCCAGCACCTATTTCAATCAGTATGTGCAGTCACTCAAGGAGCCACAATATTATCCCAGCTTCCTGCATTACGTACATCGCGCTAACCTCGATAGCCTGGCAGCTCTCAATCCCCGGAAGGACTACAGGCCCTACTCGACGAGCACATTGAGCGTGCACTATACGCTGTTCCAGACCGATTCGCTCTATGCCACCGTGAAGAGGCAGGGAGGCTGGTCGAAGGAATACCTCCGCAATCCCGGCGGCATCCTCGACTCGCTGTTCTTTGCCAATGCCGAAAACAGCCCATTGAAAGCCGACACCCTCGAGTCCTATCAGGTTCAGTATTATAGCGGCTTCACTCCCAATGGTGTCATCACCGGTTGGGGCGACATTCTGCAGCAGATGTATATCGGAGATCACGTGGTCTGCATGATTCCCTGGTTCCTGGCTTATGGTCAAAGCGGCAGCGGTTCGACCATCAACCCCTATTCTAACCTCTTCTTCCGCATCGAGCTCTGCGACATCACCTCATGGGGAGGAAATGTGGCTTCAAAGTAGTTATCAAATGCCGGCATAACGAATTCCGTAACATCGGATTAACTGCATTACGGCAATCGGTATCACGTTATTCAAAAATAACGCTATAACGACAAAAAATGAAAAGTCTCTATAGATTTATCTCTCTGACGGCATGGACATTGTTCTGTGCCGTTAGTGTTTCTGCCCAACCATCCAACGGACAGAGTTCCTTCCTTGTCGAGAAGGAGATGGGAAAGACTGTGGGCGACAACTGTACCAGCATTCTCGTAGGCCGCAAGGCGACAACCGATGGCTCGGTCATCACAAGCCATACCTGTGACTCGTGGTACCGCACCTGGATGCGTTGGGAGCCCGCTGCCGACATCGAACGCGACACCGTAATGGACATCTACGAAGGCCGCATGCATACCGAATATCCCGGTTCGATGGACGGCGTCAAGGTCAAAGGTCAGATTCCCCAGCCTGCCGGCCATACCTATCGCTACCTCGACACGGCTTATCCCTGCCTCAACGAGCACCAGCTCGGCATCGGCGAGACTACTTTTACCGGTCGCGACACGCTCGAAAACAAGGAGGGCCTGTTCATGATCGAGGAACTTTGCCGTGTAGCATTGCAACGCTGCACCAAGGCTCGCGAGGCCATCCTGCTCATGGGACGGCTCATCCACGAGTACGGATACGGCGATTCAGGCGAATGCCTGACAATAGCCGACACCGAGGAGGCCTGGATCTTCGAGGCACTTGGCGAAGGGCCCGACCAAGTGGGCGGCGTATGGGCAGCCCAGCGCATCCCCGATGACGAGGTGTGCGTTTCTGCCAACATCAGCCGCATCGGTTCACTTAGCACGCTTACACCACCCGCCAGACCTGCCAAGGCGAAGAAAGGCAAGAAACCGGCCTATGCGCCCCTCGTTTCAGACACACAGATGGCTTCGCAGAATGTATTTGACGTAGCTCGAAAACTCGGTTTCTGGGATGGCACTTCAGAGTTCTCGTTCTGGCGTGCATACAGTGGCGTCAACTATTTCGATGAAGTAAAGAACTATTCCACTCGCGAACTTTACATCATGCAGCAGCTGGCTCCTTCGTTGGGACTCAACGAATCGATGGAGGAACTGCCCGTCAGCATCCGACCCGACTCGCTCGTCTCCTACCAGAAAGTGATCAGCCTGCTGGGAACCTGGTATGAAGGCGACAAGGAACTCGACCTCACTCAGAAGATGCGCATCCCCAAGGCAAGCCGCGACCTGGCAGGCAAGAAGCCCTGGGCGAGCGAGGACAGCATCATCTCCCCCATCGCCAATCCTTGGATGAACAGCCGCCTCATCAATACGCTCTATGCCCTGACGGGAGATAACGACTGGCACTGGGTGCGCACCGTAGCTGTGCCCCAATGCGCCTACTCCACTGTCATTCAGCTGCGAGGATGGCTTCCCGATGCAGTGGGTGGCGTATGCTGGATGTCGCTCGACAATCCCGGACAATCGCCACGCTTCCCCATCTTCTGCGGCACAACAACGCTGCCCAAGATGCTGCAAGTATGTGGCCAGCACCGCTATCGCGACGATGCCCTCGTCTGGCATTATCGCCAAGCCAACAAGCTCGCCACCGTTCGATGGGGCGAATGTCGAAAGGACATCGAATCGGCTCGACAATATTTCCTCGACAAGGCCGAACGCGAACTTCCTTTCGTCGAACAGCAATACATGGGCATCCTGCGAGCCTCCGCTACCACCGACGAAGCCCCGAATGCAGATTTCCTCTCCTCGGAAGAAAGTCAGGGCGAGGCAGCTGCCATCGACTTCCTCAACGGCTACACTGCCGACTTCATCGGCGCAACTGTCCTCCGTTGGGATGAACTTTATCGTCAATACTGGCGCAAGTTCTGGAGCGGATTCTGATTTGCATCGTTAATAGGCAAAGAAAACATGCTCAGATAAAGAAAAAGCTATTCTCTGCCAGATCAGAAGCAATAAAATCATAAGAGTCCAATTCTCGATTCAAAATTGGACCCGTCCGAAAGGAGCATACATATTTTGTGCACAGAATTGGTATGCGACGATCGGATGGGTCCATTTTACGTTTCAGAATTGGACTCATAAAAATGGGGCATACTGATTTTGTGCATAGAATTGGTATGCGTCAATCGGATGGGTCCATTTTACGATTCAGAATTGGACCCATAAAAATGAGGCATACAGATTTTGTGCACAGAATTGGTATGCGACAATTGGGCCAGTCCAATTTACATTCCAGAATTAGACTCATAAAAACGCGGCATACATATTTTATGCACAGATTCTGTATGCCGCGATTGGACGGGTCCATTTTACGATCCAGAATTGGACCGAGCAGGTTGGAGATTACTTCTTGACGAATGAGAAGACCGAAGGCTTGTAATTCTTTAGTTCTTTATCGAACGCAGCCTCCTTTCCTCCAAGCCAGGAATCGACATTTGCATGAAAAGCGGGGCTGTGGTCCATGTAGATTGTGTGTGTGAGTTCATGAAGCATAATCAGCTTCTGCAGGTGCAAAGGCAACAGTAGCGTGAAGAGTGAAAGATTGATGTTGAAGTACTTCTGGCGATTCGGAAGGGTCCCTCGCTTGTGCTGGGCACAGCTGCCCCATCGTCCCTTGCTACTGTTTATCTTTATTTCATTCAATCGGATGCCATAGCGCAAAGCATACGCCTGCAATCGAGGAACCAGCTGGACCTTGGCTTGATTGCGAACGCCTTCGACAATGGCTCGTTCGAGGAATGCCTGCACGTTTTCCTTATCGAAGTCGCAATCGGGCGGGCAATGGATTTCCAGCACAGCAGGCTTGATGATTTTGTCTTCGCCCTTTTCGTCCTTGTCGATTTGTGCGGGCAATCGATGCAGCATATACTGCGGCCCCACGCCCTTGACCAACGAAATGTGCAGACAGTCAGTTTCGATGCGGAAATCCCAATCGATACGTGGGGGCTGATTCTTCTTGTCTTTGGCTAATTGTTCAGCTTGCAGCAAGGAAAGCAACTGGGGACGATTATTCTCGACCGAACGCAGGACATCCTGCGCGTCGTAGTGAGGCGGGACTGTCACACGGATGCCGACTTTTGGCGTACCATCGTTGGCCGGGCGAAACGTATAGCGCACCGCCCGCTGATTGACAATAATATAAAGGTGTCCGAAATCAGGATCAGAGAGAATCTTATCGCAAAGCATACGTTGAAATCAGTGGGCAGCCAGCCAGTTGGGACCACTACCACAATCGGCGATGAGGGGGACGGAAAGTTTCACGACGCCCGACATCTCTTCGAGCACCACTTTCTTGAGTCGTTCGAGCTCCTGCGGAGGCACCGTGAAATTCAATTCGTCGTGAACCTGTATCAACAGCTTGGCATGAAGCTTCTCGCGACGAATACGGTCCCAGATTCGTACCATGGCAATCTTGATGATGTCGGCTGCTGTGCCCTGGATGGGCGCATTGATGGCATTGCGCTCGGCATAGCCACGCACAGTGGCATTGGCCGAATGAATGTCCTTGAGCATACGGCGACGTCCGAACAACGTCTCGACATACCCTTTCTCTCGCGCTACACGGATACTTTCGTCCATGTATTCACGGACGCGCGGATAGGTGGAGAAATAGCCATCGATTAGCTGCTTGGCTTCGCTACGAGGAATATTGAGGCGGGACGCCAGGCCGAAGGTCGAAATGCCGTAGATGATGCCGAAATTGGCCGTCTTGGCCTTGGTGCGTTCGAGTTTGGTGACCTCGTCGAGCGGCACGTGATAGATCTTGGCTGCCGTAGCGCGGTGGATGTCATCGCCTTCGAGGAATGCCTCCACCATATTCGGGTCCTGACTCAGATGGGCCATAAGACGCAATTCAATCTGACTATAGTCAGCGCTGAAGAAGACCTCGCCCTCATTGGGCACGAATGCCTTGCGCAATTCGCGGCCCACTGCATCTCGGATGGGAATGTTCTGCAGATTAGGATTGCTGCTCGAAAGTCGGCCGGTGGCCGTGACCGTCTGATTGAACTGACAGTGGATGCGATGCGTACGGGGATTGATTTCCTGTGGTAAGGCTTCGATGTAGGTGCCCAGCAGCTTCTTGTTGCCGCGATAGCTCAGGATGCCGTCGATGAGTTCGAGGTGCTCGGGATTGTCGAGACGACTCTTGAGCTGCACGAGCACATCCTCGGCCGTGCTGCGGTTCTTGGCCTTCGGGTCGAGACGCAGCTCGTCGAATATCACCTGTCCCACGACCTTGGGCGAAAGTGGATTGAACGGATGGCCCACGATTTCGGCCAGGCGTTGCTCCAATCGCTTCTGCTCCTCCTCCAGGATTGCCTTCGACTCAGTCAGCGCACCGACATCGAGGCGCACACCTGTCAACTCCATATCGGCGAGGACACGCACAAGGGGCATCTCGATTTCGGTAAAGAGCCTGAGCAGGTTCTCCTTCTTCAGCATAGGACGGAACTTCTGCGCAAGCTGATAGGTCACGTCACTGTCTTCACAGCAATATTCGGCAACCTGTTCGACCGAGCAGTCGCGCATCGTCTTCGGCTTCTCATCTTCGTCAGCAGCATCCATCATTGCAAAAAGGTCGAGGTCTGCCTCAGCAGCCTTCTTCTTTTTGCCAGTGTCGATGAGTGCACTCGTCGGGATGGGCTTGTAGCCCAGATAGATCTCCGAAAGATAGTCCATGTTGTGCGGCTGTTCCGGCTCGAGCAGATAGTGGGCAATCATCGTGTCGAAGAGCGGATAAGACACCTCGACACCATAGCGCTTCAGGATGGAATAGTCATACTTCGCATTCTGCGCTATCTTGAGGGCTGCATCGTTCTCGAAGATGGGACGCAGCTCCTCGACAATGGCTTTGGCCGCGTTCTGATCGGCGGGCACGGGCACATACCAAGCCTTATGATCGGCCACGGCAAACGAAATGCCCACAAGCTCTGCATCGATGATGTTCAGGCTTGTTGTCTCGGTATCGAATGCCCATTCAGCTGTCCAGAAGAGCTCAGAAACCAGGTCCTGGCGCTTGGCAGGAGTATCGGCGATGATGTAATTGGGTTGGATGTCGCGAATTGTCCGAAGAGTTTGGGGAACAGCGGGGATTTTTCCGGAATGAGTTGGAGAGGGGGTGCTGTCAGCATTGCCGTCCACAGCCAAGCTTGGCTGAGACAAGGATGCTTTTTTATCAATGGAAACAGCGGGAACCGATTCAGGAACCACCGTAGTGACGGGTTCGGACTGTCCAACAGAAAGGGCAGCATTGCTTATCTTTGCCCGTACCTCGTCGCGCATCTTGCGGAACTCCAGTTCGCCGAAGATCTCTGCGAGCTTGGCATAGTCGGGAGTCTCGACCTTGAGAGCCTCGGCATCGAGCATGGTGCCCGGTACATCGAGGCAGATGGTGGCCAAGTATTTGGAGTCCTTGATCTGCTGGATGTTGTCTGCCACCTTGGCAAACATGCCCTTCTTCAGATTGGGAAGCTCCTTCTTACCCTCGGCAACAGCCGTTTCAACCGTAGCGATCAGGTTCTCGACGCTATCGAAGTCCTCGATGAGTTTTTGAGCAGTCTTAGGACCTACTCCGGGGCAACCGGGGATGTTATCGGCCGAATCGCCCTGTAGGCCCAGCATATCAATGACCTGCGAAGTGCGCTTCAATCCATACTTCTTGAGCACCGCCTCACGGTCGAGAATCTCGTAACCGGGGCCGAAGGATTTTGGTTTGAAGATGACACTATGGTCGGTGACAAGCTGCGCATAGTCCTTGTCGGGACTCATCATGAACGTCTCGAACTGTCCGCTCTCATCGGCAAGACGCGCCATCGTTCCTACCACATCATCGGCCTCGAAGCCCGGTATCTCGATAATGGGGATGCGATAGGCTTCGATAATCTTCTTGATCCAAGGCACGGCGAAAGTGATGTCCTCGGGTGTAGCCTCACGCTGCGCCTTGTAGGAAGGGAATTGTTCGTGCCGGAATGTGCCTCCCTTGGGGTCGAAGCACACGGCTATGCAGTCGGGACGCAGGAGCCCCGACTCGTCGAGCCATGAAGGTTGGATATCTGGCATCTTCTGACCTCCCAGCACATCCTGCAGGGTCTTGGTAAATCCATAGATGGCCGAAGTCACCTGCCCCTTGCTGTTGACAAGCGGTTTGTTGATGAACCCGTAGTAGGCACGGAATATCAATGCGTATGCATCTAAGAGGAACAGACGTTTCATAATTCTTCTACCCTTCAAGGCCCTTCAAGACCTTTCGACTAATTATACATTGAATCGGAAGTGCATGATGTCGCCATCCTGCACGACATAATCCTTGCCTTCGACACCCATCTTGCCAGCTTCCTTGACAGCGGCTTCGCTGCCATATTTGATGTAATCGTCGTACTTGATGACCTCAGCACGGATGAATCCCTTCTCGAAGTCGCCATGGATGATACCGGCGCATTGAGGGGCCTTCATTCCTTTGCGGTAGGTCCAGGCCTTCACTTCCATCGGACCTGCCGTGATGTAGGTTTGGAGTCCAAGAAGTTTGAAGGCAGCATGGATCAGTCGGTTGACACCCGACTCTTCCAGACCAAGTTCTTCGAGGAACATCTGACGCTCCTCGTAGGTGTCGAGTTCAGCAATTTCCGACTCGATCTTGGCCGAGATGACCAGCACTTCAGCATCCTCGTCCTTGACTGCCTCGCGGACTCTTTCGACGTATGCGTTGCCATCCTTGGCAGAAGCCTCATCGACATTGCAGACATAAAGAATCGGCTTACTGGTCAGCAGGAACAAGTCATGATAGGCACGTTCCTCGTCCGGGTTCTCGGGCTGTACTGTTCGTGCCGACTTGCCCTGTACCAGAGCATCCTTGATGCGGGTCATCAGGTTGTACTGCACCTTGGCATCCTTGTCCGAACCAACTTGCGCCAGCTTGGCAACCTTGGGAAGGCGGGTCTCGATGGTTTCGAGGTCCTTGAGCTGCAGCTCGGTGTCGATGATTTCCTTGTCACGCACCGGGTCGATGGAGCCATCGACATGCACCACATTGCCATCGTCGAAACAACGAAGGACGTGAATGATGGCATCCGTCTCGCGGATGTTTGCAAGGAACTTGTTGCCAAGTCCTTCGCCCTTGGAGGCTCCCTTGACAAGGCCTGCAATATCTACGATTTCGACAGTAGCAGGAACGATACGGCCGGGATGGACAAGTTCGGCAAGCTTATTGAGACGCTCATCGGGCACGGTGATGATGCCGACCTGAGGTTCGATGGTGCAGAATGGGAAATTGGCAGCCTGGGCCTTTGCGCTCGACAGGCAGTTGAAAAGGGTGGATTTGCCAACATTAGGCAATCCTACAATACCACATTGTAAAGACATATTTTAGTGGGGTTAAAAGGGTTCGATGGGTTCGATGTTTTTTGGGGGGAATTTCCGGGATTTCGTTATTTCGGTATAACGTTATTCCGATATTACGGTATTACGATAAAAAAACGAAATAATGAGAAAAAACCTCTCAAGAAGCAATCACTTCGTCACCGTAATGATCAAACTGGCGATAGTAATAAGGATGGAGGTGATAGAGATGGCGAAGGACGAAAGGTTCGAGACCTCGCGATTAGCTGCACGCGTGCCACTGGGCTCCACGTAAATCACATCGCCATTCTTGATGAAATAGTAGGGACTTGAGATGATCTGCGGGTCCTTGAGGTTGAGACTGATTACGTGCTGTGATCCATTCTCTTCGCGAATTAGCCGAACCTTGTCTCGCTCACCGAAGATGGTCATGTCATGTGCAGCTGCCAGTGCCTCAAAGATGGTGACACGTTCCTGAGTCATCTCGATGACATCCGGATTGCCTACCTCTCCTATTATCGAATAATGAGCCCCGATGAAGGAAACGTTGACAATCGGATCGCTGATGAATCCTTTCGAACTCAGATAATTGGTCAGATAGTCCGAGAGCTCTCCTCGTGTCATGCCTTCGACGTGCAGCTTTCCGATGGAAGGAAAGAGAATATCGCCATTGGCATCCACACGGTAGTAGAGGTTGTCATTATCATAGATGTTGGAGCTATAGCTTCCGCCGCCCTCCTGTAACGAAGCCTGTGGACGCTGCAGGTTGAATGGAACAGCCAGAAGCAGGTCGCTGCAGGTCACCAGGATGGAAAGCTGGTCGTCCTTGGCAATGCGTGCCTCGTAGGGCGTCAGATTCTGGAAAGTTCCAATCACATCAGCACCCTGGATATAAACAATCTTCTCCCTACTGTGGCAACTGCATAGCAACACCGCCAGCATGACAATGGAGAGAAGCGATAGAATGGATTTTTTCATTTTCTTGTCGATTATGGATTCCCATTTCCAAGGGATATTCAACTTATCGGCCACAAAGATACAAAAAAGCCTCGATAACACCAAAATTTTGGGGCATAAACGCAGCTTTTTGAATTTATTTGCCGAAAATACACACAAAAAGCGCCCTCCAAATACCATCCTATTTCTTTTTTTTATAAATTTGCAGCGTAAAAACAGTTAAATCTATGCAAAAGCTATACGACTTTCTGGTCATCGGATCGGGTATCGCAGGTATGAGTTACGCGCTCAAGGTGGCCCACGCCGGCAAAGTGGCACTGATCTGCAAGAGTGAACTACAGGAATCCAACACCGACCTCGCACAAGGTGGTGTTTCGTCGGTAACCAACCTCAAACTGGACAATTTCGAGAAGCACATCCACGACACGATGGTGGCTGGAGACTGGCTTTCCGACCCGAAGGCTGTGGAACTCGTTGTAACCAAGGCTCCAGAACAAATCCAGCAGCTTCTGGAATGGGGCGTGGATTTCGACAAAAACGAAAGCGGCGAGTTCGATCTGCATCGCGAGGGCGGACATTCCGAATTCCGCATCCTTCATCATGCCGACAATACCGGTCATGCCATCCAGAGCGCGCTCATCGAGGCTGTCAAGAAGCATCCCAACATCGAGGTGCTGGAGCATCATTTCGCCATCGAGATCCTCACCCAGCATCACCTGGGCGTTGAGGTAACACGCCGCACTCCCGACATCGAATGTTTTGGAGCCTATGTGCTCGACGAGACAACTGGAAAGATAGATACCTTTCTCTCGAAGGTAACCATGATGGCCACGGGCGGTGTGGGCCAGGTCTATCTGAACACCACCAATCCTCCCATTGCCACAGGCGACGGAACTGCCATGGTCTATCGCGCCAAGGGCACCGTGCAGGGCATGGAATTTGTGCAGTTCCACCCGACTGCTCTCTATCACCCAGGCGACCACCAGAACTTCCTCATTACCGAGGCGATGCGCGGCTATGGCGGCATCCTCCGTACCCTCGACGGAAAGGAATTCATGCACAAGTACGACCCACGCCTGTCGCTTGCTCCGCGTGACATCACCGCACGCGCTATCTTCAACGAGATGAAACAGCGCGGTGAAGACCATGAGCTGCTCGACGTGACACACAAGGACCCGGAAGAGACCAAGCACCACTTCCCCAACATCTACAAGAAGTGTCTCTCCATCGGCATCGACATCACCAAGGAGTGCATCCCCATCGTTCCTTGTCATCACTACATGTGCGGCGGCATCAAGGTCGATTACGACGGTCAATCATCCATCAACCGCCTCTATGCTGCAGGAGAATGTTCCTGCACAGGCCTGCATGGCGGCAACCGTCTTGCCTCCAATTCGCTCATCGAAGCCATTGTCTATGCTGACCTCGCAGCCAAGCATAGTGTTCAACGCATCAATGAACTCACCTATCGCACAGACATCCCCGACTGGATCGATACGGGTACCGTGCCCCACGAGGAGCTCTATCTCATCACCGACTCAAAGGTCGAAGTGCAGCAGATCATGCAGACCTACGTCGGCATCGTCCGCTCTAAGCTCCGTCTCAAGCGCGCCTGGACACGCCTCGATATCCTCTACGAAGAGACCGAGAAGCTCTTCCTCCGCTCGAAGGTTAACAAGGACATCTGCGAACTCCGCAACATGATCAACACGGGCTACATCATCATGCGCCAGGCTATGGAACGCAAGGAAAGCCGTGGCTGCCACTACTCCATCGACTACCCACCCGCAGACCGTGGGATTGAAGGATTCTGAAATTGGAGATTCAGGAATTCGAAACAGACGGGTCGCTTGAAGCATCAAGTGGCCCGTCTGTTTATTTAATGATAACGTGATAGAACAGATTCGTAACAAGTACGTGCATTCGCAAAGTCATTTTGCTTTGGCAGCGCGGATCTTCCACACATTCCGATATACAACGACGAAATGGAGGAGGGAGAAAAGGAGGGCAAGGAGGATGGCAACGAGCCAAACCAATGCAAGGCTATTGGGTTCGAAGCCGGGAATGACTCCTGCCAGGAAACGGGAGAAAAGAGGATAGACCACAGATACGACGACAGCTGCGAGTAGCCAAACGAGGACATCGAGCGAAAGGGCCAGGAGCTGATAGGGCCTCGCTATCGGAGAAAGGCCATAACCAATGGCATGAAGCGTGGAAAGCTTCTCACGATTTTTCTCGATGAGCAGCAGGATGCTGATGAGCAGCAGGAAGAAAGCCAGCACAGAGACAACCAGACCCAATGCGATGACAGCCCAAAGTATGCCATGCACGAAAGTCTGCATACGCAACGTCTCGTCGGCATTGCCTTCGACAACGTAGTCCATCTCCTCGATGTAGTTCAGCAATTCTGAAGAAGCGTCGCTGGTCTGCGTTGCAACAATCAGCCTGGAGGGCAACGGCGACTTGTCCTTCCGTCCCATACGCTCGTTCGCCTCGGTGAGGAAACCCTCAGGAACCAAGACGGTGTTGAGTCGATTGGAAAGGGCAACGACACGGGCACGATAACGATGGACCTCCCCCTGGCCATACAACGTCAGCACCATGGTGAACTTGGAGAGCAGATTCTCCCCCATCTGCGGCATACCACGCGAAGCTGCAAAGCCATAGTTGTAAAGGTTCAGGTAAGACTGGGGAATGATAATCGGGACGAACTCACCCTCTACCGATGCCTTCCAGTCAACGTCCATGTCATCGGAAAAGTCGAGGAATTCATCGGGCACCGACTCGAGGAACATGGCGGTGGACATCTGTGTTCCTCCAATATCAACCGACCCATAGACATTGAACTGCGCTGCCTGAAAACGTCCTACCCCCGTCACGCCCGACTGCTGCTCCAGCGCCTGTATCTCTTCCTCATCGAATCCGGGATGTACACCGAGGGACGACGTGATGGTTGACAGGACATTGACGGGCTTCGAAAGCACGAGATAATTGGAAGAGAGGAAGGAATCTTCCGCGCCAAATACCGCATCCAAATCACGATATGCCTGAATGCCGAAGAGGACGATGACGGCACCCAGGAGATTGGCGATGGAAAATCCCAGCATCTGCCAAAGATTCAAGTTCCTGCGAAGTAATTTGAAGAGAAGGCGCATGGGAGTGGTTTGAGGGGTTCGAGAGGTTTGAGGGGTTCGAGGGGTTTGTGGGGTTGCTCACTTCGTTGCGCGCGAGCAGAGCTCGAAGCGAAGGGTTAAGAGGGGAGGCTTTGAACTCGTGGACTTGTGAACCTGTTGACTTGTAGTCTTGTGGACTCTTTGACTCGTTCGCGATTAAAGCTTCAAAATGTGATCGTAACTATAGGGAAGATGGCGGCCGATGGAGGTGAGAATGAGGCCTGCACCGGTGGTGGCTTGTGCTTGCTGAAGCATTTCGCTCATCAAACAAGCATTCTCGTCATCAAGATGACTGACCGGTTCGTCGAGCAAGTAGAAGTCGGCTGGCTGACAGAGCATTCGCACAAATGCGACTCGTTGCTGCTGGCCCAAGGACAATAGTTCGCAAGGGATATCGAGCTTCGATTCAAGACCAAGACGCACGAGCTTCGAGCGGATGTCCTGCTCCGACAAATGACTGGTCAGCCGATTCTTGAGCAGGCAGTTTTCGACTGGCGTCAGCTCAGAGAAAAGCCGATTATCCTGAAACATCATCGCCAGGTTTCGCTGCCTCAATTCATCAAGATCCAATTCAGACAAGCGATGAGTTGCGCCCTCCTGCGTAGTGACTGTGATCTCTCCCCTATAATCGGTGCGCAATCCATAGAGGAACATGCACAACGAAGTCTTGCCGCGACCTGAAGAGGCCTCGACAAGATAGGATTGTCCTCGATGAAAGGTCAAATCAACCTGCCAAACGTCCGATGACACCTGTTCGATTCCAGTGTCAGCGAAGACATTTGGCAGAAGTTGATGAAGGGTGAGGTCTGTAATCAATTAACAATTAATAATTAACAATTAACAATTGATTGCAGATAGCTTAATTCGTCTGCATGGTCATGAAGGCATCGATGCCGGCATCAACAAGAGAGGCAAGTGCATTCTTGTCGTTCGCCATGATGATACGAGCCTGCTGGACTTTAGTAGGATCCTGATACTGGGCGGTAATGGCCTTGAAGGTACTGCAGAAGGAAAGAAGTGCAGCCACTTCCCGATCTCTCTGAGCAAAGGCTTTCACCGAGGGGTTGGCAAGAATACCTTCGATATCAACTACCACGCCGCCATCATCCAATGTCTTGGCATACGGATTGGACTTGAACGACTGGCTCGGAGCGTCCTTTGGAAGGAAGGAGAGCTTGCCATCGTCAAAGGACAACGCATAGTCGCAACCCAAGGCCGAAGCCAGATTGAGGACATAGCCTGTAGCAATCTTTTCGATTTCGGGTGATTGTTCAGCCATGGGATCGAGCAACTCCTGAATCTTTTTCCAAAGCTGATCGTCCTTCAGCTGAATACCCACGCCGAAGGTGGGATATTCTGCACCCACTTGTGGAGCGACAAACATGGCCATGTCGCCACCGATGCTCCGCTCAATAGCCTCTATATCCATGCCGAAACTTTGGCTCAAGGCGTTGTTTGCCTCATCATACTGGCTTTTCGGCATTTGGTCCATGATGAAAGCCGACATGGGTGTCAGATCGGAGACACCAACCTGCATGGCTACGTAGCTATCTGCGGGAATGCTCGACAAGAAGGCACCCTTGGCTGGCTTCACACAGCTGAGAATCTGCTTATACTGCTCGTTGTCGCTATCGAGCTTTGACTTCACGACGATTTCACCGTTCTCGAAATTAACCGACAGGTTACCAATGGCCCCTTCGAAGATATCAGCCTTTGAACGATTGCCCGTCAAGGTGTTCACCGACTTCATCAATGAACCATAATCATAGTACATTGCAAAATCGGAGCCTTCGCCAAGAAGCTGGTCGAACTTATTGTCCGAAAGGATGCTCTTGCTGGACTCCTGGCTCAAAAGTGAAACAGCATCCTCCGCACTCTTGCCATCGAAATTGAACGAAAAGACGACGCTGTTGTCACCAAAAGCGAGCTTGCAGAAGTCTTCGCCCGTTTCCACCTCGCTGAAGGCGCCACGCTTAACCACATCCATGTTTGCGCTGGGATCTTCGCCGAATGTCTTGAAGAGTTCCTCCACCTTCTTGCGGTCCTTGACAGCTGCAACGACCATGGCACGGCTGCGCGACACGCTGGTCACCGCGAAATAGATAGGCTTGCTGAAATCAATGCCGCTATTGTCGGGATTGTCCTTGATCTCCTGTACCTTTGCACGAAGATTCTCGGGTGTCTCTTCGATGGCAGCCTCAATCTGGTCCTTGATATCGGGAGTACTCATCACGGCCGACTTCTTTACCATCGAAGCAACGTTGATCTTGGCGACAAATACAGCATCGGAAGGAATGGCTGACGCATAGTCGTCAGACTCGCCACAACTCGTCATCATAATGACCAAAGCAAGGGTGGTCATCATCCAAAAAAAGAGTTTTCTCATAACAAAAAATTATTTAAGGGTTAATAGTATGCAATTTCGCCCGAACCCAAGCAGATGCGGCCATCGGGCGTGTAGATGACACAAAATTGGCCAGGGGCAACGCCGTTGGTCTTCTGATCCATCTTGAGAAAATAGCTATCATCTGCGCGACGGTTAAGGCGACCGGAACGAAGTTCGGCGACGTGTCGAATCTTGAAAAGGACGGGAACTTCCTCATCGGTGACGGGAAAGACCGTAGTCGGTGTTTCGTAGGGATTCAGGGTAATCCAATGCATGTCGCGCATCAGCAGCTCGTCCTTCATCTGCGCCTCGGGCTGATAGCCCTTGCTCACATAGATGATGTTTTCGTCGATGTCCTTCTTAACCACAAACCAAGGGCCGCCACTCAGATAGAGTCCCTTGCGCTGACCGATGGTGTGGAACCAGAATCCCTGGTGATGCCCCAGCACCTTGCCGGTCTCAATCTCCACAATGGGACCCTCTTTCGTGCCCAGGAAACGCTCGATGAACTGATTGTAGTTGATCTTCCCCAGAAAACAGATGCCCTGCGAATCCTTTCGATGGGCACTGGGCAACTTAGCCTCTTCGGCAATGCGTCGCACCTCCCCCTTCGCCATCTTACCGATGGGAAACATGCTGTGCGCCACCTGCAAACCAGTCAGTTGAGCCAGGAAATCGGTCTGGTCCTTCACGGGATCGGGCGTAGTGCCGAGCCACGAACGGCCATCCTCCTCAATCACCGTGGCGTAATGACCGGTTGCTGTCTTGTCGTAGAGATGTCCGACCTTCTGGTCGAAGGCCCCGAACTTGATCAGGCGATTGCACATCACATCGGGATTGGGCGTGAAGCCGCGACGCACCTTGTCAATGGTATAGGCCACAACATTGTCCCAATAGTCCTTCTGCAAATCGACCACGTCATACGTCAGGCCGTAGCGACGCGCCATGGCCTGCACAATCTCGAGGTCCTCTTCCTGAGGGCAACTATAGCCGTCATCATCCATGCCGATCTTGATATAGAAGAGGTCGGGACGATAACCCTGCTCACAAAGCAGGTGGACAGCAACGCTGCTGTCCACGCCGCCTGATAATAAGGCTGCTATTTTCAATTAACAAAAACAATTAACAATTAATAATTTACAATTAACAATTATGAATTAACAATTAATTGTTAGCAATATAAACTATTTGACAGGAACCAATTGGACAGTGGAATTGAGGCCACCGGGCATAATGTCCCAGTTGCCATAGTAGCTGACTGCGCCTCCCTTGAGGTTAGCGATGTTGGCATTCTTGAAGATACGCCACACGATGCCCTGGCGGTCCATCTCGGCCACGTAGTTGGCGGCAAGACCTGTCACATCGATCTCAATGGTGTTGCTGCCGGCATGCAGATACTTGCCGACACTCAGCTGGAAGGGCGCGCAAAACACAACGCCTGCATCGCGACCGTTGATATAGACATGCGCACTTTCGCGCACATCGCCCAAGTCAAGAATCACATCGGATGAGCCGCTGATGGCGCCAGCCGGCACATTCGCTGTAGTCTTATAGCGCACCGTTCCCTTGCCGGTTTCCCAAGTCTTGCCAAGAGCCGTCCACGGCTTGAGTCCACGGATGGTCTGGGATTTCAGACTTCCCCATGTCTCAAAATTTCTGGGCGTCAATGTCCAGGAATTGCCGGTCAGGTCAATGGGAGTCATCAATCTGCGGGGCGTTGGTGAAAGCCGAGTGATTTGTGCTTTTGGTTTTGAGTTCGAGATGAGATGCTGGCCCTGGAATTCCGTGATCTGTCGATCGGCGACAATGGTCTGGAGGATACAGCTCTCGCCACTTGCCAGACGGAGATAAACCTCGGAGCGCCCGTTCTGCTTACGCACGGGAGTCTCCTGTATCCCGCCCGTCAACGGATTGAAGAGATAAGCACGGTGGGCTTCGGTTGCCAAAGCGACCCATCCATCGACCCCCTTGTCCTGCAAGCTGGTGATGAAGTAATGATATCCGGAGACATTGTGGCGACGGATGAACTTGAGTCCATGCAGCGCGGTCATATCCTCGGGCACAATTTTCGGGAACTGCTTCAACGCCGAGACATACTCATCGGGACTATCCACAGAAATGATGGTTGCTCCGAAGACCTTCCATTTCTCCAGACGAGCCTTGACGTTGTCGGGAAGCATCCGGACCTCAGGCAGAATCAATGCCTTGTAGCGCACACCACTTGGCGCGATGATGTAGCCGTTGTTATCGACACCGGTGATGTCGAGAATCATGCGGTCGGAGCAATAGTCCATGTCGTAGCCCGCGTTGTAGATGGTATTGACCGCATGGATGAAGCGGGGTGCCTTCTTTGCCATCGAATGGATATCGAACTGCAGAAGACGGCCTGGATATTCCTGGATAATGTCATTGAATGGAAGATAGACGAGCAAGTCATTGTCGGGCTGTCCATACTGCATCCACGACTGGACACGCGTCATATACTCGAAGAAGGCCGGCGCATCCTCCCAAATCGTGTTGATGGGGGACATCTCCATCGAGGCATAGAACAAATAACCCGGCCAGGGAGCGTCCTTGGGAGAATAGGTCGTTCCATGGAAATAGCAGTGGTTGACACCCGCCACCATCATCAGGTCGAAATCGGGCTTGCACTGGCTGAGCGAGGTGCGGAAATGTTCGGTAAGCCATGTGAAGGTTTCGGCCGAAACGAACTCCTTGCCATAGAAATGGGCAGCCGAAGCAGGATACTTCAACATCGAAAGGTCGGAGTCGTTCTTGCGTGTCAGCGTATCGGAACGCAGACCCACGATGCCGAAGTCGGAAAGACCGAAGCTCTCGATTTCGGGGATATCGACAGCCGCATAGATATCGAGGAGGTTGGCAGGGCTTCCATGCGCCTGGTTGCGCACCTTGGCCTCATGCTTATGCGCCCACTTGACCCACGGGTTGGTGAACATCTTCATCAACAAGTCATGGAGTGTCATGCGATAATCAGCAATGACGTCTTCGTGAGTTCTGAAGCGGACAGCCTTGGACTGGGGATAGGTCCGCTGATTGATTGAGAAATACTTCGAGTCGTTGTAGCTCGCATCCATGAAAACGGGGAAAAATTCCTCGAGAGCATAGCCGCGGCGCGCCTTGAACTCCTCGAGCATGGCAGGTGTCCAGTCGGCTTCATAGACCTCGTAACTATCGTTGAAGAACGTGTGCGGATAGGGCACACCACTTGCAGCGAAAGCCTTGTCGAAACGCTTGAAGTAGTTCTGGACAGCTGTTGGGTTGAAGTGGTCCAGCACATAGCCTTCGCCGCCGGGAGCTGCACGTTTCACCTGCTGACGCGTCTTGGCAATATAATAGGCCACGAAAAGGGTGTCGAACCGGTAATTATCCAGAAATTCCTTGCGCTTCGACTCCTTCTTGATTTCCTTGGCCTGTTCCTCTACCTCGAGAATCTCGTTCAGGTTGAGATAGGCATAGACCTTCTGCAGCTTGGGGAAGTTCTTCTTTTCCTTTTCGGACAATTCCGGCTGAACCTCGCCTGCATGCCAGGTGGTGAAATAGACGCGTGTGGCCGCTTCATCGACAGTTACCTCTGGACCGCCGAACGGCCAACCGGTACCCGTGTTCATATCGATTTCGATGCCCAGGCGATTCCCTTCGGCCTCGACATGACCGAGCATACGCATCCAACGTGGCGACAGGAAGTCGATGTCGTTCTTCTCGTTGCCCTGCACACCGTAGATGGGAGTAATCTCAACTGCACCGATGCCAGCCTTGGCGTAGGTCTCGAGGTTGTAGGTCAAGTTGACACTATCGACAGCACTGCCCAGCCACCACCAGCGGGTGCCCGGCTTGGCCTCCTGTTTGACAACAGGCCACTCCTGGGCGCTGACTGTTTCAGGGAAAAGGGTGAAGAGGGCGAAGAGGAGCCCCACCCCTGCCCTCGCGAATGGGGAGAGTGAGGCAAATGGGAAGATAAGTCTCTTGATCATTGTTTAGAGAGTAAAAGAGGAATATGAATTATTTCTTCTGTGCAGCAAGTCGAGCTACCCCAAGGCCCTGTTCGCCAGGCGAGAGTTTCCAGACCTCGGTAGCGGCCAGCAGCCAGCAGCCGATGCCGAAATCCTCGAAGTCGAGCTTGCCGTCAACGGTGATGGGCTGGCTATCCTTCGGCTCCTTGCCAGTGCCCTGGATGTAGCCGACGAAGCCACTGGGCTGAACAGCTTTGGCCAGAGCTTTCCATCCCTTGACGATGGTTGGCATGAACTCATCCCGATCGAGATAGCCCTTGCGCACGCCCCAAGCCATACCATAGATGAAGAGTGCCGTGCCTGTAGTCTCGGGACCGCCAAAGTTATCGGGGTCACCCAAGTCGCAGTTCCAATAGCCATCCTCACGCTGAATGCCCTTGAGGGCCTTGCACATGGCGATGAAGTCGGCCTTATAGTCGTTGTAGTGATAGGGATCGGCCACAACCTGTCCCCTCTTGACGGGAGCAGCGGGTTCGTCAAGCTCGTCCATCGTACGGACGTAGGCAGCGACTACCCAGCCGTTGCCACGGCTCCAGTAGCAGTTCTTGCCATTGGGTGTGGTATAGGGAGGATTGAAGTCGTGGTCACGCCACCAGAGTCCCTCGGCAGCATTCCACAGTCCGCCATCGTACTGATTGCGGGTGTATTCGTACATGGCCCACATCTTGTCCCAATACTTGTGGTTACCCGTTGTGCGGCCCAGCTTGGCGAAAGCTGGCATTCCCATCTGGATGGCATCAATCCACCACCAGCCGCTGTTGTCGGGGTTGTTTACGATGGCATCGAAACACGCGATGGACTTGCGGAGCTTGTAGGATTCCGGTTCCAGGCGATAGAGGTCGACATAGGTCTGCACGCAGGCATAGTTGTCGGCATCGAGGCTATAGGCGCCATAACGGGGGCTCCACTTGTTGCCCTCGGCCATCTTCAGGTTATACTCGTAATACTCTTCGAGCGGATAGATGCTATAGAGTGCGCAAAGGCCCTCGTGATAGACGGCGCGTGTCCAGAGGTTGGTGGTGCGAACCTTTCCGCCTCCGAGAAATGCGTCAGCCGGGTCGTACTTCTTCATAAACCAGGAGTTCACCTTCTGGGCGAGTTTGAGGACTTCAGCGCGCGATGGGAGCTGGTCTTGTGCAATGCCCGAAAGGGTCAATGCTCCTAAGATGAAAGACAAAAAAAGTTTCTTCATAGATGTGTGTGTTAAAATGATTATTTATCTGTCCAGAAAACGTGTCCGCCAGCATCATCGAGCTTTGGAGCCTTTTCGGGACTCTTCTCATTGATGTTCATGTTCTCGAATACGAAGTTGGAGAGTTCATACTGGTCGGGCTTGAGTTCAATCTCCTTGTATATGTCGCAATCGATGGTGCAGTTGCGCAGGGTGATGTGATCACTGTAGGACATGGGAGTATCCTTACGGTCCTTCAAGTCGTAGAACTGGGTCCAGGGACGAATATAAAGCACACGCGACACCTGGCCGGTGATGTTCTCGACGGTGATGTATTCGTAGCGCTGTGGCGTATCGGGGCGCATCTTGAGCCACAGCAGACGGGTGGCATGATTGACCTGGATGCGACGCAGGATGATATTGTGATTGAAGACCGATTCCGAACCGCAGGTCAGGCAACCGTGGCAGAAGCCGTAGGTGCAGTCCTCGATGAGCACATTGCGGTTGGGACCATTGCCTTCGCTCTTGTTCGGGTCGTCGGCCCAGGGACCTTTGCCGCCCTTCATGGCTACGGCATCGTCGTTCACCTCCATATAGCAGCCATGCACGAGCACATCTTCGACGACATCGAGGTCAATGGCATCGGTCGATGGACCCTTGTGTGTGTTGGGCTGGGCAAGGCTGAAGATTGAAACGTCAATCATCTTCACACGCGAACTATTATATATATGTGTCGTCCAGAAGGCAGAGTTCTGGAGGCGTACCCCCTCGATGGTCACGTTTTTAGAGTCAGACACATAAACAAGGCGCGGACGCTGCTCGTCCTTGTTGGTACACTTGGGATTCCACTTGCGGCGAAGCCAGAACGACTGATGATACTTCAATCCATTGCCGTCGATGGTTCCCTTGCCAGTGATGGTGAATCCGTCCAGTCCCTTCACATTGATCAAAGCCTCGAAATAGGTGCAGGTTTCCCCTTCCATACGAGTCTTTGCCAGCTGATAGTCGCCAATGAAGTCCGAACCCTGCAAGGTAGCACCTTCCAGGAGGTGCAGATGAGTGCCCTGCTTGAAATAGATACCGCCGGTGATATACGTGCCAGCTGGCACAACAAGAACACCGCCTCCTTCGGCTGCTATCTTGTCAATCAAATCCTGAATCTGCTGTGTGTGTACGGTACCATCGGCGAAGATACCGTAGTCGGTCAGTTTGTACTGTTTGCCCAGGGACTCCACGTTGACGGGTGTCAGATCGTGGAACCACTCACCGACCGGAGTGCCATCCGGCCAAAGATCGACCTGTGTCTTGACTTTAGGCTTTGCCAAAAGAGTAAAAGGCAGCAAAACCGCTGCTAAAACGAGAAGAAAAAGGCGTTTCATGTATAAAATTATAATTTGGGTGTTTATAAGTTTTCGGGATTTCGGAATTTCGGAATAACGGTATAACGGTATAACGAAATACCGGGATTCCGGCATATCGGGATTTCGAACCGAAGAAACCTGCCGAACTAATCCACAAATGCGTTCCAGCCCTGAGCCTTCAGCGTCACCTCGCTGTTTCCATCGCGCGTAATCATAGCACATCCGAGCTTTTCATCCGTAATATGACCAACCAGCCGGACGCCGGCAATCTGCTGGATAAGCTCATGCTGTGCCAAAGGCACCGTGAAGAGCAACTCGTAATCTTCGCCACCATTCATGGCCGCCGTAGTCACGTTGAGATTGAATTCCTCAGCCTGAACAGCAGTCTGATAATCGATGGGCAGCCGTTCCTCATAGATTCGACAGCCCACGTGGCTCTGTTTGCAGATGTGGAGCATTTCGCTCGACAGACCATCGCTGATGTCCATCATGCTGGTTGGGGTAATGCCCGCCTCCTGCAAAGCCTTGACGATATCCTTACGTGCCTCTGGCTTGAGCTGTCGTTCGAGCAGATACTCGCGTCCTTCAAACTTGGGCTGGAACTTAGGAGCATTGGAGCCATCGGCCCCGTTGTTGCTGGTGCGACGCCACTCATTGTACTCCCGCCAGAACACAGCCTTCTCCCGTTCGAGGAGCTGCAGGCCCATATAGGCGGCACCGAGATCGCCGCTTACACAGACCAGGTCGTTTGGCTTTGCCCCGTTGCGGAAGACCGGCTTCTTGGCCACACCAATGGCCGTAATCGAAATGACAAGACCTGTCATCGAAGCAGACGTGTCACCGCCCACCAGATCGACGCCATAGATATCGCAGGCCATCTTCATGCCGGCATACAACTCGTCGAGGTCCTCCACGCTGAAACGCTTCGAAATGCCTAACGATACCGTTATCTGACGAGGTGTACCCATCATAGCATAGACATCGCTGAAGTTCACGACACACGCTTTATAGCCCAAATGGCGAAGCGGGCAGTAGGTCAGGTCAAAATGAATGCCTTCGAGAAGCAGATCGGTCGTTACCACTGTCTGTCCCTCGTCGGGCAGGTTGTTGATCACCGCACAGTCATCCCCCACGCCATAGACCGAGCTGGGATTCTTGAGCGGGAAATTTTCTGTGAGATGACGTATCAGGCCGAACTCGCCGTAATGACTGATTTCCATGCTTGCGTTTTATTTGCCAATAGTAAGATTAGAACCTTTCACGATGCCGGCACGAGGTTTTCGAACATAATCGAGAACAATCTTGTCAAACCTGTCGGCATGATTCTTAAGGAAATAGACCTCGGTAGGGAGGATATAGATGCGCTTGCGAAGCTCATCGGTAACAGCCGGATGATTGACAAGTCGCGCAGCATCCTTCTCGGTGGTGATGATGACGGCCCTGTTTCCACTGTCATTCGAGACATATCCCCTGCCGTTGACATCATCCAGTCTTGCCTGGATTGTCTGGATATCCTTCTCGGTGAAATGATGATGATCGCCATAGCTCATGATGTCGAGGAGACGGTAATGCGTATGCACATAATCCTCCATGACCTTGGGATCGGCGATACCAGCCACGATGAGCACCTCGGTCGAATGGTCGATGTCGCATTCCTCCAGCGTATCGAGGTTGACCAGCATCCCGTAGCGAAAAGCAGAATAGAAGATAGGCTGGTCGAGACGTGTCGGGAGATTGGCCACAATCTCGGTCTCCTCCTCCGAACGCAACGCCTTCGGGCACTTTGTCACGACAATCATGTCGGCACGGGCGACGCCCGATATGGGTTCTCGAAGACGACCTGCCGGCAGTAGCATGTCCTTGTAGAGGATACGGTTGTAACTGCTCAGACAGATGGTGAGACCCGGTTTCACACGACGGTGCTGCATCGCATCGTCGAGGATAATGACCTGCGGAGGAGCATCGAGTTTCAGCAACGCCTCAATTCCGTGCACGCGACGGGCATCGACCGCTACAATCAGAAAAGGAAACTTGCGATAGAGCTGGTAAGGCTCGTCCCCCAAAAGATTGGCTGTAATCTTGGGGTCGGGTTCTCTACCGACGCGCGGCATTGCCACATGGAATCCCTCGCTACGCCGCTTATAGCCACGGCTCAACACAGCAATGGGGCCATAGCCGTTGCGATGCAGGAGATTCACCAGATACTCGGTATGAGGGGTCTTGCCCGTGCCTCCTACGGCCAGATTGCCGACGCAGATGACGGGCACAACATCCTCGAACGATGTGGATTTGATCTGTCCCCAATCGAACAACTTTTTGCGCACCCACACTCCCAGGCCGTAAAGGCCGGAGAGCGGAGCGAGCAAAGTATAATTTTTTACCTTGGGGAGATTCATGAGCACATTTAATAGACTATAGCATCGAAAGAGCGTGCCTGGATGCGGTCGGCATTCTTCAGGTGTTCGATGAACTTCAATGCCTCACGGTCGGCGGGAGTACTGCCGATAAAGTGATCAGCAATACGAAGGGTCAGGTCCTGCTTGGTATCGTCGAACATCTCCATCAACGTCTCGTAAGAGGACTTGGCCTCGGGGAATACAGCGCGATAGTACTTGCTATCGGCGATGCCAGCCAGTTCGGCTGCCTTGGCCAATGCGGTGTTGATGCCACCCAATTCATCGACAAGGCCGATATTGACTGCATCCGAACCGGTCCAGACGCGACCGCCTGCAATGGCCTTGATGCTGTCCTGCTCCATACCACGGCCCTCAGCGCAACGCTTGGTGAAGAGGTCGTAGAAGGAATCGATGCCCTTCTGAACCTTGGCAGCCTCAGCTTCACTGGCGCGACGCATAGTGGTAAGTGAACCAAATTCATGCGTCTTGACCTCCTCGAAGTTGACGCCAAGTTTGCCCGTAGCCAAGCCACTGAAGTTCGGAATTACACCGAATACACCGATTGAACCCGTCAGGGTATTGGGCTCGGCAACGATATAGTCGGCCATACAGCTGATGTAATAACCGCCGCTGGCAGCATAGTCGCCCATCGAAACAACCAGGGGCTTGCCTGCAGCCTTCAGGTCCATGAGGGCCTTCCAGATCTGCTCGCTGGCGAAACCGCTGCCGCCGGGACTGTTGACGCGAAGCACACAAGCCTTGACCTTCTCGTCTTCGGCAATCTTACGGATATCCTTGATGAGGTCATCGTAGTAAATGTCGTCACCAGTACCCTTGGCATCGCTGGCAATTTCGCCCGAAGCATAGAGAACGGCAATTTTCTCACCGGTCTCGGGGAACAGCTTGGTGTAGTTATTGACCATCTGGCTTGCCGTGACGGCATGCTTCTCGAGTTCCTCCATACCCATCTTGGCGAGCAGGATCTTCTCAACATCGCTCTTGTAGAGCATACCATCAACGAGACCCGTCTGAGCCAGTTCTTCGGGCAGCATATAGCTGACAGCCTGGTTGGCCAGCGATTCGAGCGTCTCGATCGGGATGTTACGCGAAGCAGCGATGTCCTTCACCTGCTGATCCCAGATATTGCGCAGATAGGTCTCGACCTGCAGGCGGTTTGCATCACTGATGTGCTCGATCATATAAGGCTCAACAGCGCTCTTGAACTGTCCTACACGGAAAACCTGCATCTCGATGTTGAGCTTGTCGAGCAACCCTTTCGGATAGGTCAGCACGCTCGACATGCCGTCGAAGGTGATTGAGCCGATGGTGTTGACATACACCGAGTCGGCAGCCGAAGCCACGTAGTACTGTCCCATGCCATAGCTGTCGTTGTAGGCAATAATCCACTTGCCGCTGGCACGAAAATCGACGAGCGCATCGTGAATAGCCTCATAGCTGGCAGGAGAAGCCGACATACCATCGGTGTTGAGATAGATGCCTGCGATGTTGGGATCAGCCTTGGCGCAAGCAATAGCATTGAGGTAGCCACGCAGACTGAGTTCCTGCGACTTGGAGATGCCGCCCAGCAAATCAAAGGCGAAAGGCATAGAAGATGGAATCTCGGTCACGGGACCGTTGATCTTGAGCAGCATCACATCACCCTCCTTCGTAGTGACACCCTTGTCGGATGATGACGACGAAGCAATCATGCCCACAAAGACACAGGTTGTGAAAAGACAACTGATGATGCTCACGCAAAGTGTGCCGACAATGACGGCCAACACTGTTTTCCAAAAACTGTTCATAAAGGTTTTGTTTTATTCATTTATTGTTAATGGGTCAATCAATGGGTAAGTTTCCCGCATGAAGGACCGGCACTCCTCCAGAGGAAGCCGGACGAATTCGCGGTCGGCAATATGTGGATGCGGGATGGTAAGCCGCTCCGACTCGATGCAGATATTGTCATACAGGAGCAGATCCAAATCGATGACGCGGTCGGCATACCCCTCGCCGCGCTTGCGTTTTCGGGTGCGGCCCATCCGGCGCTCAATCAGTTGGGTCAGGTCAAGCAAGGACAGAGGCTCCAGCTCGGTACGAACCACGGTCACCGCATTCGTGAAGCTGTGGCTGCTCTTGAAGCCCCACGGCTCACTCTGGATGTAGGCCGACGTGAAGAGCACTTCGCCCGCCTCCTTCTGCAGCCAGGCGACAGCAGTATCGAGATTCTTCGGTCCATCGCCCAGATTGCTGCCCAATCCGATATAAACAATGTGCTGGCACATCAATCCGGCAGAATCAGCATCGCATCACCATAGGGGCCGAACATGTAGCCCTCCTTGATGGCCAGCTTATAGGCCTCCATGACAAACTCGTAGCCTCCGAAAGCCGAAGACAGCATCAGCAAGGTGCTGTAAGGCTCATAGAAATTGGCCACCATGCAGTCGGCTATCGAGAAGTCGTAGGGCGGGAAGATGAACTTGTTGGTCCATCCTTCGAAGGGCTTCAGGTGACCGGTTGTCGAAACGCTCGATTCGATGGCACGCATTACCGAAGTATCGACCGCACAGACATGATGACCGGCATCTTTGGTAGCATTAACACGCTCGGCCACCTCCTCGCTGATGAAGATCTGCTCGGAATCCATCTTGTGCTTGGTCAAATCCTCCACGTCGATGTCGCGGAAATTGCCCTGGTTGCTATGGACGGTGATAAAGTCGAAGTTGATGTCCTTGATCTCCATCCTCTTGAGCAGCTCACGGCTGAAGTGCAAGGCTGCCTGAGGCGCCACAACGCCACCCTCGTTGCGAGCAAAGATGGTCTGATAGCGCTCCCGATCGGTAAAGGGATGCTCCTCATCGACAGGTGTATCGATGACGTCACGGCGCTGCTTGAGCGATGGAGGAATAGGAGTCTCGCCATATCCATAAAGCGTCTCGATGAACTCGTCGTGCGAACCATCGTACAGGAAGCGCAACGTACGGCCACGCGATGTGGTGTTGTCAATAACCTCGGCCACCAGGCTCTCATCCTCACCGAAATATAGTTTGTTGCCGATGCGGATCTTGCGGGCCGGATCGACCAGCACATCCCAGAAACGGATATCCGGATTGAGTTCGCGCAAGAGGAACACCTCGATGCGGGCACCTGTCTTCTCTTTATTTCCATAAAGTCGAGCGGGGAAGATCTTGGTATCATTGAAGAGCACGAGGTCCTTGTCATCAAAATAGTTGATGAAGTCCTTGAATATCTTGTGTTCGATGCTATGGCTCTTCTTATGAAGCACCATCATGCGGCATTCGTCACGATGCTCGCAGGGCAATAATGCGAAACGCTCCTCGGGGAGTTTGAATTTGAACTGACTTAACTTCACGGCAGGAATATTTTTAAGTTACTGGTTGACGATGGGAACTATTTGTCCATCAAATTATTATCTTGTTCAGCTTGTTCCACAATGGGAACTGAATAACACCACTGCTCGACATTTTCGACCGGCAGACAATCTTCAATCCGGATGTCACCGACTCGGGTGCGGCGCAGGCCAATCAGGTAAGCACCGCTATTCAAAGCCTGGCCAATGTCACGAGCAAGGGCTCGGATATATGTCCCTTTTGAACAGACCACCCGTATCTGCAAATAGGGCAAACGGGCAATATCGATGTCGGTTGCTTCAGCGATCACGTACGACTCCTTGTTGCGTCCGTAATCCTTGATGCGGATGTCTTCGCGTGCCATCTTGGCAACCTCTGGTGCATGAAGCGAAATAATACCCTGCTCCGGCAAATGCAGGTCCAGAAGCTCCAGTTCATCGATGACCAGCTCCTTGGCTTTCAGTTCCACCTCTTCGCCCTGCCGGATGTAGTCGAAAGCCCGACGGCCCTCTACCTTGCAGGCGGAATAAACGGGGGGAACCTGCCAGATGGATCCACGGAAATGGCTCAACGCCTCTTGGACAAACGCCTCGGTGATGTGGCTCGTAGGATAGGTTGCATCGATGGGGTGTTCGGCATCGAACGACGGAGTTGTACAACCCAGGCGCAAGGTGGCAACATATTCCTTCGTTCCGGACTGAAGCTGATCGATCAGCTTTGTGCACTTGCCCGTACAAAGAATCATCACCCCGCTGGCAAGAGGATCGAGCGTACCGGCATGTCCCACCTTAAGTCGCTTTATACCGAGACGACGGCTCAGATTGTTGCGCACCACCTTGACCAGATTGAAGGACGTCCAGGTGAGCGGCTTGTCGAACGCCAGGACTTCGCCCTCGATGAAATTGTATATCTTCATGCTTCCGAAGAGTCTAGATTGCCTAGAGGCTCTTGAGATTCTAGAGGAATACCAAGGTCAAGATTCCAGCCAGCGCACAGTAGATGGCGAAATAGACGAGCTTGCACTTCTTGACCAGGGCAATCATCCATTTGCAGGCGAAGCAGCCGCTGATGAAAGCAGCAACGAACCCGACGGCAAGGGGCAGGAGTCCGACAGGCTCTGTCATGTTGTGGGAAGCAAGGTATTCGGCCGAGGGAGCTACGATATGCTTGAAATCGAGCAGGGCCTCGCCGAGGATAGGCGGAATAACCATCAGGAACGAGAACTGTGCAAGCGAAGAGCGGCTATTGCCTAACAAGAGGCCTGTCGCAATGGTAGAACCGCTGCGCGACAAGCCCGGAAGCACGGCACATGCCTGAGCGATACCGATTACGAAAGCATGCCAAGCCGAGATGTGCTCCTTCTCCTTCGGCTTGTAGAAATGGGTCAAAGCCAGAAGCGATGCCGTGATAAGCAGGCACACACCGACCACCTTCAGCTTGATGGTGTCGTCGGCATAAAGCGACTCGATGCTGTCCTTCATAAAAAGACCGACAATTCCCACAGGAATCATCGACACAAGGATATTGACAACGTATTTCTGTTCGTTGTTCATCCTGCCATTCTTGAAGGGCGAAAACAAGCCACAAAAGATCCAGACCACTTCCTTCCAGAGGATGACCAATGTGGCCAACACCGTTGCCACATGGACAACGATATCAAACGTGAGGCCGCCAGCCTCGGCTTCGGGGCCAAGCAGGGCTTTACCAATCTCGAGATGTCCGCTTGAAGAAACGGGGAGATACTCGGTGAGGCCCTGGACGATGCCCAGAATAAGCGCATGTAACCAATCCATTCTGTATTACCTTTTTGGATTATTAATCTACATTTCCTTTCTTGCTGCGGCCCTTTACACAAATGCCCACAATCATAAGGAGATAGCCGAAGAAACAAAGGTTGGGCCCATAGACGACGCGCGTATTGCTGAACACGTCAGGATTGAAATGGTCAGGCGTACTGGCCGGACCGCATGTCATGATGAACCCAATCAGAATCATCAAGGCTGCAATGCCCATGATGATGAAGTTGATCTTAGTTAAACAAAGACGCATATACTTTTTAAAATAACAATTAACAATTAACAAATAACAATGGGTGGTTCGTTCAAAGAGACACGATTGGTTCGGCCAAAAAAGACATACGTCCCTTCAAATCCCCTACTATCCCTAAGAATCCCTTCAAATCCCTTCTTATCTTACATCAGATAGAGATCATCCACCGACTTGCCCATGTACTTGTCGGCGGCATACCAGGCTGCAAGAGCAGGTATCAGGACTCCAAGGGTGACCACGGTTCCAAACAGGATGAGAAGGGGCACTGGTTGCAGGATGACCTCCGAAATGACATGTGCCAAACCCTGACTGGCTCCGCCATAAACAAGGGCAGCAAGTGCGAAAAGGGCAACAACTGCAGCAATCAGTCCACAAATAATATGGGTCTTGATAAAAGGCCAGCGGATGAACCACTTGGTGGCACCAACCAGGCGCATTGTATTGATGAGGAACCGGTCGGCATGGAGAATCAGGCGAACTGTATTGCCGATGAGCGAGACGCAAATGATGAGCAGAACGGCTGCCAACACCGCCAGCACAATGGCAAAACGCCGAAGATTGGCATTCACCATGTCGAGCAACGTGTTGTTGTAATCAATAGCAGCAATATTGGAACCCTGTGTACGCTTCAGTTCCTTCACAATCATCTCGATGCTATCAGCCTCGGCATACTCGGCTTTCAGTTTGAGCTCTACAGTGGGTGACAAGGGGTTATAGCCCAGAAAGTCGGCAGGATTCTCGCCGAGTTCCGTCTGCAGCACCCTTAGGGCACTGTCGGCACTGACATAGATGGCATCGGCCGTATATTTCGCCTTGTTCAGCTTCTTCACCAGACGCTGTCCATAGTCCGTCGAGGCAACATCGCTCACTGTAATGGTCACCGTGAAACGCTCGCGAAGTTCCCTTGCCACGTGCGCAGCCACCAATCCGCCCAAGGTCATCAGGCCAAGCACAAAAAGTACAAGCGCTATGCTGAGGGTGGAGGTAAACTTGGCGCCAAAGAATCGCTTCATTTATATTGACAGATTTCTAAATCAATTTAAAATACAACATCGTTTTTGAGCCGTCCGGATGAGCCGAAATTAGCCAAAATCGGTGCAAATATAATACATTTTTGCTCGAAAAGCAACTTTTTTGCATGAAAAAGGATAAAATACCTCAGTTAAGTGCACAATTTTACGAAATAAATACTATTTTTGCACCCAAAAAAACAATCGACATGGCTTTTTCGAACAATAATTACACTGGTTCACCGACCACTCCGGTGACACTCAATCTCATCATCATCAACGTGGTGATGCTCGTTGCCGACAATGTGCTTCGCACCAATGGAATCAACCTCACCCAACTCCTGGGTCTGCATTATTACGACGCCCCGAATTATCACGTCTGGCAGTCGTTCACCTACATGTTCATGCACGCCAACTTCACCCACCTCTTCAGCAACATGTTCTCGCTCTATATGTTTGGACGATTGCTCGAAATGGTCTGGGGCACGCAGCGTTTCCTCATCTATTATCTGGTCTGCGGCGTGGGTGCTGCCCTTGTCCAGCAGCTCACCTGGCGTTGGGGCATGCACGATGCGATGGCACAAGCTTTGATGATGGCTAATCCTGGTGTTCCCGGCGACCAGATCAGCGCGATGTCCTACTCCGAACTGCTCAACTATTGTGAAGGATACGTCAACAACTATATCACCGTAGGTGCATCTGGTTCCGTCTTTGGCATCCTTCTTGCATTCGGCATGATGTTCCCCAATGCCACCATCTTCCTGCTCTTCCCTCCCATGCCGCTCAAGGCCAAATGGCTCGTCATCGGATACGGTCTCTTTGAGCTTTTCACAGGTGTTGCCAACACGGCAGGTGACAATGTGGCACATTTCGCCCACCTTGGTGGCATGCTCTTCGGATTCATCCTCATCATGTTATGGAAACATGACAAACGCATGACATTCTGATTTATGATCAAATACAAGACTCTCCCCATTTACGGCAAACTCATCTACATCACCGTCGCTGTCTTCCTGTTCACACAGCTCTGGAAGCTCATCGGCGTGCTCTTCGTCTGGACCGGCATCCCCTGGACGCACTGGTTGGCCCTGCCGTCCAACCTGAACGATTTCCTGATGCATCCTTGGACGTTGCTCACCTACATGTTCTGCCACGCTGACTTCACCCAGGACCCGTTCCACCTCATTTTCAATATGCTTTGGTTGTGGTGGTTCGGCCAGTTCTTCCTTCAGCATCACACCAGCCGCCAGCTGCTGTCGTTCTATCTCACCAGTGGCATCTTTGCCGGCGTATTTTTCCTGTTTTGCTACAACGTATTCCCCTATTTCCAGTTCGATCGTCTCTTCTCGTACGTCGTTGGGGCATCGGGCGCCATCTGTGCGCTGATTGTTGCCGTCGCCATGCGTCAGTCTGAGCAGACCATTGGGCTCAACCTCTTTGTCCGTGTTGTATGGCTCAAGATGAAGTGGCTGGCGCTCATCATCCTGGCACTCACGGTGCTCACCGGTTTCAATGGCAGCAATGCCGGAGGCCAGGTCTGCCACATCGGAGGCATCTTGTTTGGCCTTTTGTATGGTTGGATGGAGCGACGCGGCACCGACATCTGTGCCTGGCCTTCGAAGCTCATTGACAGCATCGGCAAATGGATTGAAGACTTCCGAAAGCCCAAAATGAGAGCTACACGCGGAGGACGCCGAGACCCCATCGGAGCCGAAAAGCAGCGCGACATGGACTACAACGCTGACCGCCGCTGTCACGAGGAGCAGATTGATGCCATCCTCGATAAAATCTCAAAGCATGGCTACGACGGGCTGACTGCCGAGGAGAAGCAGATGCTCTTCGATGCCTCGAAACGAAAGAAGAAGCAATAGCCATCAAAGTTTTGTGAGGCCTAATATACAAATGAGGTGTTGACTTTATTGCCAGCACCTCTTTGTTTGATATAGTTGTATACCGATTTCGTTTCTCAAATCTTTAAGCACTGATTGCGGCATGCTGATTTCATCTACAAAAAATGTATGCGACTATCGCGGCAGAATGATTTAGTTTACCAAATAGATATGCGACAATCTAAGATTAATTCACCCGGAAGCCAATCGCGTCATCTACAAGAAAACGTCCGAATTACTTCTAAAGGGAAGTAGTTCGGACGTAGTATTAGAGGAATTGTTCGGATTAACCTAAGAAAATCAAGAGCAGATAACCAACGATACCACCCAGGATGCCGATGGTGAGACCCGATTTCGCCATATCGGAAGTATTGATGATGCCTGTCGAAGAAGCGATGGCATTCGGAGGCGTCGAGATGGGAAGTGTCATGGCAAGCGATGCTGCCATTGCCGTGCCGAAGAGGAGGCAACGAAGACCTCCGATTTCGAGAAGCTTGTCACCCATGCCCACACCGACAGCGCAGAGAATTGGAATGAGAAGGGCTGCCGTAGCCGAATTGGAAATGAAGTTGGAGAGTGTCCAGCAGATGATACCTGCGATGATGAGCACTACCAATGGCGACCAGGAGCCGAATGGGATGGAAGTGACGAGGTCGTGGGCAAGACCCGACTTGTTGAAGCCGAGACCCAAGGCAAAGCCACCGGCAACCATCCAAAGCACCGACCAATTAATCTTCTCGAGGTCACGCTTGTGCAGAATTCCCGTCAGACAGAGGCAGCAGATAGGCACCAGCGCCACGACGTTAGCGTTGAGGTGGTTCCATTCGCCCGTGAACCAAAGGATGATGGTCAGAGCAAAGGTGAGGGCTACCATCCAGGTCTTGTATCCCTTGCGCAAACCACCCTGGATCTTGATTTCGATGCGTTCGCCCTTCTGGAAGGGGAACATGATCTGCAGCACAACCCAACCGATGAAGAGGGTAATCAAGGTCACGGGAATCATGGCCGCACACCATTGACCGAATGTCACCTCATGAGCCTCCTGACCTGCCTCACGCAGCATATCGAGTGTTCCGGGATCGTTGAGGTACTTCATAGCAACGCCATTCGGAGGCGTACCGATAGGTGTAGCGATACCACCGATATTGGCGCCAAGCGGGATGGCCATAGCCAGTGCAATCTTGCCCTTGCTGTTGCCCGGCAACGAACGCAGCACAGGAGCCAGGAATGCAAGCATCATGGCTGCCGTAGCCGTATTGGAGATGAAAGCCGAGAAGAGCGCAGTCACCAGGATAAAACCTGCCAGTACCGATGCAGGGCGCGAGCCGAACGGCTTCAGGAGAGCCTTCGCCATGAATACGTCCAATCCGACCTTTTCGACCGCAATAGCCAGGACGAAACCGCCCATGAAGAGCATGACAACTGGATCGGCAAACGTAGCCATGATGGCCTTGTAGTCGATGCCGAGGCCATACTGCTGCTGAATCTCAATGGGATCCTTTGCCGTAGCAACCTTCATGAACCAAAGTGAGGAGTCGGAAACGGTGAGCAGCATTACGACAATGATAAGCACCGACGTACACCAGGTAGGAATAGCTTCCGACAACCATAAAATGGCTGCAGTCAGGAAGATAGCTACCACACGAACCTCCACCGCGGTGAGGTTGGGAAGACCATAGACAGCAGGGTCCATCAACAAGATGCCGAAATAGGCAATGAGCGCCAAAAATCCACCTAACACCGTCTTGAGGTTGGCTGGATTGCGAAGATTCCTATAACGGCGAACAAGAACACTAAGTACAGACATGTTTTTAAAATTGGGAATGTGTCGCTTTAAGTATTGATTTACGCCCGCAAAGATAGTGAAAAAACAAACACTATCGTGCAAACAACGTGAATTTCTCGTTTTTTTAGCTGATTTTAGGTCATTTTTTAACCATCATATTGCAAAATTGCATATCTTTGCATCATAATTGCAAGAAGATATGACACTCAAACAAAGATGGGACAAGCTGATGTCCAACCAGGAGCTTAAAGACAAACTCTACAAAATCGTCTTTGGCAGCGAAACTGAAGCCGGCAAGAAATTTGACGTAGTCCTGATCGTCGCCATTATACTGAGTATCCTGATTGTGATGTGCGACTCCCTGTTCCGCAATCACTTTTGGGTCATGCGCTCATTTGTGGTGCTGGAATACCTGCTCACCATCTTCTTCACGATTGAGTACCTGGTCCGACTCTATTGCTCGCCCAAGCCCCGTGCTTATGCGCTCAGCTTCTTCGGCATCATCGACCTTCTCTCCATCCTTCCGATGTACCTGGGATTCTTCTTGCACGGTGCGCGTTACATGCTCTTGCTCCGATCGTTCCGACTGATCCGCGTGTTCCGCATCTTCAAGCTGTTTGCCTTCCTCGAGGAGGGGCATCTCCTGCTCATGTCCATCAAGAACTCGCTCCACAAGATGATCTTCTTCTTCCTCTTCGTGGTCATCGTTGTTATCTGTCTGGGCACGGTGATGTTCATCGTCGAGAATGGTGTTCGGGGTTCCCAGTACACCGACATCCCGACCAGCATCTACTGGGCTGTGGTCACCATGACCACGGTAGGCTATGGCGACATTACCCCCGTGACCAGTCTCGGACGGTTCTTCAGCACCATTGTGATGCTGTTGGGTTATACGACCATGGCTGTTCCGCCAGCCATCGTCACATCGGAAATGGTCAAGAGCAACAAGAAGCTGATTCGACGCGTCTGCCCCAACTGCGGAAGAATCGGGCACGACAAGGATGCCTACTATTGCAAGTTCTGCGGTTCGGAACTTGAAAACCTGAAGATAGACGTCGGCAGCAAAGACAAGACCAAGAAAGAAGAAACTAAAGACACTAACTTAAACGAATGATAAATGGGACATAAATACAAAGCAAACGACTCTTTGGCCGAACTGATCAGCGACGATTTCCGTCTGCTGCAGGTGCTCAGCCGCTTCGGCATCGCACTGGGATTCGGCGACAAAAGTGTGGAACAGGTCTGCAAGGAAAACAATGTTGACACCGAAACATTCATCGTTGTCTGCAACTTCATCAGCCAGGGCACCAAGCCCTCGTTCGACGAATTCACTTCTCTCAATGTGGCCAGTCTGCTGACTTACCTTCACAACAGCCACAACTTCTTCATCGACTTCATGCTTCCCAACATCCGTCGTGAATTTGTGGATTCGATCGATTGCTCGACTCGCAACGAGATCGGTTTCCTCATCCTGAAGTTCTTCGACGACTATGTAGCCGAAATTGCCAAGCACCAGACCTACGAGTCCGAGCATTTCTTCACCTACGTAGAAGGTCTGCTGCAAGGCAAACGCAAGGCCGACATCTGCCTGGCCAACTTCGAGAATGATCGCATCCACAAGGATCACGACAAGCTCATCGCCCAAAAGATGTCCGACCTGAAGAACATCATCATCCGCTATTGTCCGAACTCCACCCAAAAGGAACAGCTCAATGATGCGCTGCTGCACCTCTACGAATTTGAAACCGACCTCAACAGCCACACACAGCTCGAGGACACCATCTTCATCCCCGCCGTCTCCCTGCTCGAAAGCCAGGTTGATGTCAACGAGGACATCGACGAGAGCGCAAGTGACAACTCGCTGGAAAAGGATGCCCTGAGCGAACGCGAGAAGGAAATCATCATCGGTGTGGTCAAAGGCCAGACCAACAAGGAGATTGCCGACCACCTGTGCATCTCCATCCACACGGTTCTGACGCATCGACGCAACATTGCCCGCAAGCTCGAGATCCACTCCCCTGCCGGGCTTGTCATCTATGCCATCGTCAATGGCATTGTTTCGATTGAGGACATCAAGGAGCTCTCCTACTCTTAAATAGGAATAGCCATCTTACAATAAAGCGCCGGGACCAAATCCCGACGCTTTATTTATTTTAACACGAATATATTATTATCACGAATCAATAGAAGATTGAAACCAGACCGTAACCTACGAGACAGGATACGATAACCGAAATCAGGCCAGGCATCATGAACGAGTGGTTCAGGAGGTACTTGCCGATGACGGTCGTACCCGAGCGGTCAAAGTTCACCGTGGCAATATCCGAAGGATAGTTGGGGATGAAGAAGTATCCGTAAACCGATGGGAGCAGGCCAAGGAGCACCGGACCTGCGATGCCGAGAGAGTAAGCCAAAGGAAGCATGGCTACAACGACTGCACCCTGCGAGTTGATGAGTACCGACACAGCAAAGAATGCGAATGCGATGGCCCAGGGATATTCAGCAACGATGTCCTTCAGTCCGGTCTGCATCTCGGTCATATAGTTGCTGAAATACGTATCAGCCAGCCAGGCAATGCCATAGATTGCTACCACAGCAACCATTCCCGACTGCCAAACGGCGCCTGCAACAGCTTTCTTGGGCTTAGCCTTTGCAAAGAGAATCATAAAGGCTGCGGCTGCAATCATGACAATCTGGATGATGAGATTCATCTTCAAGGGCTTGACCTCAGCGGTGCCATCGGCAAGGGTCTTGCCGGTCTCGAAATTGGGACGAATATCAACATCAAGAATCTGGCAGATAGAGAAGAGAACGATAACGCCGAGAGCGAGAAGGAAGATATATACCGAACGCTTGGCCTCGGGAGTAATCTCCTTGTCGAGCAGGGTGGCAGAGTTGCCATACATGTACTGATAGAGCTCGGGGTCCTGGCAACGTGCCTGGAACTCGGGATCCTTATCGAGGTCGAGGCCGCGCTTGTAGCTGGCAGCAGCGGCTGCCATCAGGCCGCACAAGCAGGCTGGGATAGTGATGGCGATGACCTGGAGGTTGCTGATGTCAAATCCGTTCGCGGCAGAAATAGTAGTGAAGGAAACTACAGCAGCTGCGATAGGCGAACAAGTGATACCGACCTGCGAAGCAACAGAAGCGACACCACAAGGACGCTCCGGACGAATACCTTTCTTCAGGGCAATGTCACAAATAATGGGCATGAGGGTATAAACCACATGGCCTGTGCCGACAAACACGGTGAGGAAGAAGGTACAGATTGGTGCAAGGAAGGTGATGTTGTTAGGATGCTTGCGCAACATCTTCTCTGCAATCTGGATCATCCAGTCCATACCACCGGCAGCCTGCAACATGCCGGCGCAGGTTACAGCTGCAATGATGATGTAGATGACATCCGTCGGAGGAGTACCTGGTTTCAGATGGAAACCGAAAACAAGAATAGCCAAGCCAATGCCAGAGATGGCACCCAATGCAAGGCTACCGTAGCGTGAACCAACATAGAGCGCTCCCAGTACGATGAGCAGCTCAAGAATCATAAGGAACATAATAATATAGTTTAAGGTAGAAAAAAGATGAATATGCCAGTTACAATTACTCTTATATTTTCACAATTGATTGGTGCAAAGATATGTTTTTTCGAGGGAAACTCAAAATAAATTGTCGATAATTTTGGCGAAATATGTCAAAAAACATATTTTTCATGCAAAAAGATTTGCTTTTTCTGCAAATTAGGCGTATCTTTGCACCCCTAAAAAAGAAATAGGAGAAACAACAATCAGCTGAACAGAGTACACATTAATATATTATACAAATGGGTATCAACATCACAACACAGGAACTGCTGGAAATCCTCGACCATACCCCAGCCACACAGAACATCATGCTGGTGGGGAGACATGGCATCGGCAAAAGTGAGATCCTCACGCAGTATTTCGCAGCGAAAGGCATGAAGGTGGTAGCCCTCTTCCTGGGACAGATGTCCGATCCGGGCGACCTGATCGGACTGCCCTCGAAAGCAGAATATGCAACCGGCAAGGCCGCGGGCAACGTAGCACTCCGCACCGAATTCATTCCACCCTACTGGTGGCCCCTCAACAACGAACCCATCGTCCTCTTTCTGGACGAACTGAATCGCGCCCGCCCAGAGGTATTGCAGACAATCATGGACCTCGCCCTGAACCGCAAACTGGCCAGCAGGCTGTTGCCCGAAGGGTCACGCATCATCTCGGCTGTCAATGCCGGCGAAGAATATCAGCTCACCGACCTGGATCCGGCTCTCGTCTCGCGATTCAACATCTACAATTTCCGTCCCACTGTCAACGAATGGCTGCTATGGGCCGAGAAGGAGAAGCTCGATTACCGTGTGATTGATTTCATTCAGAATGAAGGCGTCTGGCTCGACGGAAACGAAGGACAGAAGACTGGCATCGACACGGGACTCGATAAGAGCCCCGATCGCCGTGCCTGGAAGAAGGTGTCCGATGTGATTGTTGGCGTCGAGAATCTCTCCGATCTTCACAGGAAACTCGTGGCAGGTATAGTTGGACCTGCCGCCACCAGCCGTTTCTTCGGTTCCATCACAGGCAACAAGGTGCTGTCGGGCATGGAGGTGCTGCTCAACTTCGACAAGGTCCGATTAGTGCTCGTCAAGTACAAGCTCCATCAGTTCGCCATCGTCAACGACGGTGTGTTCCGTTTTCTCGAAGCCGGAGACATCAAGTCCGGGGACATCGCGACCATCACCAACAACCTACAGGCCTATTATACGCTGCTCGAAAAGACCAAGAATCAGGAAGCTATCGCCCATTTCGCCTCTGTCTTCGAAAAGAACGCCTACCCCAAGGCCATCCTTTTCATTCTCGACAATACGCCGACGATCTACGACAAGCTGATGAAATTCATCACTACCCTTTAGTCCCCATACTGTTAATTATTAATTGTTAATTGTTAATTGGACATGGTTCACATCGGCGACACCTTAGTTAGCGAAGATGTTCTCGCAGAGGCCTTCTGCTGCGACCTGAGCGTATGCAAGGGCAACTGCTGCAATAGCGAAGGCGAAAGCGGAGCGCCCCTCGACGAGGACGAGCTCAAGGCCATGGAGGAGGTCATCCCGATCGTATGGGACGATCTTACCCCTCGTGCACAGAAGACGATACAAGAAACGGGGGCCTACTTCAAGGACAAGGCAGGCGACTGGGTCACCAACGTTGTCGATGGACACGACTGCGTGTTCTGCACCTACAACGACGCCCAGGTGGACCCACCGCTCAAGGGAGCCTGCCTTTGCGCCATTGAAAAGGCGTTCCGAGAAGGCAAATTCCAGACATTGCCCGGCTATCGCAACGGCACCGAACCCTTCCTGAAGCCCATCTCATGCCAGCTCTACCCCATCCGCCTCAAGAAGATTGGAGAATACACGGCCGTGAACTACGACAAGCAGCCCGACATGTGCGGATGCGCCCGGAAACTGGGCCGAAAGAAAGGCATCCGCATCTACCAGTGCGTTCGCGACGGCCTGCTTCGCAGATTTGGCAAGGAGTGGTACGATGAACTGGAAATCTGCGCCGTTGAAATGAAAAAAATCGGCCTGATATGAACAAAATTGAACAAAAAGACAGAAAAATCGCCCTGTTTTCGCAAAAAACGGGGCATTTTTTTTGAGAATTCTAAAAAAGTAGCTATCTTCGCACACAATTTTATGTCATGAGTATAGACTTTCGCAGACTGACCAGCGACTTGCGTTTGCTGATAGACCGGCTCAAGAATCGTTGTCTTGAGGCAGAGGCCCATGTTTCAGACCTGCAACAACAGCTCCAGGACCTGCAGGCCCAGTACAAGCAGCTGGAGAAGGAGAAAGCCGAACTCGACAGAAAATACGAGAATCTTCGTTCTGGGCTGGCTGCAACGGGTGGCAATCCCGAGCAGGTGGAACAGCTGAAGAATCTTTACCTCGCCATGGTAAGCGAGATAGATGCTTGCATCGAAACGTTGCAACATGGATAAGAAGATCAGAATCAATATACAGGTCGGGGAGTCATTCTACCCCCTGCGGGTCGACCTCAAGGAAGAACCCCTCTTCCGCGAAGCCGCCCGCCTGGTGAACCGAAGACTCATTGCCTATAGTACCAAATTCCGAGGATCTCACCTCCCCTCCGAAAAGGTTTTGGCCATGGTAGCCATCGATTTGGCGTTGCTGTGCCAAAAATACGAGTACAATGCCAACGCTGAGGCCACCGAAGCCAATTTGGCCAACATTGTAGCAGACTTGCAGGAGTTCCTTGGAGAGGAATCCACTCAGTCGTAAGCCCTTGGCGGGTATTATGCTTGGGCTGAAGACCTTTCATCCTATCCCCTTTTCCATTCAGCATCCATCGCTTACCGGCATCTCCTTCAGGAGATTGTCGGCGTTGCTGCATCTGCATACTTTTAACTCAATTATATACAATCAATCCCCATCTCATCAATGATTTATTACATCTTAGCAGCGATCATCGGTTTCGTCCTTGGAGGCGCCATCGTATTCGCAATATGGAACAAGTTCCTGGGCAAGACCCTCAAGAAGACCTTGGCTGAGGCCGAAAAGGAAGGTGAGCTCCTGAAGGAGCAGAAGCTTGTCGAGGCAAAGGAAAAGATCAGCCGTATGCAGAGCGAGCTCGATCGCCAGGCCAATCAACGCAACCAGAAGATTCAGCAGAACGAGCAGCGCATCAAGCAGCAGCAACAGCAGCTTCAGCAGAAGCAGAGTGAACTGGACCGCCGGCTCAACGACAACGAGAACACCCGCCAGAATCTGCAGAAACAGCTCGACATCGTCGAGCAGAAGAAGAAAGAGGCCGAGGCACTTCTGGCTGAAGGGCGCAAGATGCTCGAGCAGATTGCCGGTCTGAGTGCCGAAGAAGCCAAGAAGAACCTCATCGAAGGCCTCAAGGACGAGGCAAAGACCGAGGCAGCCAGCTACATCAACGAAATCATGGACGATGCCCGCATGACCGCCAACAAGGAGGCCAAGTCAATCGTTATCAAGACCATCCAGCGTGTAGCCACTGAAACAGCTGTCGAGAACTCTGTCACCGTCTTCCACATCGATTCGGACGAAGTGAAGGGCCGCATCATCGGTCGCGAAGGCCGTAACATCCGCGCCCTCGAAGCAGCTACAGGTGTCGAAGTTGTCGTTGACGACACACCCGAAGCCATCGTCCTCTCCTGCTTTGACCCCGTGCGCCGCGAGGTGGCCCGCCTGGCCCTGCATCAGCTGGTGCTCGACGGACGCATCCATCCCGCCCGTATCGAGGAAGTGGTGGCCAAGGTTCGGAAGCAGCTCGAAGAAGAGATCATCGAGACCGGCAAGCGCACCTGTATCGACATGGGCGTTCATGGACTCCACCCCGAACTGATTCGCATGATTGGCAAGATGAAGTATCGTTCGTCCTACGGGCAGAACCTCCTCCAGCATGCCCGCGAAACCGCCAACCTCTGCGCCATCATGGCTGCCGAACTCGGACTGAACGTCAAGAAGGCACGCCGCGCAGGCCTCCTCCACGACATCGGCAAAGTACCCGACGACGAACCCGAACTGCCGCATGCTGTGCTCGGTGCAAAGATAGCCGAGGAATACAAGGAGAAGCCCGACATCGTGAATGCCATTGCCGCTCACCACGAGGAATGCGAGATGACCTCCATCATCGCCCCCATTGTGCAGATCTGCGATGCCATCTCGGGCGCCCGTCCCGGTGCTCGTCGTGAGATTGTCGAGGCATACATCAAACGCCTCAACGACCTCGAGAACCTCGCCCAGTCCTATCCCGGTGTGGTCAAGTCGTATGCCATCCAGGCTGGCCGCGAACTGCGTGTCATCGTGGGTGCCGACAAGATCAGCGATGCCGAAGCCGAGAAGCTTTCGGCTGATATTGCTCGCAAGATCCAGACCGAGATGACCTATCCCGGCCAGGTCAAGATTACCGTGATCCGCGAAACCCGTTCTGTCGCTTATGCCAAATAATCCCGGAAGGGAATTGAAGGGCCTAAACTCCCCCACAATATGGCAAAAAAAGAAATCGAATACATCGACGCCATAGAACCCTACGAGGTTTTCCAGTCGGAACCCAGCCAGAAGGATTCGGACGACCGCCGAAGCCTCTGCCAGGCCTGCCGGCAGAACAAGCCTCAGATGGTCTTTGACTACATGGACGATGCTCCCGAGCTGGTTCACGAATGGCCGTATGTCGAGGTTCAGTTCAAGAATACCCGAAAAGGCTACTACCTCAACTCCGAGAACCTGGACCTGCACAAGGGAGATATCGTGGCTGTCGAAGGAAATCCGGGACATGACATTGGCGAGGTGACACTCACCGGCTACCTGGTGCATCTTCAGATGAAGAAGTGCAATTTCCACTTCGATTCCCCCGATGCCCAGAAGAAAGTCTTCCGCCTTGCCCGCGAGAACGACATGGAACGCTACCGCGAGGCCAAGGCACGCGAACAGGAGACCATGCTGCGCAGCCGGCAGATAGCCGAAGGGCTCGGCCTCGAGATGAAGATTGGCGACGTAGAGTTCCAGGGAGATGGACAGAAGGCCATCTTCTATTACATCGCCGATGGTCGTGTGGACTTTCGTCAGCTCATCAAGGATCTGGCAGCAGCCTTCAAGGTGCGCATCGAGATGAAGCAGATTGGTGCACGCCAGGAGGCCGGGCGTATCGGAGGCATCGGCCCCTGTGGCCGTGAGCTTTGCTGCGCCAAGTGGCAGACACGTTTCCAGTCGGTTGGAACGGCTGCCGCCCGATTCCAGGACCTCTCCCTGAATCCCCAGAAACTCGCTGGCCAATGCGCCAAGCTGAAGTGCTGCCTCAATTACGAGGTGGACTGCTATATGGAAGCCTCGAAGGAGATTCCCGGCAAGGACATCGTCCTCTACACCGCATCCGGCGAATACCACCAGTTCAAGGTGGATACCCTGGCGCACAAATGCACCTATTCGACCGGTCGGGAAGGCGGCTTCAATCTGGTTACCATTTCGGCGCAACGCGCCTTCGATGTCTATCACATGAACAAGCGTGGCGAAAAACCCGAGAAACTCGACATCGGCGAAGATGAAGCCACCAGCAGCCCGGAATTTACCGATGGTGTCGGCGACGAAGCTCTCAACCGCTTCGACAGGACCAAGAAAAAGAAGAAGCGCGGTAACAAGAACCACAACAATGACAAGAAACAGCAGGAAAATGGTTTCCAGGGCAGTCCGTCGAATGGCAATGGTGCTAATAGCGGCGGCAGCAACGACGATACCGAGCGCGTGCAGCGACCAAGAGGACGGAACGAAGCCTGAGTACAATAGGGTTGTCAACGTCTCCCTGCTCGGCTGGGGAGCCAGCGACACCCTGTTCTTTCCTGTTCACGTCACCAATCCCACCACCATCCGCACGCCCATCGAACAAGGTATTCCCTACCTGGTCGGTTATAGCATACGGATGTCGGCCGATTATCATTTCACACGAGTGCCCATGCAGTTCATCATCCAGCAGACCGACACGACTGGAGGCCATGAGCACATCGTGCGTAATGTCCTGCGTCAGCGCATCGCTCCTGCTGTGCGCGACACCTTGGGCCAGCCCCTCGGGCCATCCTGGGGTTCCCTGATCGACTACGACGACTACATCGACGACCTGACTGTCCAGTTCGATTCCGTAGGCACCTATCGCATGCTGCTCATCCCCGAGACGCAGCAACTCTCCAGCTTTGTCGGGCTATCTGCCATTGGCATAACACTATCAAAAGATCTGTAATCCGTCACTTTTTCTAAATACCTGAAAAAACATCATCCGATAGTGCAAGGTTTTGCGACTATCGGCATTTATTGGATAGAAACCGTTTTCGTTCCATCATGTCATACAAAGGCTTTTCCCTCTGGCTTTCCTTCCTGCTCCTCGCATCCTTCCCATCGCTCAAGGCACAAACGACCGAGCAATACATCCAGTCTGCTGGCGACCATGCTGCTCTATACCAGGGCCGTATCGAACCAGGATTCCCCCTGAAGCTCTGGAACGACCATCCCTATTGGGACAGCAAAGAATTCGCGCTGGGAGACATCTGCTTCGACGGGCTGCTCTATCAGCAGGTCTGGCTCCGGTTCGACATCTATCGCAACTGGATGGCTGTTCTCTCTCCGGTCCGAGGGCTGGCTATTCTTCCCGACCAGGAAAAAATCAGCTATTTCGTCATCGACGGCAAGCGTTTTGTCCCCATTGACGGACGCTTCTGGCAAATCCTCCACGAAGGGGAGCACGTCGCGCTGGTTCATCGCCGCGTCAAGAACCGCATTGGCGACATCGTCGAAGACATGCATACGGTGCACAGCCTGAATCAGGTCGATGATTATTTCCTCTTTGCGCCCGATTCCGACCCCATCAAGCTCAAGAATGTCAAAAGCATCATCGCTGCCTATCCGCAGTTCAAGCAGCAACTGCAGAACAACAGCCGCAAGTCGAAACACAAATACAACTTCAAGAACATCGAAGCAAGCCTGTGCAAGGATGTGGACTACCTCGACCAGCTGCTTGCCGGCGACCCCTCGTCCCCTCTCTTAACCTCTCTTAACCCTTCCCAACCCCTCTTAACCCCTCTTAACCCCTCTCAACTCCTCCTTGCTCCCGATTCCATCTTCAGGAACGAACCGGTAAGCATTCGGGCATACTTTGCCTATCAAGGCAACAACAAGCCCGAATACGAGACCGAGGAAACCTATGCCGAATCCGATGTCTTTACGGAACTTGAGCCGATTCGCGAAGACCACATCCTCGACGAGGTGACCGTACAGGGCTTCCTCCAGAAGGTCAACAACGCCCAGGTCGGAATGGAAAAGTTCCGTCCCGCCCAGCTTCGCAACATACCCCTTGCCCTGGGCGAGGCCGATGTGATGAAAATGGTGCAGACGCTCCCCGGCGTCAAGACCATGGGCGAAGCTTCGAGCGGCTTCAATGTGCGCGGAGGGGCTGCCGACCAGAACCTCATCCTGCTCAACGGCAACACCGTCTTCAATCCGATGCATATGTTCGGCATCTTCTCGGCTTTCAACAGCGACATGATTGGCGAAACCGAACTCTACAAGAGCGGCATCCCCACACAATATGGCGGACGCATCTCCTCGGTCATGGACATCCACAATCGCAACGCCGACTGGAAGGAATTCCATGGCTCGGCGAGCATCGGTCTTGTCACCAGCAAGGCCACCCTCGAAATTCCCCTTGTCCGCGACCATGCCACGCTGCTTCTTGGCGGACGTTCCACCTATAGCGACTGGATGCTGAAGATGATTCCCGAGAAGAGCGGCTACCGCGACGGCAATGCCGGCTTCTGGGACGGCAGCGCCACACTCGCCACCGCCATCAACCGCAACCATCGCATCAACGCCTATTTCTACGCCAGCCACGACCGGTTCTCCTTCTCGGAGTTCGACCGATACGGCTACTCCAACATCAACGGCTCGCTCGAATGGAAGAGCCGCTTCAGCAGCCGTGTGAATTCGAGCCTCAGCATCGGCATGGACCACTACGACTACTACAACGAGGAGACCGAGAACGTGTACGACGCCGCCCGCCTCTCGTTCGACATCAACCAGTGGTTTGCACGCGCCAACGTCAACATCACGCTCACCGACAGCCACCAGCTGCAGGCAGGTCTCCACTCCCAGGTCTATCGGGTTCATCCCGGCACCTACGAACCCGTCGGCGAGGACTCCTTTATCGCCTTCCGCGAGCTCGATGAGGACAAGGCCGTCGAATCGGCCGTCTTTGTCGAAGATGCCTGGCAGATTTCACCCGAGCTGAAGCTCATCGGCGGACTGAGGTACAACCTTTTCAATGCCCAGCGGGAAGGGAAGACTCACACCTACCAGTCGCCCGAAGTCCGTCTGTCGGCAAGCTACAAGCTGACCGAAGACCAGTCGGTCAAGGCCAGCTTCAACACGATGCACCAGTATATCCACAAGGTGTCGAACACCAGCATCATGTCGCCCACCGACACCTGGACACTCAGCAACTCTCGCATCAAGCCGCAGGACGGATGGCAGGTTGCAGCCGGCTATTACTACCAGACGCACAACGCCAAGTACGAGATCAACGTCGAGGCCTACTACAAGCAAATGAACAACTATCTGACCTATCGCAGCGCAGGCCGACTGCTCATGAATCCCGACCTGGAGAACGACGTCCTCGGTGTGCGCGGACGTGCCTATGGTGTGGAACTCCAGCTCAAGAAGGACGTCGGCATGCTGACCGGCTGGGTGAGCTACAGCTATTCGCGCACCGAGCTCCAGCAGGACGATGCCCCAGCCGCCCTGGCCATCAATGGCGGCTCGTGGTTCCCCGCCGAATACGACAGGCCCCACGAGCTCAAGCTCGTCGGCAACTACAAGTTCACCCATCGCTACAGCCTTTCGATGAACCTCGACTACAGCACCGGACGGCCCACCACCATCCCCGCAGGCCAGTACTACAACCAGCAGCAGAACCGGTTCCTCCCCTTCTACACCGAACGCAACGGCTATCGCCTGCCCGACTATTTCCGCGTCGATGCCTCGTTCAACATCGAGCCTTCGCATCACCTCACCGCGCTGTTCCATTCCTGGTTCTCCATCGGCTGCTACAACGTCCTGGCACGCAAGAATGCCTATTCGGTCTATTACCTCGCCCAGTACGGCAACATCCAGGGCTACAAGCTCTCCATCTTCGGTGCTCCCATCCCCTTCGTTTCCTATAACATCAAGTTCTGATTCATGCGCGCGTACATCTATTATATTATTATATCCGCCTTGCTGTGCTGCGCCTGTGTCGATGAGTTCGACGCGGGGCTCTCGTCCTCCGAAACCAAT
>JAEEGG010001093.1_pt1 | contig 75198 bp, 57 predicted proteins | sample 9134161 | NCBI WGS metagenome assembly JAEEGG01 (sample SAMN16246543, study PRJNA631951) | gut metagenome | biome: gut microbiome; feature: rumen; material: CR-attached | host: Bos | place: Iran: Karaj | collected 2018-10
CTCTCAGTTCGGATCGGAGTCTGCAACCCGACTCCGTGAAGCTGGATTCGCTAGTAATCGCGCATCAGCCATGGCGCGGTGAATACGTTCCCGGGCCTTGTACACACCGCCCGTCAAGCCATGAAAGTTTGGGGCGCCTGAAGTCCGTGACCGTAAGGAGCGGCCTAGGGCGAAACAGATAATTGGGGCTAAGTCGTAACAAGGTAGCCGTACCGGAAGGTGTGGCTGGAACACCTCCTTTTTGGAGCTTCCATCAACTTGAAAGCGTTCTTCTTATTGTTAGTCTTTCATTATTTATACAGGCTCTTAGCTCAGTTGGTTAGAGCGCTACACTGATAATGTAGAGGTCGGCAGTTCAACTCTGCCAGGGCCTACAAGCCGGACGCCAGCCCGGCTTTTTTTGTTCCTTCTCCCCTCCCCCAGGGGCCAGGAACATCCCCGGGGTTATAGCTCAGCTGGTAGAGCACCTGCTTTGCAAGCAGGGGGTCGCCGGTTCGAATCCGACTAGCTCCACTGAATCCCAGACAGCCGCCAGATTGATTTCTGGCGGTTGTTTTTGTTTACGGACGGCTCCGAGCTCGCTCGAAAGCCGTCCGTAAACGGGAACAACCAGGCGGGTTCACCCGCCGTGGCTGTCTGGATTCAGTCCCCCCCGGGAGCGCCACTCGGATAGCGGCCGCAGGCCGGAATCCGACCCTAAGCACTTTGCTGAGGATCTGGAGAGGGAAAGTGACTGGAGGTTGACAGATGCCAACCTCCCCGTTTAAAACTTCTAAGCCCTCCTTAATAAAACTTTTCCAATTTTAGTCTCGCTTTTTCACGATAGGATTTGATACTGAATCGGAAAACACAATATGCAAGTTTTTTATGTATCTTTTCGATTCCCGCCATGAAAGAAGAAGGGTGGCAGGGAACCGCTGTTTGGACTGCTGGGTAAATTTGATTCTAACCATAGTTTGATACATTTTTATGTGTGGACTCCGTTGTCCACATATAGAATTATAAAAAGCCGTAAAACTGTAAATCAAACGCCGGCTGGCTCATGTTGTCCTTCCACTCTGGAAGAGCACGACTAAATGGTTTTGCCCTTGAAAACTAACCTAAGGCTTTTTGGAATTCATCGGCATACAATACATGTTTCCCAAAAGAATCAGGCTGTCCAATAATTTTTAAAACCACCTGCTCAAAGACTGAGTTTGGAGCTATATGCCCGGTCGAATCCTTTCCGCTTGTTAATTGCCAAACAGCCATATCTATTCCATACACTGCCTTTAGTTCCTTTAATAAACCATCCCAATTAATGTCGTCAACCGATACGACCATCGAATTAAGAATATCCTTTTTAGAATACTTTTGGGTTAATTGACCAACTTGATACAGACATACTAACTTTTGTGTTGAAAACACCATTGACCAAAGGCGCTGCGGCTCTTGATTACCATAGTCTTCAAATACTCCTTTAAAGTCCTTCTCAGAAAAACCAACACCATAGATTTCATTGACCATTTTAAGATATTGCCCCCATGAAATCTTACCAAACAAACTGAAGAAACTAGTCGAATTAGCATTTTCACTCTTATGGTATCTTTCTGATGAGCACTTAATTGCAATCTCTTCTAATGATAAGTGGGGAGTCCTGGTCGTTATTTTGTTTATTCTCTTTGGCTTAGATTCATATTGGGATAGAATTTTGGCGGAATCACTTGTCAGCTGGCCATCCTTTGTTAAAATTGGTGTATCTAAAACAGACTTGATACTAATTGCCATCGCTGCAGCTGCAGCAATCGTCTTTTTGTTATCAAGTGGATACTTAGAGTAATCTGTACCATATGTTTTAATGGTTTCAGACAGAACATCCAGAACGGGCTTGAACCTTTTATCTAGTTCATTGAGTAGATTACAGAAAAGGACACACCTGGAAGCAATAGCATTACATAAGTCAATCCCAAGATTGAGTTCAGCAGCATTTTTTTTTGCCAAAGCTAGATTGGCATAGGCCTCATCCTTGGCTTTGCTCGCCTTTGCGCCAACGATAAAGCCCATGATCGCAAGAGCAGGCCCTGCAACCAGTCCTCCTAATACGGCCGTTCCACCAACAACGCCTAATCCTCCTGTCGCAATGGAGCCCCCTCCAAAAAATGCCAAGGTCGCATTAGTTGCTGCTGCACCACTTAATGAAGAAATAGCTGCCCCCGTTGACGCGGCCGCAAATGCTCCTGCCGCACTATAAGCACCAAACGCTGTTAATGCCCCGCCGAACGCACCACCAGCGACACCTCCAAGAATAGAAGTGGCAAAGCCTCCCATCTCCTTTAGTTCTTTCAAGGCTTGTTTATCGATTTTCAGTTTATTGATTTCTTTTATCCCTGCAGTTTGTTCAAAATCAATATTCTTTATCTTTTCAAAATCATGTACAAACCGGTTAATGCTCGAATCCAGAATCTCGACTTTTGTCAAGCCCAGTTTTTTAAGTTTATCCCCACTCCGCTTACGCGCGTTATTGAGTCCTTTTTTAGCTGCTTCGAGAATCTCATTTGCTGCAGCTGTCACTTTCTTTGCTTTATGCGTATCAACGCCGGCCTTGATCGTTTTTCCGATACCTAAGCCACCTGTTCCTACGGCAATAGCAATAAACAATAAAGGGATAGGCATATTTGCTATAGTTTTAATTTGTTATTAGATGCCATTAGTAAATCAAACTCATCCATCGTTTCAAATTGAACATTATGCCCCAACTGCTTTGAAATAAGATTTGCGCTGGAGATGAAGGTGTCAATATCTCCTTCAACTAGGGCCTGGTCTATTCCAGATAAGGCTTGCGTGAATACTTCTTGATGAACTTGAAGGTAGTTGTAAACAATTAAATCAATATCTGCCCGGTACGCGGCAATCATTGATAACGCCACCGAACACTGCTCTTCAATCTGTTTTCTTCTATCCTTGGCTATTCTGGCTTCTTTCAATGAACCAACAAACTCTTTATAAAAGGCTGAGCTTAAAGCATAACCGATGACAGACCCCACCATTGCACCGACAACGGGAATCGGGATTGCAATTTGGCCCAGTGTAGCAAACATAGCAGCACTTAGATGCCCGGTACCCTTTTCCCCTAACTCTTCTAAACACTCCAAACCGGTGATTTCCCCTTTTATGAACCTGGTCATCGACTTGCCAACATCTATTGTTGAAGTAACTATAGTGGCGGGCAAATTGGTTTTTGAAAGTGTTCGAACATAGGCACTGTTGGCATTCTGCATCCCTCCTTTAATTGCCGAACCGGCGAAAGCAGTCACATAGCCAGTTGCGGCTCCACTTCCAGCGTCTATCACAAAGTCTTTCGCCGCATCTTCAGCCTCCTTGTCTCCTTTAACAACGGCAACGATATTTCTTATTAAGGAAATTCCGCCACTCACCGCAGCACCTATTTTTGCTTGCTCTACACCTGCACGATGCGATAATTTTGCAACATCTTTTGCCGTGGATATTTTGGGATGCAAACGGGCTTCGATAGCCTCTGCATTGGAGATGCCACTATCCTTGACACTCTCTTTAATCTTTTGAATCTTATCGATTCTTTGTTGCAGGCTTTTTTCAAGATCTGCACGTCCTGATTGTCTCGCATAATTCAATTGCTGTTGCAGAGATTCAATTTCCTTATCTGCCTCGGCGAGAACACCTTCATAAAAATCACTCGGAACAGTAATAGTAGCATCAGCATCTAAGTATTTTTGAAACTTTTCTGATGCTAATTTGTTGAGACAAGCACGAGGATTACCACCAACGAATTTCATCTGCTCGCCACTTCCGATAATCTCACATCCGTCTTCGCTTATTAGGACATGATCAAATAGAGGATCATTAACACGCCCTAAATCATCCGTTCTCGTATATCGTTCCGGTTCGCCCTTGATTATTTTTTCCGCATTTTGCCGGGCTACATACTTATCTTCTGCTGCGTAACCAGCCTGTTGTTTAATATTTTGTTTGGCCGCATTTGGATTGACTCTACTTTGAGCAGTCTTCTTTAGACCTCTCTTGAGTACTTTCCCTGTTTCATTATCTTTTCCCGAATATGCAACGAAGTGCCCTTTTTCTGCTGAGCCATATCTACTCACCACCTCGCTAGCCGCACCAGACTGAGCTGCTAAATCAATTGATTGCTTCTTTTTATTCTTTTTGGACATTGAAGCCATAGTGACTATTCGATTATACAACACAAATATAATGTATTAAGCTAAGTAATTACACATGTGGGCTCCACACTGCTTTTAATATCCTTATGACAATACATAATCTCTAGCACATATCCATACTCCCCGGGCAGCACGGACAATTATCGGATCAGCAGTAGTCCTCCATCACATCTCCGCCAGTCCATTCACGGCCAAGCGATTCTGTGAAGTATTTCTGGGCACCTTCTTCTGTGAAGAATGTACGGATGCTCTTGTGGACGAAGAATCCGTTCTCAAAAGTCACCTCAGACAGTGCGAAATGGGTGACGCCTGATATCTCAGTGACCACCGCCAGATGGCTACCGTCTTCGGACATCGCCGCTTCATACACCGGGGATTCTCCCCAGCGGTTCCTGGTATAGATGGCGCCTTTCGGGAGATGGGCAAGATAGTCCTGCAGCGGTGTGGCAGTAATTTCCTGCGGGATCTGAGGGAACTCCGTGGGTGTTTTCCAGTCCAGCTGCTTGGCTCCGGGAGTGAGTGAATCCTTGCAACCATATTGTTCTTCATAATAGCGTTTATTTGCCTCTTCAATTGCTGCTTTATGCTCTTCCCAAGAGTTATATGGCCCAGCATAGCGAGGGCGGTTACTGGGCTTGTGAGTGGTAGTAGGTTTTTCCCCTTCATAGATCCATTGACCCACATCGTGCCCTTTAGGTTTGCGATCTTCAATAGGTTTAGCGGCCCATTCTTTCCAGCGTTCAAGTGAGTGTTTTGCTTCTTCTTTATTCACCGCTCGCATCCAGGAGAAGTTCGTATTCTCGGATTCATGACCATAGAGCAATTGGGGATTATTCAAAAAAGCCTCGACACTGCCGCAAATCAGTTCCACCTTTGCCCTGGTAATAGGATTCAGTAAGGTATTTTCCAATTTGGATACCCAACGAAGGTTTTCAGGACGGTTATTGCAGCGGTTTGTATCAATATGGTCAACAACATTTCTATCTCCAACCGGCTCACCATGATATGCTGTGCACACGATTCGATGAACTCGTTCTTGGTCAATGAGCATATATCCAGTTTTAGGATCAAACTTCCCGAAAGTCCATTTCTCGTCCCATTTACGAATAATACCGTCTTCCTTACATTGTCTATAGATTTCGCCATTATCGCGGACATAATACTTACGTCCCTTATACACGCAAACTTCTTCGCGTGTATACTCCTTTTTGATTGCATTCATAACTAAAACCTCCTTTCGATATACCTGAGAAGGTCTCCATCAAGTTCCTTGGTTCCCTGAGGAGCACGGAGGAAACCATGCTTAACGAGATTTTCTTCCGTGAGTTTGCCGGATTTGGAAACTGCCACAAGACGTAAAAGGGCGTACTTGGTTTCGCTTTCGTCCTGATTGATACGGTCCTTATCGACCCAGAATTCTTCTTCCTTGAGCATCCACTCGTCGTACCGAATATTGATGGACTCGACGGTCATCTTATACTTGATCTCACGGTCCTCTGAAATATAGACGTAGATAGTATCGCCGACATTTACATTATAACGACTTTGCTGCCAGTGGTATTCTCCGAATTTTTCTAAGCACTCTGCAAGACGGAAGGTACTGCGCTTGGCAGTAATCATCCATTTCCGATGTTCTTCCAGAGCGAGATGACCAGCCATATTGACTCGATTATTATTGGGGACAATATCCACATGGCAATCCATGGCAGCAGCTATACGACAAAGAATATCTAGGCCAGCGGAGTATTTCCCTTTCTCGATTCGACTGAGGTTGGAGGCATCAATATCGGCAAGTTGAGCAACATCTTGAGCGTCCATTCTGCGCTCCATACGAAGGCTCCTGATACGAGCACCGATACGCTCGCGTTCATCTCCTCGGTCAGGTCCATACCAGAAGATACTGGCCCAACAGCGGCATTGGTACATACCACGAAGAATCGGCCCCATAATAACTGAAGGGTCGCCCTGGTAGTATTTGTCAAAGAGTGCAGCAATTATTTCACAGTGCTGCTCCTGTAGCTCAAATGGGATTACTCCGGAGAGTCCCAACGTGAAACGGTCACCTTGTGGCGTTTCAACCGTCACCCTGTCATGGCTGACGAACTTACATTTTGTCTTTGTTTCCATAATTCTGTAACAGGATTAACCTTAAACATCAAGAATTACGGGACAAATATAATACATATTTTTTACTTTACAAATCTACCAAGCGTATTATTCTCGATTTATAATTATTTCACCTTCCCACATACCTTTCCACCACCGTCCCTTCCTGAACCATTGGATTATTGAAAACCGTTAATTCTGAAGTCGTTGCACTTTTAGTTATAATTCACCACACAATCGACCATTTTAGGGTGCAGAAATAACAGCACCCAAAAACAAACTAAGCGCTGCTCAGCCGGCCTTGGTAACTGACAAGGGGTGGGTGCTGGGGTGAGTTATTCCGCTTTCTTCTGAGAGAATAACCATTGGAGCCTTTCGGCTGAGCAAGCATTGTCGCAGGCTCGGCCATGTGTCATTCCTTCGAATTCCTCAAATGTTACATTTCCTCCGGCATTTTTGATTTGCTGGGCAAAACTCTTGAGCGCTTCATAACTGCGCTCTTCCGTTCCTGCCGTAATATATAGAGGAAGATATGTGTACAGTGACGGTGTGGCAAATTGTGCCTGCCCGGATGAGACGATGCCAGCGGTGAAAAGCTTCGGGTACTCCTTGAGCATTCTCCATGCGCCCATAGCCCCCATCGATGTGCCGCAGATATAGACCCGGCTCTCATCGATATCCTTCTCCTTCATGAAGTAATCAAGCAGTTCCTTGGCCTTTACATAATAGCCGGCAGTGCTTCCTCTGCTGTCCCATTCATGATCGGTCGGGCACTGCGGCACAAGGAAATACGCGGGAATCTTATTATCCTTGATGTATTTCTCAATATTGCCTGCGGACACCTGCGTCATCTGCTTTTTGTTGTCCGTTCCGCTGCCGCTGTCGCTATGCAGGTAGATAATGAGTGCAGGCTTCGAATCTGAGCCTATGAGGTTTTCAATCACCTGATAGGGGATGTCGGGAACGACAACTGTCGGCTGCTCCTTCTGCGGATCATTCGAAGACCCATCCTGATGCGCCATTGTGCTGCATCCGGTAAGAAAGCTGAGGAGAAGTGCGATGAGAATTATCATATGCTTGTAGATTGGGATCATGCAAATATAAGTATTCGTGAATTCAATTTAGAATTGCAACACACTTCAAAAGTCAAAGATAACCTTTTTTTCGGTCTTTCTCCAACGTTATCACTGAATACCTCTCCACCACCTTCCCTTCCCGGTATATGGCAAAGCCTTTTCTGCCGGATTTGAGGATGATGCCACCAAAGTAACACCCGGGCTTCTTCCCGGCGATCTTGGCACGTCTTAGCGCCTCTTCAGAAGAATAACAGTAGTAAGTGACCATGCCTGCAAAGATAGCAGGCGCTTGTGCCACATGAGGGGACAAGGGATGAAAAACCCCGCATTGCTGCGGGGGATAAAGGAGGTATTGTTATTCTGAGACGGGACGCACGGCTCGCCCGTGGTAACGGCTGCCGCTTGCTCTGATCAAAGGTGCCTCAGAAATGTCCATGTACCACGCGCAGTGCGGGCTACCCGTTTTGAGGGAAGAAGACCAATAGTTGCCAAAGGACCCCGCACCCAAGAGTTCGTAATAGTAACGATGGCCAGTGGGAGGGAGGAAGATACTGTTTCCGTTGGGCGCAGTGACCAATCGGCCATATATGCCATCCTGCGTTATCTCAGTCCCAGTCCAGGTGCACTGTTCATGAAGCGCCGTCCATTCCGCCTCCGTAGGGATCCTCCATTTCCCTCCGAGTTTCACGTGTGCGACGTCATCGTCGGGCTCGAGGACGGTCTTATTGTCCACAGTACCGCGATAGGAGTCCGTGTTATACTTGGTCAGTGTGATGGACGATCCCTCGCACCATCTGTACGATCCCCAGTCATATCCAGTCTTACTATCTCTCCAATTGCTGCAAATCCTTTCCCGGGAATATCCCTCCGTATAATACGGCGCCGTCTCGCCCCAGGCATAATAATCACCATAGTCCTCGGGACTGGCGCAAAGGCCGGACTCGCACAAGTTGGATGTGGCCCAATAGAGTCTGTATGTGGTTCCGTCCTCCCGGGTCATTACAATCCCAAGGTCCACCGCCCCGTCAGGAATCGTTGACGCTTTGGTAGTGAATGACTTTACCGCACCAAACTTCATAGCCATACCAGTCTGGACGTATGACTTGTAGTAATAGGTAGTGTTTGACTCCAAACCGGTGGCATTGACGGTAAACTCATTATTGCCGTCCAAGCCGATGGCTACCACCTTCCTGGCGTCTTCAAAAGACTGCTTCTCGTCATACATGATCCCCACCTCGGCAGCCCCGGGTTCATATGGAAGAATGGCAGAGCCTGTAAGAGTGGCATAGCAATCCGTGACAACCGAAGCCTCACCGGTAATGGCCAGTTCCTCAGGATCATTCTGACTTCCGCCGTTTTCTCCGTCGTTCTTGCCCTCAGGAGTACAGGCTGCGCAAGCGAATAGCAGCGTAAAGGCAAACAGGGCTGAGATATTCTTTTTATTTATGGGCGATGCGTTGACAGGTGACGTCTTTGACGATTGCAAAGTTAGAAAAACACTATTTCTCGAAAACGGGACGGATGCAGAACCCGTCGGAACGGAAGTAGGAGGCGTTGTCCACGCCGGCATAATGGAAACGCGTGAACCACGCGTAGTACGGGGAGTCCTTATCCAGGGAAGAAGACCAGTAGGCGCCGATGGAACCTGCATCGTTGAGGTTGGCATCGCGCCGGAAGCCTGCGGCAGGGAGGAAGATACTTTTCCCATTGGAAGCAGTAACCAAGAAGCCGTTTACACCATTCTGCGTCGTCCACGCCCAGGTGCACTTTGCCCTAAGCTCCGTCCATTCCGGATCCGTGGGCATCCTCCATCTTCCACCAAGCTTTACGTGGGCGACGTCATCCTCCGCCTCAAGGACGGTCTTGTTGTCCACCGTTCCGAATATTTTTCTTGTATTATACTTTGAGTATGGACCGGAAGAAGTTTTGCCGAACTTGTATGACGACCAACCGTAATTGGATTTGGGTTCCGTCTCTCCCCAGGCGTAATATTCGCCGTAATCCTCCGGATGGGCACAGAGGCTGCCCGTGGAAAGGTTGGATTGGGCCCAGTACAGTTCGTAAGTGGTCCCGTCCTCGCGGGTCATTGCAATCCCAAGGTCTACCACCGTGTCGGGAATCTTCAACTCTTTGGTAGTGAAAGACTTCACCGCACCGTACTTTTCAACTGTACCCTCCTGGAAATAGGCCTTGAAATAATAGGTGGTGCTCGGCTCCAGGTCGGTTGCGGTCACCGTGAACTTGTTATTCCCATCCAGTCCGGCTGCCGCGATCTTCTTTGCGCCATCGAATGACTGGCTCTTGTCATACATGATCCCCACCTCGGCATCCCTGGGTTCAAATGCGAAATTGATAAAACCTGTAAGGGTGGCGGAGAAATACGTGACATCCGAGGCCTCGCCGGTCGTGGCCAGTTTCTCGGGATCATTCTGACCTTCGCCGTTTTCTCCGTTGTTATCTTCAGGAGTACAGGCTACGAAAGCAAACAGCAGCGCAAAGGCAAACAGGGCTGAGATAATCTTTTTCATTTTATGGGCGTTAACAGGTGACGTCTTTGACGATTGCAAAGTTAGAAAAAGAATCCCGAAAGACAAGGATGTCTCCATCGCTCCAAGTGACGGAGACGTCCCACGAAACGACCGGCCTCCGTCAAAAACGGCCTATTTTGACGGAGACGTCCCATTTTTCTGCAGGCCTCCGTCACTTCGTCCGCGGAAACCATCGCCCTCTCCCGTGAAAGGGAAATACCCGCTGTTATTTCGCGCTCAGAGCACAAAAAACGGCCCGAAGATCAGCAATTTGCGCAGCGAGAGGGATATTTACGCCAATATTTGCCGTTCGCGGCACATCGCACTTCGACGTTGTAAAACAGTAGGCAGATATAGCACAGCAAAGAATATGTAAGAAATTCATTATCAATCACTTGTCCGCCACGCGTGCGAAGAGACGAAGAGGCGGACAGGCGAAGACGAATTCCCGCAGAAAAAGATACGGACACAAGATAAAAATTGCTACTTTTGCCGGCGCAAACATGATTAAAGACAAATGGCAAAAGCCAAAGAGGTTCTCAAATACAGCCTGTCGCTGGCCCTGGCGGTCCTGCTGGTCTGGTTCGCGTTCCGAAGCGTGGACTGGACGGCATTCCTCGCCGGACTGAAGCAAACCCGCTGGGGATATCTGTTCCCGTTTTTCGCCGCGTCGGTCGGCGCCCTGGTCCTGCGCGCCTTCCGATGGCAGGCGCTCCTGAAGTCCGCCGGGCACCGCTGCGGCTGGCTGACCGTCTGGGATGCCAACAATGTGGGCAATCTGGCCAATGTGGCCATTCCCGGTTCCGGAGAGATTCTCCGCTGCGGCTATGTGGCGGGCCGGAACGGGTTCGCCGATGTCCTGGGCACAGCGGTAATGGAACGGGCCTGGGATGTCGTGGCCGTATTCCTGCTGATTGTCCTGGCGCTGGTGCTGGACCGGGGCAAGTTCGGTCCCTTCTTTGCCGAACAGGTCTGGAAGCCCTTGTCCTCGGGCATCGATTTCCCGCTCTGGTGGCTGCTCGCGCTGCTCGTCCTGCTCATCGCCGCGGGGCTGTGGGCCGTGTTCCGTTTCCGCCTGCGCAGCCGCCTGTGCGCACGGATCGCCAATGCGCTGATTTCCATCGGGAAGGGATTCGCCAGCTTCCGCGGATTGGAGCGGAAAGGGCTCTTCCTGCTTTATACGGCCGGTATCTGGACCATGTATCTGCTGATGTGTTTCAGCATGCAGAAGGCGGTGCCGGATCTCACCGGCCTGGGCCTGGAAGACGCCCTGTTCTTTACGGCCGTCGGCAACATCGCCTCCGTCATTCCGGTACCTGGCGGCATCGGCGCGTATCACTACCTGGTCGCGCTGTCCGTATCGTCCATCTATGGAAGGAGCTGGGAGACCGGCATCCTGTTCGCAACCCTGCAGCACGAACTGCATGCCGTGCTGATCCTGTTCCTGGGCGTGCTTTCCTATGTCCGGCTGACCCTGCGGACCCGCAAGTAAAGGGGCGGCCGCGCTCCAGGGCGGGCGGCGGCGCGCGATTTACCGCACAAAGGTGTTGATGTAGCCGGTGCGCTGGAAGGGGCCGGAGTAAGTGACCTTGTAGCTGCGGCCGTTCGCGGTGGTCCCGGTGACGGAAACCGAGTTGTTGCCGATGACCACCGTCCCTTCTTCAACGGGGCCGAGGGACGGCGAGCCACAATTGTCATAGAGAATGGCCTCGCCCTTGCCGAAGGTGTGGGCCAGAAAACCCTTCAGTGAATAGGTCCCCTGCGGCGAGGAGGATGCGGACAGGAACTCGATTGTGACATACCGGGTGATTTTCATGCCGTTGGGATCATCCGGGATCTGGACCAGGTTCTCCTTGTCCTCCGTAAGATAGAAGGTGAAGTGCACCCCGTTATCCGTTTCCTGGAAATAATAGGCCGCACAGGCCATGGTGCGTTCAATGGGGCGGTCGCCATTGCCGCTGCCGGCGTTCGTCCCGGAGCAGCCGGCCATGACCGCGAGAATGGGCAACAGATAAAATAGTCTTTTCATGGGCCGTATCGTTTATTCTTATTCCCACCACCAGGAATTATCCTTGGGGTTTTCTGTTTTGACGGCAGCCGCCTTCTCTTTGCCGAGGACCTCGTCAAGATTGACAAAGAGTTGATAGCCAAGCTTATCCTCGAGACTCTTTACAGACATGCTCAGATCCTTGCAGTTCCTGATGATCGTTGTCCGTTCGTGGTCGACAAGAAAAGCGATGGCACAATAACCGTCCGTTCCGACAGCGGTGTCCCGGCTGTAACGGAGAACGGCCTTGAAGAAGGCCGTGGGCACGGTCACTTTTTGGTTGGAGCGGTCGAAGACATAGTACCGGGCCCCCTGTGTGATGCAACCGGAGACGACATAGCAGGTATCGGAAGCGTTTGCCCAGGAGCGTATCCTTCTGTCCAAATTATCCCGGATACTTCCATTTAAAACGTCTTCTATCGGAACGATATTCGTACTGTAAAAAGTCGTTTCGTTCATTTCATAATCGCCACGGTCATCATAGGGAAGCAGTTGTCCCCTGGCATACCATCCATTGTTGCCATCCTTGTAGCCGCCGCTCACATTCTGTTGCCTTGAGGCCGGGAGGAAAGGGTCGTAGCCCCAGACTCCGGAACTGGAAGCTCCTGCGGAGATGGATCTATAAAGCAGATAGGCCACCCAGGCGGATAACCGGTTGTCATAATCCCAGTAGAACGACCAGTTGCGGACAGGCTTTCCGTTCAGAGAGCCATTACGGCTGAAGAAATCCAATCCGTCATCCTCTGAAGTCTCCGGAAGTTCAAGCCAGTGAGGAACCCGCGTGGCGGGAGAACTCCCCAGGGATATATCGGGTGTCGGTTCGGCCTGCTGGTCACAGGCGGCCAGGACAAAGACAAAGGCGGAAACAAAGGATAACAGCTTTTTCATACCGGGGGGGGGCTTTTTGAAGGGATTATCGGGCGTATTCTTTTTCTATACTGAAAGACGGCATCATCCGAAGATGACCGTGCGGTTCTTGTAGGTGAGGATCTTCCGTTCGATGTGCCGGGTGACGGCGCGGCTGAGGACGATCTTTTCCAGGTCACGGCCCTTGAGCATCAGGCTCTCCGGGGTGTCCTTGTGGCTGATGCGCACCACGTCCTGCTCGATGATGGGGCCAGCGTCCAGTTCCCGGGTCACGTAATGGCTGGTGGCGCCGATGATCTTGACGCCGCGCTCATAGGCCTGGTGATAGGGGCGGGCGCCCACGAAGGCCGGCAGGAAAGAGTGATGGATGTTGATGATATGGTGCGGATAGCGGGCGATCATCTCATCGCTGATGATCTGCATATAGCGGGCAAGCACGATGAACGAGATGCGCTCACGCTCCAGCAGGGCCATTTCCTCGCGCTCCACCTCCTCCCGGTTGGATTTGTCCGGCGCGATGTGCCAGACATAGAACGGGATGCCGAACTGCTCCGCCACCTCCCGGAGGTCCTCGTGGTTGCTCACGATGCAAGGGATGTCCACCTCCCATTCTCCGGCATAGTACCGGGCCAGCAGGTCGTAGAGGCAGTGGCTCATCTTGCTCACGAAAATGGCCATCCGCGGCTTCTCATCCCCGAAATACACGCTCGAATACATCGCGTACCGCTCGGCGAAGGCCGCATCCACCTCCGCCTTGATGCGCTCCCGCGGGATGGAGAAGCCGTCCAATTCCCACTCGATCCGCATGAAAAGGCGCTTCTCGATGGTGTCCACATACTGGTCGAGATAGACGATGTTTCCGCCGTTCCGGGTGATGAACCCCGTCACGTCCGTGATAATGCCCTGGCGGTCAGGGCAGTGCAGCAGGATGATGGCTTTGCCTGTTGACATGGTGCAATGACTGTGTTTCAGTGAATCATTCCGGATCAGAACTGCAGCGCGAGGCCGACGCCGGAGGCAGTGGGACCGAAATAGAGCCGGGCGCTTTCCCGGTTGGTCTCGTTATAGGTATCCGTAATACGGCGCATGCGGGTCCCGCCCACGGAAAGGAGCGTGACACCGGTCACCGTGGCGGCAAGCCCCGTGAACGTGGCGACCAGCCCGCCCGTAATATAGGGTGACCCGGCATTGGCCCCCTGCTGGGCTCCCTGCTGGGCACCCTGCTGGGCCGCTTCTTCCCCGCCGATGGATCCCCCGATGGCGCCGGCAGCGGCGCCGATTGCAGCGCCGAACGCAGAGGCGACAGCCCCTATAAAAGTCGTAGCCAGCCCGGCGACACTGACCACGCTGCCGCCGATCGTGAGCCCCAGACCGGTATTGCGCAATTTGGCGGCCCGGGTCCACGGTTCATTGTAATCCACGCCGCCGATATCCGAAAGGAGGGCAACCTGCTGCTCCGGCGTGAGCCGCTCGCCATCCAGTTTGATGTGTGTCCCGGAACGCTTGGCGACGCCGGCATATTGTCCCCACAGGGCGACGGAGACCAGAAGAAGGAAGCATGTCAAAAACAAACGTTTCATTTCCCGTGTATTTCAATGATACCGCAAAGATAAGAAAAAACATCCGAAAGGGCCCAAGCGGCCGCGGCGGACCTGCCGGAATCCGCAAACGGCCGGGACATCGGATCCGGCGGAAAGGGCTGGCTGACAGCCTTTCCGGCCGGCTTCTCCGGAAAAAAACGGCGTTTTTCCACTTTTCCGCCCGTCGAGGAATCGGAGAAACAGCCCCGCAACCATCCGGAAGGCCGTTTTTCGCCATTAAACGTTTTTATCTTTTATACACGGATCTTTCGGGCGAACTTGCCCCCGGAAAAGGAAATGGGCGTCCGCCTGCAAGGGAGCCCGAACGATAAAACGTACAACGATGTCTGGAAGAACCCTGTTCTTCACGCCGGAAGAGTATGCCCGGCTGAAGGAGAAGTACCCGAAGTTCAATGAACCGTGGGCCGAAGATGAAGACGATGAACTGCGCAGGATGGCGGAAGACGGCATAGCGCAGCGCCAGATGGCGGAGCAACTGCAACGGACGCTGAATTCCGTCCGGCTCCGCCTGCAGAAGCTGGGGCTGTGGACCCCGAAACCGGCGGCCAAGCCCTGGTCCCCGGCGGAAGAAGAAATGGTGGCCGGGATGTACAAGGCCGGCGCCCCTTTCGAAGAAATGGCCGCGACGACCGGTCGCTCCGTCACGGCGGTCATCACCCGCCTCGTCAGACTGCACCTGGCTCAGCTTGAATGAAAACGCGCCCGGACGCTACTTCTTGCCCTTGGCGGGCTTCGGCGGGGCCTGGGTGGTTGCGATGATGTGCCGGGCGTGGGCGATGCGCTGCTCCATGTAGGCGCGCAGTTCCGTCCAGTCGTAGTAGGGAGCCGTTTCCGAGGGGATGGGGAAACGGACGTCCTGCTCGTCGTCCATGAAACGGACGAGGATGTGGCCACGGCGGTTGCGGTAGAAGATGAACTGGACATTGGCCCCCATCGGGACACGCCAGTCCTGCCACAGGTCCTTGGCATCATGGGGCGTCGGGGCCGGAGTCGACCAGCCTTCGATGCCATAGAGGGCCATCAGGGACATGATCGCGATGTCATGCCCGAAGCGGAGCCGGGCGGCGCGGCCTTCGGCCATATCCCTGTCAAAACCGTCGAGGATGTCCTGTGCAAGCGTCCAGCAGAAGGCCCACTGGCGGCCGCCCTGCATGTCGTCGGGGCCCTTCGAGCAGAAGAACCGGTAGCTGTCGGCCTCCCAGAGGAGGCAGCGCTCCTCGTGGGTGAACATGTCCCAGAAATTGTACCCGTCGTCGGTGCAGTTGCAGCTGCAGGCGATGTAATAGAGGATGATCTCCAGGTCCACCGGCTTGCCGAAGCGCTCCACATAGTGCCAGTCGCGGAAATACCGGCTGAAAAAGACCTCCGGGTCGGCATTCTCCCGGCACATGGCCTTGTAGGAGGGCTGCCAGTAAGCGTACTTGTTGTTGTAACCCTCATCGGTCCCGGTCACGTCCGGATTGTGCAGGCTGAAGGGGTTCAGGACGGCCATATCCGCCTCGCTGGCAGACTTTTCCACGCGAAGGCGCGGATTGCGGACCTTCAACTGGTCGCAGAAATTGTCCATGGAGATGATGCAGCGGGGAACGATGGTCGAACGGGCATCGACGGTCCGGCTTCCCCGGAAGACCTCGGGATAGTTCCGGTACATCCGGTCGGCGATCCCCCGGTGCTGCCGGGCACCGCGCTGTGTCAGTTCGCCGGCCCGCCCGTCCACAAGCGGATACATCTCCAGATACCGCCTTGCGAACTGCTCCCCTGCCGGGGTCAGCGCCCCATCCGCAAGGGCCGATGAGAACAGCCGGAAGGCCTTGTCATAATTCGAGGCGGAGCCGAGATATCGGGCCCCATGACGGCCGTAATGGCTGATATAGAAGGGCTTATATCCCCGTGGCGGGGCCGCGAATGCGCCTGGCTGCTCATTGTACATGTAATAGATGCCGCCCGCCTTCGTCGAATCGGCGGCGATCTCGTCGAAGGAGCGCTGGGCGAAGGCCGCGACGCCGAGGAGCGCGGCGAGGAGCAGGGTCAGGAGCCGTTTCATACCTCGTCGGTACCTGCCAGGCGGATGAGGGACTTGACCGGCGCGATGGGGGTCAGGCGCTCCGCCCCCTTCAGGTCGAGGAGTTCCACGAGGAAGACGAAGTCGGTCACCTCGATCCGGTAGGTCCGGCCGTCCTTCTCCACCGTCATGGCATTGAGCGCCCGGGCGACGCCTTCGGCCGTCCCGCCCGTGGCGAGGATGTCGTCGAAGATCGTCAGGCGGAACGTATCCCCGTCGGGCACGCCGGCAAGGATGTCGGAGCGGCGGAAAAAGACCTCGTCGGCCCCGTATTCCTTCAGGATATTGACCTGGACCAGGTCGCCTTCCGCATAGGGAATCTTTCCTTTCTTCCTGAGCGTCAGGATGTTCTTGACATTGTCACAGACCGCGAGCATCGGCGAGGCGAAGAGAAAGCCCCGGGCCTCGGGGGCCACGACGTTCGGCGAGGCGCAGAGGGCGCCGAGGTCGCGCGTGATGGCGGTAAACACTTCCTTGTCCTGCATGAAGGGGAGGACATCCACGAAATTCACTCCCTTGATCGGGAAGTCGGGATAAAACTTGAGATAGTCCTGGTACATCGTCGTTCCGGTTAACAGACAAAAATAGCTTTTTTTGCGGAAAACTCCTATCTTTGAAAGAGAAATCATATCCCCATGCAGACTCGAAAAACTGCCCTCGCCGCCCTTGCACTGCTGTCCCCCATCCTGGCCGGCGGCGCCAAACGCCCGAATATCATCTTTTTCCTGGTCGATGACTACGGCTGGCCGGAGAGTTCCGTCGCCTACGGCGAGGAGGTCTATCCCCGCAACCGCCAGTTCCACACCCCGAACATGGAGCGGCTCGCCGAGAAGGGGGTCATCCTCACGCAGGCCTATGCCTGCCCGGTCTCGACCCCGACCCGCACCAGCCTGATGTCCGGGATGAACGCCGTCCACAGCCACATCACCAACTGGACCTCCATGGCCAAGGACGAGCCATCCGACGCCGTCGGCGGCAAGAACGGCGCCGCCGTGTACGAGGAACTGGACACGGACGTCTTCCGGCGCCCGGAATGGAACATCAACGGCCTCTGCCCCGAGGGATTCGCCGCCCCCGCGGACGTGCAGGTGGCGACGCCGGTGGTCCGCCTCCTCCGCGACGCGGGCTACTACACCATCCATGTGGGCAAGGCGCACTGGGCCTCGGCCGGCACCCCGGGATCCTCCCCGTACAACTGGGGCTTCCTCGTGAACATCGCCGGCACCAACGCCGGCCTCCCGAAAAGCTACCTCGGCACCGACAATTTCGGCAACAAGCCGGAACTCTGGAACATGGCCGCCGTCCAGAACATGACCGAATACTACGGCGACGACATTTTCCTGACGGAAGCCCTGACCCGCGAGGCGCTCAAGACGCTCGACTACCCCGTCGCCCACCGGCAGCCCTTCTACCTGTACATGGCCCACTATGCCACCCACACGCCCGTCCAGAAGGACAAGCGCTTCTTCTCCGAATACAAGGAAATGGGCCTGGACAACGGTGAGGCCCGGTTTTCATCCATGGTCGCGGGCGTGGACAAATCCCTCGGCGACCTGATGGACTACCTGGAAGAGCGGGGCATCGCCGACGACACCGTCATCATCTTCATGGCCGACAACGGGGGCAATGCCGACGTCAAATCCAAGGGCGGCGTACCGCACACCCAGTGCGCGCCGCTCCGCGAAGGCAAGGGCTCCTGCTACCAGGGCGGCATCCGCGTGCCGATGATGGTGTACATCCCCGGCAAGACCGCGCCGGGCACGCGCATCAATACGCCCGTCGTCCCGGAGGACCTCTTCCCCACCCTCCTGGAACTGGGCGGCGTCAAGGCTTATCAGACCACGCAACCCATTGACGGACAAAGTATTGTCCCGCTCGTCACCCGCGGCTCCCAGTATGTCGCCAAGGCCGCCCGCCGCGGAGAGATCACCTCGCAGAAAGAGGCCAACCGCTTCGAGGTCCCGGCCTCCGTCTCCGGCATCGACCCCGACCGCCCGCTCTTCTTCCACTATCCCCACCAGTGGAAGGTCGAATACCGCCAGGAGGTCGATTTCCTCTCCACCGTCATCGCCGGCGACTGGAAACTGGTCTATGTCATGATGAACACGGTCCCCGGGCAGCATGTCGCCGACGGGGTCCCCTTCGAACTCTACAACCTCCGGGAAGACATCGGCGAAAAGCACAACCGCGCGGCCGACCGGCCCGACAAGGTCGCCGAGCTGGCCCGCCTCCTCGGCGCGCGGCTCCGCGCATGGAATGCCTCCATGCCCGTCGTCCGCGCCACCGGGAAACCCGTCCCCTATCCGGACGAGCTGCCGCTTCAATAGTACTGGTAGAACAGCGCGATGGATTCCATCCCTGCGAAGAGCTGCCGCAGCAGGTAGCTTTCGTTCGGGGAATGGATGGTGTCACGTTCCAGGCCGAAACCCATCAGGAGCGGGTCGGCGCCGAGGATGCGCTGCATGTCGGCGAGGATGGCGATGGAGCCGCCGCCCCGCGAGGGGACGGGCTCGATGCCATAGACCTCGGTCATGGCGCGCGAAGCGGCCTTGTACGCCCGCGAGGTAATCGGGATCAGGAAGCCGTTGCCGCCTTCGCAGGGCTTGACGTCCACCTTGACGCAAGCCGGCGCAATGGAACGGAAGTGCTTCTCAAACAGCGGGGTAATCTCCTCCGCGGTCTGGTCGGGGACCAGGCGCATGGAGATTTTCGCATGGGCCGTGGACGGGAGGACCGTCTTGGCGCCGGGGCCGGTGTAGCCGCCCCAGATGCCGCATACATCCAGGCACGGACGGATCCCCGTCCGTTCGAGCGTCGTGTAGCCCTTCTCGCCGCGGACATCGGCGATGTCGAGGAAGGCCTTGTATTCCTCCAGGTCGAACGGGGCGCGCGCGAGCATCGCCCGGTCCGCCGCCGAGAGTTCCACGACCTTGTCATAGAAACCGGGAACCGTGACCCGGCCGTCCGCATCGATGAGCGAGGCGACCATCTCGCAGAGCACCTGGATGGGGTTGGCGACCGCGCCGCCATAGTGCCCGGAATGGAGGTCCTTATTCGGCCCTGTCACAGTTACTTCCAGGTATGCGAGGCCGCGCATGCCACAGTTGATCGAGGGGACCTTCTCCGAAATCATGGTCGTGTCCGAGACGAGGATCACATCCGCCGCGAGCCAGTCCCTGTGGTCCTTCACCCACGCGGCGAGCGACGGGCTGCCGATTTCCTCCTCGCCCTCGAAGATGAACTTGACATTGTAGCGGAGCTGCCCGGTGCGGAGCAGGTACTCGAAGGCCTTGATGTGCATGAACAGCTGGCCCTTGTCGTCATTGGCCCCGCGGGCATAGATGGCCTCCTCCCCCGTCGCGGGGTCCGGGGCGACGACCGGCTCGAAGGGGTCGGTCCGCCACTTCTCCAGCGGCTCCGGCGGCTGGACGTCGTAATGGCCATAGACGAGGACGGTCCCCTCGGCCCCGGGCACCGCCTTCCGGCCGAAGACGACCGGATGCCCGGCCGTGGGATACACGGCCGCCTCATCGGCCCCGGCCTCCAGAAGCAGTTCCACCAGCCGGTCCGCACAGCGGCCCATATCCGCCCGGTGCGCGGGCTGGGCGCTCACCGAAGGAATCCGCAAGAGAGAGAAAAGTTCGGCGAAGAACCGCTCTTTGTTTTCTGTAATATACTGTTTCATAAGCATTTCTGTTTTCATTCCTATTGGACCGTCACCCGGCAGGAGGCACGGGCCCGCCCGTCTGCGGAGACGACCTCGATGGTCGTCGTACCCGGGGCGAGCGCCCGGATCCAGCTGTCCTCCACCGAAGCCACGGAAGGATCCGCGCTCGAATAATACAGGTCCTTGTTGGAGACATCGTCAGGGGCGACGAATCCCCGCAGATAGACCCGGTCGCCGACGGCAAGGGTCATTTCCGTATCGCTCAGCGTGATTTCGGTCGCATAGACGATGTGGCGGTCGCCGCAGACGGCCCGGATTGAATAGGGCTTCGCCTGGGGGGCTGCCAGATAATAGCCCGGGCGGGAGGCGGAGAAGGACAGGACCGTCTTGATGGGATGCGCCGTGGAAGACCAGAGTCCGCCCTCTTCGCCGTCATAGTACAGCCGCCCGGTCGTCCCGTAATCGACGATATACCCCGCTGCGGGCAGGAATATGCTGTTCCCGGTCACGGGACTCGTGACCTGATAACCGGCCACGGAGCCCTGCGTCGTCCAGGTCCATGTGCAGTTGTCGACCAGTTCCCGGACCTCGCGGTCCGTCGGCATCCGCCACTTGCCTCCATAGGCGACCGTGGCGGCATCGTCTTCCGCCTCCAATTCAATCCGGTAGTCCACGACCCCGTATCCGGGATCGGAATTGTATTTGGTCAGGGTGTACTGCTCCCCTTCGCACCACCGGTAACCGGCCCAGCCGCAGGACTGGTACTGTCCGAAGGAATCCTTTTGCTTGGGCTGCACCTCGCCCCAGGCGAAATAACCGCCGTATTCCGTCGGCCGGGTCGCCCCTACGTTGCAGGAGGCCCAGGGCACCGACAGGCCCAGATCGACCGCCTCGGGCCGCCAGGGGGCCACTTCGACCCGGCAGCTGGCGGAATAATTCCCGTCGACCGTATGGACGGTAACGGTCGTCGAACCGATACCGCGCGCCGTCACGACACCCGCTTCGGAGACACTGGCCACATAGCTATCCGCACAGGACCATACCACCGCCTTGTGGGATGCGTCCTCCGGCAGGACCGTCGCCGTCAGCCGGACGGCGTCCCCGGGTGCCATTTCAAGGACCTCCCGGTCCAGCGAGACGCCGGTCACAGGAACACGGGCTCCGGAAGGATGCCTCCCGGTGAACTCCTCGATCCGGTCGCAGAACAGCCGGTATGCCGCATCCAGCATGTCCATGGCACTGGTTTCCAGCTCGTCCGGGGTGTCTCCGGACGGGGCGGCGTCCTGGAATTCCGTCAGGCCGTATTCCCAGGCCAGGAACGGGAAGGCATCCCGCATCCGGCCGGCCGCATCCATGAGCGCCCGCTCCCGCACTTCTTCCGACTCCGTCTCCTCAAAGACCGCCCGGCATTCCTGGCAAACCGACAGCACCTCATCCGCGATTTCCCGGAACACCGATTCGGCCTCCTGCAGATAGTCCGCGAGGGATTCCTCGGGATAATCGGCATAGAGCGTATTGTCCTGCTCCCGGCAGGAAAGCACCCAGAGGAGATAGACGTCACGGAACGGATGCATCCCTCCCCAATCAATCTGTAAATCATGGGTTTCCGCGAATGCCTCCGGGGCAACCGACGAAACGCTTTCCGCGAGCCGGACCGCCCCGTCGTCGCCCCGGAAAGCACGGCTGAAGGCCCAGGGGCCGATTTCCTGCAGCGAGGCGGGGAATCCCACCTGCCGGACGGAACCGGCCAGGAAGGCCCGGCCTCCCAGGGCAGCCACGCCTTCCGGAACCGTGTACGACGAGATTCCGGAGGGGGCAAAAGCCAGCAGCGCCCCGTCCTTGATCAGGCAACGCCCGTCCGGGGTGGCATATTTCCCGTGGATCGCCTCCAGCTCGTCACAGCAGAAGAAAGGATTCGAGTCCGAGAAGGATTCCACGGTCGGGGGCATATAGACGCTCTTGAGCGGAGCCGTCCACGACCCGCCTTCGAAGTGGGTAACGGGACCGTCGAAGGTCAGGACGCCCTGGAAGCCGGCCAATTCGTCCGAGACGAGCCTGGCGCCCCACACGCTGCTGTACGTATAATAATAGGCAGGCAGATTCAGTTCCTGATGGCTGGATTCCGTGTACCAGATTTCATGGTCCGGCGGAACCTCCTCCCCCGTCAGGTCCACATAGACCGGCTTCATCCTGTACAGGTGGTTCCGCTCGATCCGGAGCGGCTTCTGCGTGGACTGCTCGAAGACGCGGCCGTCGGAGAGGGTCACCGTGAGGGTGAATCCTCCCGTGAATTCCACCGGCGGTAGGAGGAAGAGGGCCTCCGTATAGACTTCGGGGAAGATCCGGAAGTCGCGGTAGTCCGTAATGCGGATTTCCCTGCCGGTGGCCGCGGACATGTCCACGAGCGGCTCCCCGTCCCCGTCGAAGCGCACGATGGCGGTGCCGGAAAGCGGTTCATCCCGGTTGCCCCGGAGGGACACGGAACTGATTTTCAGCCGGTTGCCATGAAGACGGACCTGCAGGAAACCGCAGATGCTCCGGAAGAGCAGGTGGTCGTCCGTCCCGGCGGAAACCATGGGAATCTGCCGCGCCACGGTGACGCCCCGGAATAGCTGCTCCCCGTCGTAGCTCACCTGCAGGGCGGAGCCGTCTTCGCAGACCCGGTCCGTTTCCCGGTAGGGGGTGACGGCATAGACCCGGGAAATCTCCGTCCCGGTCCCGCCGGAAATCATTTCAAAGGATCCGGCCGTATCCCCGTAGGAGCCGGTGAACCTGTATTCCCGGTTGGCCGTGTTCCGGTCGAAGACGCTGATCCGCTCCCCCCCGGCCCAACGGATCTGGTAATCGAGCTCGAAAAAGGCCCGGGTCCCGGCGTCCGTGAAATCCTCCAGCTCCGCGTACAGGACGCGACCGGGCTGGATATCCTGGATTTCAAGGTCTTCCATCGCTTCTTCCCGCGCACAGGAAAAAAGCAGCAATGCCGCGAGGGCATATGCAACAGAACACTTCTTCCCCATGGCGGCTACCATTCTATCTCCGGATCCTCGACGACGATCGGTTCCGTATTCGTCATCGAAAACAGGAACATCCTTTCAAACTCCCAGGCGGTTTCACGCACCCGGGGCGGGCAATACGCTTTCATATCCATCGTTTCCTCACAAACTGAAATTCTTTCAAAAATACGGAATAATTCACGGATTCCGCACCTTTTTGTTAAATTTGTAGGAATTAAACAGGAAATCATGACGAAAGCAATCGTATTCGACCTCGGCGGGGTCCTGGTTGACCTGGACATGGATGCATGCCGTCGCGCCTTCCGCGAAGACCTGGGATTCGCGCGCATCACCGAAATCCTCGATCCCTGCCACCAGAAGGGCATTTTCATGGAAATGGAAGCGGGCCGCATCAGTGCGGACGAGTTCCGCGCCGCCGTCCTCGCCGAAAGCCGGCCCGGTGCCGTACCGGAGGACATCGACCGCTGCATCAGCGCCCTTCTCGTCAAGATGGATGCCTATAAAGTCACCCTCCTGGAACGCCTCGCCACCCGCTATGACCTCTATATCCTCAGCAACAACAATCCCATCTCGATGCCCCTCTGCAACGCGATGATGGCGAAGGCCGGCCTCGACTGGCAGCGGGTCTTCAAGGAGGAGTTCGTCTCCTGCTACATGAAAATGCTGAAGCCGGGGCAGGAAATCTTCCGGGAGGCCATCCGCCGGACTGGGGTCGCACCCGCGGAAATCCTGTTCATCGACGATTCCCCCCGGAACGTCGAGGCCGCCGCGGCCGCCGGCATGCGTTCCGCCCTCTACGTCCAGGGAGAAGACCTCGAAGAACTGATTGAAAAACATATCGAACCATGATCCACCGCATTGTAACCGCACTTTTCCTGGCCGGTCTGTCCCTGTCCGCATGGGCACAGAACATCACCGGACGCGTCACCTCCGAGGGCCGTCCCGTCGAGGGCGTCTGCGTCTCCGACGGCGTCTCCATCGTCCGGACCGATGCCGACGGCCGCTATGCCCTGCGGAGCGACAAGCGCCAGGGCTTCGTGTTCATCAGCACCCCCGCCTGGTACACGGTCCCGCTCAAGGACGGGCTCCTTCCGGATTTCTACCGCCCGCTGACAGAGCCCGCCGGCGTCGCAGAGACGCATGATTTCCAGCTGATTCCGCAGAACCAATCCTGCTATACGGTCCTTTTTGCCTCCGACATCCACATCAAGAACGACCCCGTGCTCGGGGACAAGCGGCTCTTCGAAGCCTACGCCCTCCCGAACGTGAAGCGGGTCCATGCCCGCTGCGCCGCCGACGGGCCGGTCGTCCTGTTCAACCTCGGCGACCTCGCCCATGACAAGGTCTGGTACCGCTTCGACTGGAACATCGCCAAATCCCGCGACTACCTGCGCACCTGCGGCTATCCCGGCCCCCTTTACAGCGTGATGGGCAACCATGACAACGACGGGGCCGCCGTCGCGACCCCCTTCGCGCCCGATGTCGATTACAACGCCGAGCGGCCCTACCGCGATGCGATGGGCCCGACCTATTATTCGATGAACATCGGCAAGGACCACTGGATCATGCTCGACGACGTCATCTACCTCAACAACCCCTTCGACGGGGCACCCACCGACCCGGGGCTCGCCGGCCGCCGGGACTACCGGATCGGCCTGAACGCCGATGAGCGGGCCTGGCTGGAGAAGGACCTGGAGACGGTCCCGGAAGGGATGAATGTCCGGGTCTGCGCCCACGCCCCCTTCCTCTTCGAATGGCCGAAAGAGAAGGGCACCCAGTTCGCGGACAGCGGGGAGATGGATGCGATTTACGGGCTGTTCGTCTCCCGTTTCGGCAAGATGACGGCCTATACGGGCCATTCCCACCGCTTCCAGTTCGCGGAGAATCCCCGCTATCCCCTCCTGCACGACCTGATGGTCCCCGCCACCTCCGGGAATGTCTGGAACACGGGGGAGAACCAGATGCTCGGCATCGACGCCTCCGACGCCGGCATCGTCTCCGCCCGGTTCGAAGGGGACAAGGTCACCTACGGATACCATACCCACGCCTACGGGGAGAAATGGATGCGGCTCTACGACATGAATACGGCCGTCGAATACCTCAGGAACGACGAACGGGTCGCCAAGCGGATGACCAGGAGCAGCCACATCACCGACTACGCCGCCTATACCGGCAAGAATGAGATCTACGCCAACATCTGGTTCTGGCAGCCCGGCTGGACGGTCGAGATGCTCGAGGGCAGCCGCAGGCTGAAGGTGGAGCGGATCGATGCCACGGACCCCCTGCTCCTCGCGACCCGGAACCCCGAAAGCTACTATAAGCACGAACGTTACGTGGTCAACAAGCACCTGTTCGCCGCCACTGCCCGTTCCCCGCGTTCGACCATCACCGTCCGCATCCTCGATGAAGACGGAAACCTCCTCCACAGCGAGAAGATGGTCCGGCCGAAAGCCTTTTCACTTGATATGGAATAAATTGAAAAACCAAAAGATATGAAATTCACCCATCTGCTTGCCGCCGCACTCCTCCTTGCAGGGACGGCCCTCTCCGCCCAGAACGCCGGCTTCGTCTCCGTCCCCCTTTCCACGGATTCCTTTGAAAACACCCACATCGCCTCCTTCGAGAAGGCCAACTACCAGGGCATGGACTGCTACCGGAATTACATCGTCAGTCTCCAGCACACCGGCATCGCCACCGTCTGGAAATACAACGGGAAGCAGGGCCTCGGGAAACTCGGCCGCTTCGACCTCGCGACGCACAACGACGTGAACCATTCCAACGTCTGTTCCTTCGGCGTCGAGAAGTTCGACAGCAAGGACCCGATGCCGGTCATCTACGTCAGCCAGTGCCACAAAAAGCCCTACAACGGCTTCAAGGACATCCTGTTCGTCGAGCGCATCAACCCGGATTTCAAGTCCTCCTCCCTGGTGCAGACCATCCATTTCGACGATACGGACCAGCTCTTCGGCTATGCCCTCCAGTGGGTCGTCGATCGGAAGAACAAGTGCCTGTACGGGTTCGGCAACACGACCAAGGACAAGGACCTGGAAGGCAACCGCCACAGGATCATCAAGTTCCGGCTCCCGAAGATCAGCGAGGGCGACATCATCTTCACCAACAAGGACATCATCGAAACCTATGTCGTCGAGGACTACGGCCTGCTGTACGCGACCATCGGCCAGGGCCTCTGCATCGACAAGGGCCGCCTGATGATGCCCACCGGCCTCGGCACGGACAAGTATCCCAGCTACCTGTTTGTCTGGGACCTCAAGCGCCGCCGTCCCATCGAAGTGCTTGACATGAGCCTCGGCACGACCGGCGAACTCGAGGACCTCGCCCATTTCAGGGGGAAGAAATTCCTCGTCCAGGGCCAGGACGGCCTCTTCCTGATGAACTACAAGAACCGCTAACGATCCTCCGCCATGGAGCCGCAGGAGCCCTTCAGCATCGATATCGGCAAGGTCCTTCGCGCCAAGTTCGGCCCGAAGACGCCCCGCTGGATCATCTCCCTGGCCCGGCGGCTCATCCACGAGGATTATGTGAACGCCTTCCTCCGCAAGGGCTACAGCGGGGTCGAATGCGCCGAAAAGGCCCTTGAGGAGATGGATGTGACCCTGCAGGTGGAGGGGATGGACAAGGTGCCGGCGGAAGGCCGCTTCACCGTCGTCTCCAACCATCCGCTGGGCGGGCACGACGCCATGGCCATCGTCGCCCTGTTCGGACGCCGCTTCGACGGGAACGTCCGCATCATGGTCAACGACTTCCTGATGGCCATCCAGCCGATGAAAGACATCTTCGTCCCCGTCAACAAGGTGGGCGGACAGGCCCGGGACCTGGCGGCGCAGACCGACGCCATCTTCCGTTCCGACGCCCAGATCCTCCATTTCCCCGCCGGGAAATGCGCCCGCCGGATCGACGGGAAGATCCAGGACCCGCCGTGGAAGAAGTCCTTCATCGTCAAGAGCGTGGAGACCCGGCGGGACATCATCCCGATGCATTTTATCGGCCGGAATTCCTGGCGGTTCCACCTCCTGGACAAGATCGGCGACCTGACCGGGATCAACCGGAAATTCCCCCTTGCCATGGTCCTGCTGGTCGATGAGATGTACCGCGCCCGCGGCCGGACCTACCGGATCGTCATCGGGGACCCCGTCCCCTGGCAGACCTTCGACGGCAGCCGGAGCCCCGCGGAGTGGGCCCGCTGGATGAAAGAACGTGTAGAGAACCTGTGATTCCCCCTGAAACGAACTTGCCATGAAGAGAATCATCCTTCCCGTGGACAGGGAGCTCCTGAAGGCGGAGCTCACTGAGAAAAGACACCTGCGGAAGACCAACCGCGCCAACAACGACCTGTATGTCGTGGGCCCCGAATGCACGAATGTGCTCCGGGAAATCGGCCGTCTCCGGGAAATCGCCTTCCGCTCGGACGGCGGCGGCACCGGAGAGCCGCTGGACATCGACAAATTCGACACCGACCCGGCCTATGGCTACCGCCAGCTGGTCCTGTGGGACCCGGAGGCCGAGGAGATCATCGGCGGCTACCGCTTCTGCATTTGTGACGAGGCCGTCTATGACCGCTACGGGCAGCCAATCCTCACCTCCTCCCACATGTTCGAGTTCTCGAAACGCTTTATCAACGAGTACCTTCCGTACACGATTGAACTCGGGCGCTCGTTCGTTTCCATCGAGTACCAGAGCTCGAAAAACGGGGCCAAGAGCCTTTACGCCCTGGACAATCTCTTCGACGGGATCTTCGCACTCGGCGTGCTGTACAAGAAGCGCGTCAAGTATTTCTTCGGCAAGATGACCATCTATCCCTCCTATCCGGTCGAGGCGCGCGAGATGGTCATGTATTTCCTGAAGAAGTACTTCGGAAGAGGGTCCGGCCTCATCCGGATCCGGAAACAGGTCAAAATCAAGAACCCGCTGCGTTTCCACCGCCTCTTCCCCCACAGCGATTTCAAGGAGGACTACCGGGTCCTCAAGGCGGAGGTATCCAAGACGGGGGTCAACATCCCGCCCCTCGTGAACACGTACATGAACATGTCCCCGTCCCTGATCTATTTCGGCACGGGAATCAACGACGAGTTTGCCAACGTGTTTGATTCGGGCATGCTGGTCACCTTCGACGACATCTACCCCGAAAAGATGGACCGCCACGTCAACTCCTTCCGCAAGATCGGATTCCAGGCCATCCGCTCCCTCCTCCGCCGTTTCCAGCGCAAGCGCTGAGGAATTGTGAAACAATAACCTGCATCACCGGTGTCTGCTGCTTCGCAGCCCTGTCCGAGTAAATGCCACTGATGAAACAGAGACAATAACCTGCATCACCGGTGTCTGCTGCTTCGCAGCCCTGTCCGGGTAAATGCCACCGGTGATGCAGGTTATTGTCTCTGTTTCACCGAAAGGCGGTCAGCGGCCGTACACCCGGGCGAATTCTTCCTTGGCGCGTGCCATCTGGAAGAGGAAATCGCGGCTGGAGCGGAGATAGGCGCAGCCGATATCGGCCGCAAGGCGGCTGGCATCGACGTCGCTCTGCCAGTGGGCGCCGACGATGACGCGGCTTTCGCCGTAAGTCCAGGCGCGGGCGAAGAGACGCTCCGCGGCCGCCGGATTGATTTCCGTCAGGAGGGTGGCAGCGCACCAGCCGCGGATGGTATGTCCGGAGGGATAGGAGCCTTCGCCGGAAAGCTCGGCCTCCTCCCAGGGAGTGAGGGTCCCCTCATGGAAACGGACGAAGGGACGGCGGCGCATGTAATGGGCCTTCGGCCGCACGCGGATGAGTTCCACGGTTGCGATACCCTCATACATAAGCTTGTATAATTCAGGGGTTTCCTCCTTCGTAATCGGGTAGCCGAAAGGTTCGCTGAAGAGGGTGATGACCGAATCGATCGACCAGGTGGCGTCCCGGACGGCCAGGGCCGCCCGCTCCGGATCGGTGCGCTGCGCCTTGCCCCAGAAATACCGGGTGACGTCATAGGCGAAATCCATCCCGGTCGTGTCGGGCGGCGCGGGAAGGCATTTGGTCAGGTCGGGCATCTCGTCGAGGGTGAAATACGTCCGGTACTCCTGCGCCCGGAGTGTTGCCAGGACAGACGCATGCAGGAGGGCTGAGAGGAGGACGACACGAAGCAATGATTTCATAGTAAATATTTTACATTCGGGCGATTGCCTCGGCCAGGCGATCGCCCAGGCCGATGGCATAACCCTGTGAGACAAAAAGGATATGGTTGTAGTTGTCGCTGAGGAAGACGATGGGAAGTTCATTCTTCCGGAGCAGGAGGTCTTCGGTGATCCGGGACTGGATGGCCCCCTGGCTGTCGATGCCATAGACGGCATTCGCCGGGAGCCGGCCATAGCGGCCTTCGGCCACTTCGCGCTGCAGGCGCTTCATCCGCGCTTCGTCGGGCGTAACCAGCAGGATGGGGCGGCCGAACGCTTCCAGGGCCTCCCGGGCCTCGGACAGGTCGTTCAGCACATGATTGGCCGGTTCAGAACCGACATCCAGCAGGGCGGTGACATAGAAACCGTTGCCGATCCCCTCCAGGATGGTCGTCTCCTTGCCGGCGATGCCGGACAAGACGGGACGGTAAGGGGTCAGGATGTCGAATTTCCCGAGAACGGAAAGCGCATCCTCCGGGGCGTCGATCCGGATCGGGACGCTGACGGTCTTTCCGGATGAAACATGGAACAAACTGATTGTGACCGGAGTTGAATCATTGTGCAGCCGGTTTCCGCTCGTCAGGAGATAGTCTCCTTCCGGCAGCGGGCCGCCGGTGGCGGAAATCCGTTCGCCCGGAGGATCATGCCGCGTCTGCAACGCAATCGGGGACAAACGGCCGTCCACGATGCGGCAGAGGGCGTAATGACGGCCGTACTCGGGATTGTCCACATGGCCCTCCGGCCGGTAGGTCAGGACCAGCCGTCCTTCCTTGCCGGCCGCCGGAAGGGTTTTCCATACGCCGGCATCCAGATAGCGCATCTGTCCGGACAGGGGGTTGCGGCGCATCCGCACGCCGAAGGTGTTGCCCAGCGAAACCATGAGCAGGTCCCGTGAGCGGGGGTTGGCGACACGGAGTTCCCAGACGCCCTTCGGCGACATGGGGATGTTCCAGAAAAGGGGATCCGTGTCCACCGTTATATGGTCCCCGACCCAGGAGCAGATGGCTTCGGCGGCCCGTGCGGGATTACCGCCGCCCCGGAACGCCTCCTGCAGGGAGGCGGGGACATGCTCCAGGAAAAAGCCCTTGTAGGGCGTCAGGAACTCATCCTCGACACGGGGACCGAGAACGGGCCCGGGCGCGTTATAACTGTCCCACAGGACTTCAGGATCCACATCGGCGATATCTTTCCGGCTGAGGCCGAGCAGCACGTCCAGTGCGCGGCCGGGATCCGCTGCCTGCAGCAGGAATCCCACGACCGTGGCCGCATTTCCGGCAGCATGCTCCAGCACACCGGTGAAAAAGTCGGGAAGATCATACCTTTCCGTAAAAGCGGAAGCGGACGCCCGGCTGGGGAAGGTGGAGGTGTATGCCGTACGGATGGAGTCGTCCTGCGCAATCCGGGCATTGCAGCGGTCGTGCACTTCCTGCGGCAACTCCGGTTCGACATACGTCTCCACGGGCGGACAGATGGTCATCCGCTCGGTCTTCAGGGGTGCCCCGACGGGACTCGTGAGTTTCACGACGACTTCTCCTTCTTGTCCGACGGACAGCTTCCGGTAGCCGTAGGCCCCGTCTTTCGAAGCCCAGACCAGCAGGTCGCCGATGCCGGCCGTCAGGGTGGTCTCCCCGGCAGCATCGGTGAATTTCGTGATGGCGGGGAAGAACTCCGAGGCATTGTAGATGCAGAACTCGACACGCGCCCCCTTCACGGGAATGCCGTCCCTGCCCACGACGCGGACGCGGGCGGACGCAGTGCGGGCATAGCGGTCCGTCAGGTTGATTTCCGTATAGCCCGGCGTCCTGACCACCACTTCTTCCGGACCGTCATACCGGCCGAAGACCCGGGTATGCAGGAAGAGCGCCCGGGATGCCGGGAAGGCGAACCAACCCCTGTCGAGCACGGGATTCGGCTCGCAAGCCCCTGTAAACCACCATCTTCCATCCGCCCAGGCCTCAACCCAGGCATGGTTGCTCTCCGTATGGGCCCAGCGCGGGGTGTACACCTGGCGGGCCGGGATACCGACAGCGCGGAGGGCGGCTACCATGAACACGGATTCCTCACCGCAACGTCCGGCCGCCTCCTTCAGGGTCGCAAGCGGCCCGCGGGTACGTGCGTCCGAAGGAGCATAGGTCGCCTTCGAGAGACACCAGTGGTTGATTTCCAGGATGGCATCGTACATGGAAAGCCCCTTGACGCGGGGTTCCAGCTCACGATAGAAAAGGGTCCGCGCGCTGTCGAGGTTTTCATTGTTGACACGGACCGGCAGGACGAAATGGCGGAACAGGTCCTCCGGCACATCCCAGTCCATCTCCTCCCGGGCCCGGAAAGAGGCCCGGACCTGTTCCAGGAAATAGGACTGCGGCCGGTCCGCCACATCGGCGAGCGGCATGTAGGCATACAGGAATTCCATCGCCTCCCGTTCGGAAACGGACAGGTCTTCCGGCAGCGTGAGAAAAGGCTTCAGCGCACCGCCGTACGACTGCTGGCGGCGGAAGAAATCCGCCCGCACCCCCTTGCGCACGGCCCGATCCGTGAGGAAATGCTCCCCGGAACAGGCGGCGAGCAGCATCAGCGGAAGCAGGAGCGGCAGAATCCTTTTCATCGGAGGGATCAATGGCACTTGAACGGCCCGTGGATGGACTTGATCCTGTATTCGAAATCAGCGTCTCCCAACATATAGACCATGAATTCGTCCCCGCCGGGGGCGACCCGGACGACAATGTGGCCGTTGTACTGGGTTTGCCTGAACAGGTCCGGATACTCGCCGAGCAGGTCGGCATGGGCATTGGTCAGGAAGATATCTTTCGTCCAGGTGTAGGTATTGTTCTCGAACTGGCCGGTCAGGATGCTCTGGAGCAGGCCCTTGTCCGGCTGGTAGTTGGAGAAGGACTCATTCAGGATGACCCGGGGCGAGAAAGCGTTTTTCTGCATCTGGGAGCCCCAGGAATTGGCGCTCAGGTGGTGGTTGGCCTTGAAGACCTCCAGGGATCCGACGAAGTCCCGGTAATAATAGGCCATCCGGTTCTGCGGGGCGGAGGTCAGGTCGCCGCAGGCGATGCAGTCGAATTTCCCGTACTGCAGGTGGAAGCCGCAGGAAGCCGGGTTCTCGCCGTCGATGGTCTGCTGCTCGACGATCCTGTTGCCGTTGCCGTCCCGGGTCACATACCGGCCGTTGCCGACGATGTTCAGCAGCCTGCAGTCATAGGACGGATCCGTCAGCAGGCGCACCTGGCTGTCGGAACCGACCTCGATCCGCTCGGCCTTGAGGCCATTCTGGGCCGTGGCATGCCTGACGAAAGCGATGTAATTGTTGGTGGCCGAGGATTCCGGCGCAAGGATGGTCTTGTCTTCCCCATAAGAGGGATAACCCCGGTCCAGCAGGGTCGTGAAGCCCACCTCTTCGAAAACGCCGCTCACGCCGACGGTCCGGTATCCGGCCGCGTTCCTGGGGTGGGCGGCGTTGTCCTCGCCCATGTGGTCGATGTGGAAGTGGGTCAGGTACATGTAGTCCAGCTTCGTCTTCCCTTCCGGCAGGAAATGCTTGATATACCGGGAGTACGTCACATAAGGGCGCGTCGCCTCGTCCGGCTTGCGCTGGATATTCTCCACGCCGGCGGCGGTCACTTCCCCGGCGTCCACGAGCAGGGTCGTGCCGTCCGGGAGGATGTACAGGTAGCATTCGCCCCGGCCGGAATTGATCGCGTGGATGTCCAGGCAGCCCTTTTCCCAGGCCGGCAGGACCGCTCCGACTTCGTATCCGACGGCCGCCGGCTTGTCGTCCTTGCCGTCCAGGTCGTCCCCCCAGGGCATCCTGCCGCCTTCCTCCTTGCCGCTGCCGCAGGCGATCACCGCGAGGAGCGGGAACAGATAGTGGATTTTCATTCGCATGTATAGGGTCCGTGAATGGATTTGACTTTGTATTCGAAGTCCGTGTCGTCGAGCATGTACACCCAGAACACGTCGCCGCCGGGCTGCACCCGGATGACGATGTGGCCGCCGATGGCCGCTGCCTTGGCATACAGGGACGGGTCGGTGTCGCGGGTCACCTGCTCGATGTTCGTGAAGAACAGGGCGGGGCCGCCGGGGTTGTCCAGCAGCCGGTGCATGATCGTCTGGTTCGGCTGGACGTCCCGCACATAGAAACTCTGCGTCGCGACGACTTTCGGCCGGAAGCGGCCGAGTTCGGTGGCGTCCATCGTCCCGTTGGACATGTGGTGATTGGCCTTCATCGCCTCCACCCGCTGCGGGATGAAGGCCGATGCGGCCACGTCGCAGGTCGTCCCGTCCCCGCTCGTCCAGTAGTCGAACTTGCCGTAGGAGAAAAGGGTGGCGCAGGACATCGCATTCTCCCGGAAACTCCCTGACGTATTGGCGTTTACGACTTCCTTTCCGTTCCAGTAGTGGCCGGAAGCGGCCCAGTTCTGGGCTTTGAAGCCCGAGTAGGCCTTGGCGTTGTGCCGCATGGCGACCTGTGTCGTCGAACCCACCGCGCACTTCTCCGCGACGAGGCCGCTGTTCTTCGTCCGGTAGGAGACGAACGCGGCGTATTCGGGAATCAGGTCGCCTTGGTCGGGCGTGGCCAGTCCTTCCTTGTCATAGACGGGATATGAGCGGTCGATGACCTTGTCGAAGGGGACGGATTCATACAGGGCCGTCACGCCGGAAAGGACATAGCCGCCCGCCTCGCTGCGGCCGAAACGGCTCTCGATCCGGCCGATATGGTCCATGTGGTAATGCGAGAGCATGCAGTAGTCCAGCCGCGAACTGCCCTTCGGCAGGAAATGCCGGATGTACCGGGCATAGACTTCGGAAGGACGCACGTCCTGGGAGGGACGCGGCGTCACCTTCGCATAGGAAGAACTCTGGTAATCAACGAATTCACCCACATCCACCACCATCGTCGTGCCGTCCGGATAAATGAGGAAGCTGCACTCCCCCCGGGCGGAATTGATGTGATGGATGTCGAAGGATCCCTCGCTCCAGGCGGGGAGCGGCGCTCCGACGGCCACGTCGGTCTCCGCTTCCCCGCCGGCGAGTTTCCCCTCCCACGGCATGACGGAAGGCCCCGCCTTTGGGGAGCACGCCAGCAGCAGCGCCAGCGCCAGGAATGAGATGCGTTCCATGCGTCAGTTCTGGTCGACAAGCACCGGACGGACGGCATAGCCGCCGACGGCGCCGAAATCTTTGTTGAAATACGGATAGGGACGCGGAGCTGCGCTCAGCTGGTGATAGATGCCACCGTAACAGGTGTCGTCATAGGCGCCATCGCCCGTAATGGACTCACCGCTGCGATAAGGGCCCTGGTTCGACAACTGGTTGACCGTCAGGGGCTGGGCCGTATAACGCCGGCCGCAGTACGGGAGGAAGACGCCCTTGGCGAGATCGGCATCCGTCAGGTCGGCCTCAACATCGCTCGCAACCGGAGCATCCCCCACCGGATCGAAATACAGGATGCCGCGGATGATGTTGGTCGCAGACACCGTATAGGCGGCGAACTGACGGGAGGCATTCGCATACAGGGCGGCGAACTCATCCCCGGTCGGCAGCCGGTATTGCCCCTTCGACGCCCAGAAGGCGATGTCACCGTACCTGGCCGCATCGAAATCCGTCGTCTCGACCGTGCACATCCTGTCGATGAACATTTTCCCGGAAATGTCGGCGCCCACCGGCACCATGGCGGTATGATCGACGACATTGTCCATGGAATCCATGCCGAGACCGCCGTAGTTGAAGAGGCTGTAATCGTCGTAGTTCGTCACCGTCCAGGTGACAGCCTTCTGGGTGGCGGCGGCTTTCTCGCATCCGGAATAATGCCACTGCGCAGGTGCGAGGCGCCAGTCGGTCATGAAGCCTTCGCCGGTCTGTCCGACGACATGCTCCAGATTGCCGGTCGCCCAGTAGATGTCCGCCACCAGAAGGGCCCCTTCCTTCGGTTCCTTGCCCTTGGCATCGGGCATCTCGGTCTTCATCGCGCGGAGGTCGCCGCGGCCGAAGGTCGAAAGGGATCCGACCACATCGAGGCCGCTGAGCTTCTTACCGTTGACATCATAGGCCGTCACGGAGACCTTTCCGTACGAACCGGAGGGCATCGGGACGACCAGCGACATCGACTGCTCGGGCGTGTCGTCGAAGGCGAAGGAGACCGGGGCGGTTCCTTCCTCGGCCTTCACGCCCTCGGTCAGCGCCTTGGCCAGGTCGACGGTAAAGGTTCCGGACAGGTTCCGGTCGGCCACCACGTCGATCCGGCGGGTCGCCGCGTTGATGTTGGAAAGGTCGAACAGGCCGTAGGAAAAAATCTGGCCGAACTGGATTTCGTACGTGTCGCCGATCGGGGCGACCATCACGGAGCACTCCCCGGCCGAGGCCTTCCGGGTTTCCGGAAGGGCAAAGGTCAGGGTCGTCCCCGACAGGTTCTGGACACAGTCCGCCGGATAGACGGCGAAGTCGCCGAGGGTCTTCCCCTCCGGGAGCGTCCCCTTGAAAACGGCCTTGCGGGTGCCTCCCGTGCCGTCAAGGGGCAGTTCTGCGACCGATCCGTCCGTGCAGACGACGGCGATCCTGTCGCCGGCGAGCCAGCGCGCTTCGCCGCGCCCGGTGAGGCCGGCGCGCGTCGCGGCGTTCTCGATGGAGGCGACCAGCGTCACCTCGCCGGTCCGGGAGAACGCAATCCCGGGATCGAAGGGTTTTTCCTCCTGCGTGCAGGCGGCGGAAAGGGCCAGGAGGAGGACAGGGAATATCTTTTTCATAATCAATAGCCGGGGTTGTTGTTTTCAAGTCCGATGAGCGGATTCGTCGTCATTTCGTCATACGGGAAGGGCCAGAGTTCGTCCTTTCCGACCGAGAACTTCTTGTTCGTATGGACGCGGCCGTTGAAGGCGCCTCCGCCGAAAGTCGTCTGCCCGTCGTAGGTGACGGTCCAGTTCTTGTCGATCGTGGGCTTGGCGTTGCAGGTGACATGGCCGAAATCCGGAGCGTACTGCGGGCCGTTGATGGCCTTGACGGCCAGAGGGGTCACGCCGTCGTCCTCTTTCCAGCGGCGGATGTCGAACCAGCGGAAACCTTCGGCGCAGAGTTCCACCTTGCGCTCATAGCGCAGGGCGCTGCGCAGGTCCTCGCGCGAGCCGGCGGGCACTTCCGGCATGCCGGCGCGCTTCCGGACGCGGTTGATCTGCGCCCGGGCCCGCTCGAGGTCGCCGCCCGTCCATTCGATATTGGCCTCGGCATCGACCAGGAGCACTTCCGCAAGGCGGATGATCGGGACGTCGAGGTCATCCTCATAGCTGGTTCCCGTGATGGTCCCGTAATAAGCCGGGTCCGAGTACTTGCGCCAGAGGAAGCCGCAGATGCCCTGGATGCCGTTGGGGCCGTATTCCGACTTGTTGCCGACGACATCGACATTGTTGACAAATTCACCCTTGGTATAGTCCATCACCGTCTTCACGGCAGGGTCCGTCGTGAACTGGATGCCCATCAGGCGGCTGCCGGGACGGACGGTCCAGAGGTCGAGGCGCGGGTCACGGTTGGCCCAGGGGTGGGTCCAGTCGTACAGCGGCGAATCGACGATGGATTTGCCGTCGGTGCACTGGAACGTGTCCATCATCGCCATCGAAGGGCCGGCACCCGCCGCGCCGTTGTGGACGCGGGAAGTGAAGGTGTAGATGCCCGTATGGGTGTTGGAAGCGGCCAGGCGGTTGAACTGGACGGCCCAGAGCCATTCCTCGCTGTCCGTCTCCGCATCGAAGCCGAAGAGCGGGGTCTGGTCCGGTTCGCCTTCCGCATGGGTCGGATAGTAGGTCAGGTCGAGCGGGGTCAGGTCATACACGCCGTCCGCGAGCGCCAGCGCCCGGGCGGAGCAGCGGGCTGCATCCTCATAGCGGCCCCATTCCAGGCAGATACGGGCCTTGAGGGCATAGGCGGCGGCCCGGCCGAGCCGGCAGGTGCCCCACTCGCCCTTCGGCCAGCGGACCGGCAGGGATTCGAAAAGGTCCTCGTCCATGTCGGAGATGATGCGGTTGATCACCTGTGCCTTGGGCGTCCGTGCATAGGCGTAATCCTCCAGCGACAGGCTGTGGTCGATGAAGGGGATGTCGCCGTAGAGCTGGACCCCCTGGTCATAGACATAGGCCCGGATGCAGAGGAGTTCGATCTTGATCTGGTTGAAGGTATCTTCATCCATCTTGTCCCGGATGTTGTCGAGCTTGTCCAGCACCATGTGGACGCGGCCCGCCGTCTTGTAGATGCGCGCATAGGCCTGCTTGACCTGGCTGGTATTGGACGTGATGATGGACTGGGTATAGTCGGGCCAGTGGCTCAGGACGGTGCGGGTGCAGCCGATGTCCGTCAGCTGGTCCATCCAGCGGTTCGGGAAGGGCTCGTACTGCATGACATTGTTGGCGAGGTTCTTATAGCAGGAGAGAAGACCGGCGATGGCTTCTTCCTCGCTGGCCGGGAAGGTTCCGCTCGAAGGGCCTGTCAGGGGATAACGGTCCAGGCTGCAGCCCCAGAGAAGGAGCGCCGCGGAAAACAGGAGGGCAAAAAGATTCTTTTTCATATCCGTCGCGGCTTTAGAAGGTGATTTCGATACCGCCGGTGTAGGTGGACACGAGCGGGTAGTTGTTGCCGATGGAACCGGTCGTGGCGCCCTGGGCGCCGGACTGGTAGGCGGTCTCGGGGTCATAGCCCTGGTAATAGCGGCTGAATGTCAGGAGGTTCGTCGCATTGGCGAAGAGCATCACCTTGCCCACCTTCAGGGCGCGGGTCCACCGGGCGGGCAGGGTATAGCTGAGTTCGACGTTCTTCAGGCGGACATAGGAGCCGTCGGCCATCCAGAAGGTGGAGACCTTGCGGTTCAGGTCGCTGACATAGGAGAGGCGCGGGAAGCGGGCGTCCGGATTGTCCGGGGTCCAGCTGTCCATGTGCTCGGCGCGGAAGGTGCCGCCGCTCACGCAGGGCTGCGTATAGTAGCCGCTGATGAAGGCGTCCGCCTTGCCAACGCCCTGGATGAGCGCGCTGAGGTTCCAGCCCTTCCAGCCGAAGTCGAGGGTGATGCCGAAGGTGTAGCGCGGGATCAGGCTGCCGAGGATCTGCTTGTCGTTGTCGTCGATCTTGCCGTCCGGGACCGGGTTGCCATTGTCATCCGTCGCGCCGCCGACATCCTCGTAGACGAGGTCGCCGGGGTGCGTGATCTGGCCGTACTGCGGGCAGTTCTCGTTCATCCAGTCGGCCTGCTCCTGCGTCTGGACGATGCCGAGGCACTTCAGCAGGTAGAGCGAGTTGATGGACGAGCCTTCCTGGTTGCGGAGGACGCCGGAGGATTCGGAGGTGCCGCGCATGTTCAGGATCTCGTTGTGGACATCCGATAGGTTGGCGTTGACGCCCCAGCGGAAATCGCCGGCCGCGTCGCGGTACCCGGCGCTTACCTCCCAGCCGACGTTCCGGACCACGCCCGCGTTCTGGAACGGCGCGCCGAGGCCGATCGAGGACGGGATGTCCAGTTCCATCAGGATGCCGTCGGTGAGCTTGTGATAGACATCCGCCGTGATGCTCAGCTTGTTCCAGAAGGCGATGTCGAGGCCGATGTCGGCCATCTTCGTCGTCTCCCAGGTGATGTCCCGGTTGGCCAGGGTGTTGAGGGCGACGAGCGGATGGAGCTTGCCGCCTGCGAAGATGGAACTCTGGGTCAGGGTCTGCTCCGTCGGATAGTAGGAGGAGCCGATGTTCTGGTTGCCCAGCATGCCGTAGGAGGCACGGAACTTCAGTTCGGTCAGCGTGTTGGAGATGGCCTTCATGAAGGGTTCCTCGGAGACGCGCCATGCGGCGGAGACCGACGGGAAATAGCCCCAGCGGTGTTCCGGCGCGAAACGGGAGGAACCGTCCGCGCGGAAATTCGCCTCCAGCAGGTAGCGCTCCTTGAAGTTGTAGTTGATACGGCCGAAATACGAGCCGAGGGCCAGCTGGGTATGGGTACCGCTGTTGGTCTTGAACTCATTGGCGCCGCCGGCGCTGATGACCTCGTACTCGGGATAGGCGTAATCCTGGCGGTAGGCCTCCAGGGTCTGGTAGTCCATCCGCTCATAGGAGGCGCCGGCGAGCAGGCGCAGGGCATGACTGCCGAACTTCCAGGAAGCGATGGCGGTCGCCTGGCTCAGGTCATTGAACGTGAAGGTGTCTTCTTCCGTGAGGGAATTGTACTCCCGGCTCTGGACGGAGGAGACATTGCCGTACGGGTCCGAATGGTAATTGACCACGTCGTTGAAACTGTGGGTCCGGACGACCGTCAGGCGCGGTGCGTACTTGCCCTCGAGGGTGAGCCACTTGAAAGGCTTGAAGGTGAGGGAGGCCGAGCCTGTCAGGGCGATGCGGTTGGTGATGCGGTTGCCACCCAGGTTCTGCTCGATCATCGGAAGCGGGTTCGTCGTGCCGCCGGTGAACGGGGCGTAGCTGCCGTCGGACCATTGGGCGAGCATCAGCGGATCCCGCGAATTCATGATATTGAACACCGTGCCCTGGTAGGGGTTCGCCAGGCGGCGGGAATACGTGACAGCGAGGTCGAGACGCATCGAAAGCTTGTCCGAAAGGTCGATGTCCGCGTTGTTCCGGAGGTTGTAGCGGGTGTAGCGGGCGCTCTTGATGATACCGTCCTGGTCGAGGTAGCCGAAGGAGGTCCGGTTCCGGATCCGCTTGGAGCCGGCCGAGAGGTTCAGCACGTGGTTGTGCGTGAAACCGTCGCCGGTCATCAGGCGCTTCTGCCAGTCGACGATCGGGAAGGCGTCCGGGTCCAGCCAGTGGTTCATCATGTAATTCGCGATGTACGCGTCCGTGTAGAGCGAGACGGCACCGTCGTTCTCCGAGGCCTGGCGGGAGAGGGTCATGTACTGCTCCGCATTGGCCACGCTCGGATAGACGACCGGTTTCTGCCAGCCGGCATAGCCGCGGTAGGACACCGAGAACTTCTCCCTGTCGGCACGCTTGGTCGTGACGAGGATGACGCCGTTCGCGGCCCGGTTGCCGTAGATCGCGGAGGAAGCCGCGTCCTTCAGGATGGAAATCTGGTCGATCTGCGTGGCGTCCAGGAGGTTCAGGTTGCCCTCCACCCCGTCGATGAGGATGAGCGGGCTCGAGGAGGAGCCGCCGAAGGAGCCGATACCGCGGATCTGGATGGTGCCGGCGTCAGCGCCCGGGGCGCCGCCGGCGGTCGTCACCGTCACGCCCGGGGCCATGCCCTGCAGGGCCGTCGAGGCCTGGACGATCGGACGGGAGCCGAAATCGGCGGTCGAGACGGTCGCCACGGAGCCGGTCAGGTTGACCTTCTTCTGGGTGTCATAACCGACGACCACCACGTCCTGGAGGTAATTGGCGTCCGGTTCAAGGTTGATCGTCAGGTACTTACCGGCAGCGCGGACTGTCTGGTCCGTATAGCCGAGATAGGAGACGACAAGGACCTTCCCCTCTTCCGCGGAGAGGGAGAATGTGCCGTCCGAGCCGGTGACGGTGCCCTGCGAGGTCCCCTGGACCAGCACGGCCGCACCGGACAGCGGGGCGCCGGTCTCATCGACCACGACGCCCCGGACGGTGACCTTCTGCGCAAACGCGAACGCCGGGAGCAGAAGCAGCACCGCCATGGCAAGATGCCGCAATAAAACGTGTATCTTCATCCGTAACAAGGTTATAGTGTTATCTATTACGGACCAAATATATCAATTATTTTATTCACCGGCAAGGGGTTACCGCTACTTTTCCGGCTACTTTCCCGGCGGGAAAGCCGGATGGACGGGACGGGAGGCCGCGCAGAGGGGCGGGCGGTCAGAAGGAATGGGTGCCCTGCGTCACCGTGACGACGTGCCAGAGGGCGGGATCGGCGGGACGGAGGAAGGCGTCCGGCGAGGTGGGGATATGGACATCGGCCGTACAGCCGGCGGGGACCGTAACCCGCATGCGGATGGCGCCGGAATCCCGGCGTACATCGCTGGCAAGGGTGCCGTAAGGGGTGCGGGTTTCATAGCGGACGGATCCCAGCGCGGCGGGAAGGACCGGCTGGATGGTCACATGACGGCCGGCGGGCGCCTCCGGATCGAAACGGATGCCGGCAAGGGTGGTATAGCACCAGGAAAGGAAGCCGCCGAACATCGGATGGTTGTGGGAGTTGCCGCCGTCCCATTGCTCCCACAAGGTGTCGGCGCCGTTCTCGAACATGTAGGAAAAACCCGGGAAGCCCTTCTGTGTCAGCACGGTATAGGCAAGGTCCGACAGGCCTTCGGCGGCGAGGACCTCCGGGAGGAAGCGCGTTGCGAAGATGCCTGTCGTCAGGTGGCCGACGGCGAGCTCGGCCTGCAAGGCGGCGAGCACGCGGTCGCGTCGGTCCGCCGGCACGCCCATCCGGAGCGCGAAGACATTGCTCCCCGCCGGACCGTAACTGCAGGTTTCCGGGTCGTAAAAAACCCGGTGGAAGGCTTCGGCAAGACTGTCGGCTACGGCACGCGCACTACCCGGAGCGCCGAGGGCCGCTTCTGCCGGCATACCGACGGGCGCCGCTTGCGCGTCGTCATTTCCGCCAAGCACAGCCTCCGCCTGCGCGAGGATATCGGCGCAGTACCAGGCGTAGAATGTATGGACAAGGGCCGCATCCGGGAGTTCGCCGGGAGCGCACCAGTCGCCCAGGTTATACCACTTGAAGGGGCGCTCGCCGGGGTGCTTGCCCCGGGCCTGGCAGACGGTCCCGTCCGGGCGGCGCCATCCGAGGAGATAGCCCAGATAGGCCCGCATCGGCACCAGGTTGTCCGCCAGCATCCGGCGGTCGCCATAGCGGAGATAATGCTCCCATGGCATGATGCAGATCGCTGCACCCCAGGCGGTTCCGCCGCCACAGTTCGGCTCCCAGGGGGCACCGTTGGGGACATAGCCGTCCGGGCACTGGGCCAGCCGCATATCCGCGATCCATTTGTCATAGAAGGTCTCCGCATCGAAACAGCCGAGCACGGCCGGCATCGCTACCTGGCCGTCGCCGGTGTATGGGAGCTTCTCCCGGTGGGGGCAGTCGCTGGCATAGCCGCTGTGGGAATTCTGCAGTTGGGTGCGCCGGAAAACCGTTTCAATGTGCTGGAGAAGGGTGTCGGAGAGCGTGAGGGTGGCATTGGACCGGAGATCGGCATGGATGTCCTCCGCCCGGATGTTCTCAGGACGCAGGCTTTCCGGCCCGTCGACCAGGCATTCACGGAAGACAAACCAGCAGAAGCGCGGAGCCCAGGACTCCCCCGCCGCGCGGAAACGGATGCCCTTTGCGGGCCCTTTCAGGATGTAGCATTCCTCACCCTGCCGCTCCTCGCTGATGAAACGGACACGGACCGTGTCGCCCGGCTCGCCTTTCAGGCCGGAAAGAGCCACGCGGCCGGTTACCGTGCGGCCGAAATCGACCTTCCAGGCACCGTCAGGCTGCTTTTCCATGGAAACCGGAGCAAGACGTTCCGCCACCCTGTCCGCCGGGAACGGCACCGCCCGCAGCGGCCCCTCCGGGGCCTTCCGCGGCACCACCAGCTCCCAAGGGCTGCCGGCGGGTTGCGAGGCGGGGTTGCTGGCCTGCGAGGCGGGGTTGCTGCCGGCCTGCGAGGCTGAGCTGCTGCCGAATTGCGCCGCGCCATCCACCCGTGCATCGTAGGTTTCGCCGAGATACAGCTCATTCAGCACCGTCCCGGAGCGGCGCACCTCCCAGGAAAGGTCGGTCGCGACCGTCTCGTGCCGGCCGTCGGCATAGTCGATCTCCACCTGGCAGATCAGGCGCGGAGACCCGTATCCGGAAACCCGGCGGGAGCGGAAATCCGGATTGAAAAAACCGTTGCCGACCAGGACGGTCAGGCTGTTCTCACCCTGCCGGAGAGGCAGGTCATAGGTCATATACAGGGTGCGATGCCCGGCAAAGCGGCCCGAAAGGGGAATCTTCCCTTCCGACAGCCAAGGCCGGACCGTATAGTCGGTAAAGCCGGGAACATAGCAATCGTCTCCCACCTTCTTTCCGTTCAATGCCAGTTCGAACCACCCCAGGCCGGAAACATGCGCCTTGGCCGACCGGATCCGCCCCCGGATGGAAAAGGTCTTCCGGAACTCAGGCGCAGGCAGGAAGGCGTCCCCGCCCCGTTCATCGAACCACGGGGCACCGATCCACTGTGCCTTCCATTGACGGAGGGCCGTCCCGAAGGTCGCCGGAGGGGCGAAACGCGAGGGACGCCCTTTGCTGTCCCAAATCCGCACCGTCCAGTAAACAGTCTTTCCTTCAGGCAGTTCCACACCGCCATAAGGCACCAGGTGGGAGGCATCGCCCGGAACTTTCCCGCTGTCCCACAGGTCCGCCTTGCCCACCAGCAGGAGAAGCGGACGCGTTGCCACCCGCACCTGCCACGCGGTCTGCCCCTCGCCCGCCACCTTGTCGGATTTCGGATCCGCAATCCAGGAAAACCGGACATCCTCCGCCTCCACGGCCGCCGGCTCCGCCGCCGCAGCGACACGGAGATCCTTCGGCGTCAACGCTCCCCTTCCGGGAACCAGCCCCAAGAGGAACAGGATTGTCAGTAAAGTACCCATATCGCAAAAATACATTTTTTCTCCCGGCTTTGAAAACGAAAACGGCAGAAGTCTCCCCGGCGCGCGACACAGGACAGCCCCTATCCGCCGAACAAACCCTGAAAATGCTCATGCTCAATCAGATAGCCGCCACATCTTGACGTCCGCCGCAGTCCAGACGCCACAGGCGCATGACAGCTGAAACTGGCGCAGGACGGACGGAACGGGCGCAGGATTGCTGAAACGGACGCATGACAGACGGAACGGGCGCAGGACTGCTGAAACGGGCGCAGGACTGCTGAAACGGGCGCAGGACAGACGGAACGGGCGCAGGACTGCTGAAACGGGCGCAGGACAGACGGAACGGGCGCAGGACTGCTGAAACGGACGCAGGGCGGACGAAACGGGCGCAGGACGGACGGAACGGGCGCATGACAGCTGAAACGGACGCATGACAGACGGAACGGACGCAGGACAGACGGAACGGACGCAGGACTGCTGAAACGGGCGCAGGACGGACGGAACAGGCGCAGGACTGCTGAAACGGACGCATGACAGACGGAACGGATGCAGGACGGACGGAACGGACGCAGGACGGACGGAACTGGCGCAGGACTGCTGAAACGGCAGGCGGAGAAAACGGGGCGACGCGTGAGGGAACGAGTGTCGCCGGGGGTGTCACGCGCGGCACCCCTAACGACGAATAAGCCCTTTTTTGCTGCTAGGGGTGCCAGCAATGACACCCCTGACGACACCCGGCCCCCAAAGTGTCTCCCGACCCGCCTCCCGCCGGCCACCTCCGGCCAGAATACCCACCATTACGGGCCGGAACCACATCCAGAAGACCATCTCCGGCCCGAAATAGCACTTTCCCGGGCTTGAACTGCCTTCCTGCTGCCACCTCCGGCCCGAATTCCCACCACTACAGGCCGGAACCACATCCAGAAGACCATCTCCGGCCAGAAATAGCCCTTTTCCGGGCTTGAACTGCTTTCCTGCTGCCCCCTCCGGCCCAAATTCCCACCATTACGGGCCGGAACTACATCCAGCAGACCATCTCCGGCCCGAAATAGCCCTTTCCCGGGCTTGACTCTCTTCCCGCCAGCTACCTCCGGCCCGAATACCCACCATTACGGGCCGGAACCACCCCCAGCAGACCATCTCCAGCCCGAAATAGCCCTTTCCCGGGCTTGTCTCTCTTCCCGCCGGCCACCTCCGGCCCAAATTCCCACCATTACGGGCCGGAACCACACCCAGCAGACCATCTCCGGCCCGAAATAGCCCTTTCCCGGGCTTGAACCGCCTCCCGCGCACTTTTCCGCCTGCCTACGGAGGCGATTGCGGTGGAGCGGACATGTAGAGCTGTCGCTTTGTCATTCGGAGCGGTACACTTGCGATGGGCTGGTACATGTGGGGTTGTACACTTAGTAAGTGTGCGCGGGGAGGGGGCTGGGGTAGCGGTTCCTTGTACACATAGGTGTCGGAACAGGGTGGGATGGCCTTTTAACACACTAAGTGTGCGGCAAATGGGCCTTCTGTCCGCCTTTTCATGAACACTTAGTTTCCGCGGGGTGGTTGGACTGTCACTTTGTTTTTTAGGGAGGACAAGTGGTTTCGAGGCGGTACACTTAGAAAGTGTTCGCGGGGAGGAGGCTGGGGCGGTTTTGTCGCGTTTGCAGCATGATAATCAGCATCCTGCTCTGCGAAAAGGAAATCAGCACCGCAACTGGACGTTCGCGGTGAATTGGCGCATGCTACGTTGCATAGCACGGCGGGGCGTTGCAAGAAAGGCGGAAGTTTGCTATTTTTGCAGGGAATGCGTGCATGCCCAGCAGAAGCTGTTCAATCTTCCTGCAGGAGATGCCGCTGGTAACAGCACAGCCGCTGGCAACAGCACGACCGCTGGTAACAGCACAGCCGCTGGCAACAGCACGACCGCTGGTAACAGCAGAGGCCGATGGTGACAGCAGAGGCCGATGGTGACAGCACGAAAAAACCATACGATGATGAAAAGATTGCTTTCCTTTTTGCTGGTGCTTTGCGCCGCGGCGACCGCGGCGGGCGCCCAGGTGCGGGAACTGGTGTGGCCGGCGGGGCGGATGCCCGATGCCCAGCCGCAGCAGATTGCCGCGATGACCGATGAAGCCAAGGCCGAAGGATTCCGGCCGGAACAACACCGCATTCCCTATCTGGAATGGTTCGATGCACCGGAAAAGCCGAACGGCGGCTGCATGATCCTCATTTCGGGCGGCGGGTACAACAACTGCTGCGACGTGGGCCTGATCCGGGAATGGCGGGAAAAGTTGACGGCGCTGGGATTCCAGTGCGTCAATTTCGTGTACCGGACCCCGCGCCCGGAAGGCATTCCGTTCTACCAGACCGCCTGGGAAGACGGGCAGCGGGCCGTCCGGCTCGTGCGGAGCCAGGCGGCGCGGCGGGGCTATGATCCCGAAAAGATCGGGACCATCTCCATGTCGGCCGGCTCGCATCTCGCGCTGCTTCTCGCAACCACCTCCGGGACAATGGCTTACAAGCCCATCGACAAACGGGACAAGCTGTCCGCCCACCTCAACTGGGCCATCGTCAACGCGCCCGCCTACATCACCACGGACGCGGATACCGGCTCCCGGGCGCGACGGGACGGCTACGGGCCGGAGGTGAAGCTCAGCCCCATCTTCGCCTTCGACGGGAAGACCTGCCCGATGAGCCTGCACCACGGCGGGAAGGACCCGTACACCCCCAACGGCTCCACCCTTGTTTACCGGCAGCTCCGCCGGATGGGGATTCCCTCCGAACTCCACCTGTATCCGGACAAGGGCCACGGCGCCTTCGGCTTCGACCGGGCCGTGGAATTCATGCGGCAGATGGGCATCCTCCCCGCCCTCGGACCGGAGGAGAAACTGATGGACCGCTTCCCTTCCGACGATGCCCGGGGGAACTACCTGAAAGAGGCCGTCTGGCCGGAGGGGAAAATGCCCGACGCCCAGCCGCATCTGTGCGAGCCCTATATCGAATGGCACTTCCCGAAGGAACTGAAAACCAAGGCAATCCAGATTCTCTATTCGGGCGGCGGATATACCAAGAACAATCCGGAAGGCTTCGAGGTCGCCCCGGTCCGGCGCTTCCTCAACGACAAGGGCATGACCGTCGTCTCCCTCCGCTACCGCTCCCCCCGCCCCACCGAGGAAAGCGGGCTGATGAAGCACAACTGCGCCTGGGAGGACCTCCAGCGGACCATCCGCATCGTCCGGAGCAGGGCGGAGGAATACGGCCTCGATCCCGACCGGATCGGGATCATGGGCTACTCCGCCGGCGGCCACCTCACGCTGATGGGCGTAACCTCCTCATTGCACAACAGTTACCTGCCTTTCGACAAGACCGACAAACTCCCCTGCAACGTCCAGTGGGGCATCGGCATCTATCCCGCCTATGCCCTGACGGACGGCCTAGACTGGCACAATACGGGCGGCGGCAACGAAGACGACGCCGTACTCGCCCCGGAATTCTCCTTCGACCTCGCCACCGCGCCGATGCTCTTCATCCACGGCGACGCGGATGTCTGGGCCTCCATGAATTCGGTCAAATGCTGGGAGAAGATGCGCGCGATGGGCATCCAGAGCGAACTGCACACGCTCGCCCTCCGGCCGCATTGCTTCCAAAGGCAAGCAGCCCCCGGCACCGGCAGCTACACCTGGCTGGACCGGGTCTGGGAATTCCTGACGGAAAAGGGATTCAACCGATAGGGCCCGTTCCCGGGCCTGGCGCTACTTCGGGGAAACCGACATAAGCAATTGATACTGACGGCCGAGGGCATCCGAGAACACCCGGCCGTCAAAGGTATCGACCGCCTCGCCGGACTCGGTCTGGAAGCTCAGGCTCCGGACGCCGGCATCGGTCATCCGGCGGATTTCTTCCACGGAAGGATAGAGGAACAGGCGGTTGACCTCGTCGCGCGTCTGGCGCAGGGAAACCCGGGAGCCGTCCCCGAGCAGGAACACGACCTCCGACTCGAGCGGAATCCGGTATTCCCGGTCCGTCCCGACCTGGACCGACAGGTCGAAATCCTCCTTGTCCGAATGCTTGTAATAGAGATAGGTAAGGCCGACATTGTAGGCCATGGACGCCCCCTTGACCGCTTCGGGCCGGGCGACGACCATCAGGCTGTTGTTGCTGTCCGCATAGCGGGCGATCTCGCCGGAGAGTTCCGCCGGCTTGCCCGCGGCCATGACCGCGGAGACCTGGGCGGAGAGGACTTTCGCGAATTCGTCCCCCGGGAAGCTCACCTGCAGATAATCATCCGGATCCCAGCCGGTTACGATATCCAGGGAACGGACCCCCGCGCAGAGGCTGGTCATCTCGGCGGGCTCGACCATGTATTTCAGCCGGTTCAGGTAATAGCGCTCCTTGCCCCGAGTCAGGGCCCGTTTCGTGGCGCTGTCCGTGCCGATCTGTTCCAGGCGGAGCAGCTTGCCGCTCCCGAGGGTCGCGGCCATCTTGACGCCTTTCGGGACGCTCAACGGCCTGGCCCCTTCGATATTGAGGTAAAGCAACCAGGCGGCCGTCCCGTCCGGGAAAACCACCGACTCGGTGCGTACCCAGAACGGGGTATCCCCGACGGAAACCAGATCGTAATCGGCTGATACATGGGAGATTCCCTTGTTTTTATACTGATAGCGGAGCGGACCGGCAGCCTGCGCTGCAAGGCAGAGGAGGGCGGCGAGCCCCGCGAGAAGAAGGCGCATTCCTTTCATACGGACTGATTATTTTGCCGCCACAAAGATACACAATCCGCGCCAAGAACGGGAATTTTTCGTAACTTGCAGCGAAAATCGAAACAAGGCATGTACAAATACCGCACCTTCGGCGACCGCTACGTCGTCAGCATCGACAACCACCGGGAAATCGCCGCCGCCCTCGCCGCCTTCTGCACGGAGAAAGGCATCCGCGCCGGCGCCGTCCATGGCATCGGAGCCATCTGCGAGGCCACTTTCCGCTTCCTGGACCCCGCCACGAAGAAATATGTGGACAAGACCTTCTCCGAGCAGATGGAGATCACCAACCTCACCGGCAACATCTCCGAAAAGGAAGGCAAGGTCTATCTCCACCTCCATGTCACCGCCTCCCGCCGGGATTATTCCTGCATCGGCGGCCACCTGCTCTCCGCCGTCCTCAACGGCGCCTGCGAACTCGTCGTGGAGGACTTCCACGGCAGCATCGGCCGCCGCTTCGACCCGGAAACGGGGCTGTACCTGTATGATTTATAAAAACTAACCACATACCATGTCAGCACTCATGATTATCCAGCTGCTCATCGTCCTGGCAGCGCTCTACGTGGGGTCTCGCTACGGTTCCCTGGCGCTCGGCGCCATCTCCGGCATCGGCCTCGCCATCCTCGTGTTCGGCTTCGGCCTGAAACCCGGCACCCCGCCCACCGACGTCATCTACATCATCATCGCCGCCGTCACCTGCGCGGGTACGCTCCAGGCGTCGGGCGGCATGGACTGGATGATCCAGATTGCGGAGAAGATGCTCCGGAAACATCCGGAACACATCACCTTCCTGGGCCCCCTCGTGACCTTCTTCCTGACCGTCCTCGTCGGGACCGGCCATGTGGTCTATACCATCATGCCGATCATCTGCGACATCGCACTGAAGAAGGGCATCCGGCCCGAGCGTCCCTGCGGCGTCGCCTCCGTCGCCTCGCAGGTGGGCATCACCTGCTCGCCCATCGCCGCTGCGGTCGTCGCCTTCGTAACAATCTCCAATGCAAATAATTACATGGTATCCATCCCGCAGGTGCTCATGGTCACGATCCCGGCCTGCGTCTGCGGCCTGATGTGCGCGGCCCTCGCCTCCTACAAGCGCGGCAAGGACCTCGACAAGGATCCCGAATTCCTCAAGCGGAAAGCCGACCCGGAGATGTACCAGTACATGTACGGCAACTCCGCCACCACCCTCGACAAGGTGATCACCAAGGAAGCGAAGGCCTCCGTGTTCATCTTCCTGGGCTCCCTGCTGGTCATCGTCGGCTTCGCGTTCTGCCAGATGATCCATGTCTCCGACGGCCGGACGCTGGCCGCCGCCATGGGCATCCCGAAGATGAACATCATCATCCAGATCATCATGCTGATGGCCGCCGCCTGCAACATCATGTTCTGCAAGGCCGCCCCGAAGAAGGCCGTCGCTGGCGCCGTCTGGCAGTCCGGCATGGTCGCCGTCGTGGCCATCTACGGCATCGCCTGGCTCGCCGACACCTATTTCGGCAACTACATGGACCAGATGAAGGAAATGCTCACCGGGCTCGTCTCCAACTACCCCTGGTCCATCGCCCTCGTCTTCTTCCTGGTGTCCGTGCTTATCAATTCCCAGGGCGCGGTCGTCGTGGCCTTCCTGCCGCTGGCCTACCAGCTCGGCATCGCCGGTCCCGTGCTCCTCGGCGTCCTCCCGAGCGTCTATGGCTACTTCTTCATCCCGAACTATCCCTCGGACATCGCGACGGTCAACTTCGACCGCTCCGGCACCACCGTCATCGGCAAGTACCTGCTGAACCATTCCTTCATGATGCCGGGCCTGATCAGCGTGATCGTTTCCACGGTCATCGGCTATCTCATCACGACCGTCTTCTTCCCGGGTTATTTCGCCAGCTTCATCCAGTGAGACAGCATCCGTCGGCCATCATTCTCCTCCTTGCCGTCCTGTTTTCATGCCAACCGGAAACAGGCGGCCTCCCGCCGGCCACCGAGCCGACGGTGGAGGAGCCGGGCGGGCAAACCGACCAGCCGGGTGGACAGACGGATGAGCCAGGAGGGCAGACCGACCAGCCGGGGGGTCAGACGGATGAGCCCGGAGGGCAGACTGACCAGCCGGGCGGGCAGACCGATGAACCGGGCGGGCAGACCGATGAACCGGGTGGGCAGACCGATGAGCCGGGTGGGCAGACCGATGAGCCAGGAGGGCAGACCGACCAACCGGGCGGGCAGACGGGCGAGCCGGGGCTCCACAAATGCTCCGAGACCATGATCACGGACGACATGATCTTCTCCTCCTGCTGCTCCCGCACCACGACCTCCGTCCAGCAGGGCTTCGACTATGATCCCGTGGACAACACCCTGTACTTCTCCCAGCTCAACCGCTGGTACCGGAACATCATCAGCTGGACCACGCCGGCAGTCACCCTCAGCACGGACGTTGCGCCCAAGTACATGGGCCTCAGTTGTTTCTCGCACGGGAACAATTTCATCATCGAGCGTACGGCCTCCGGGGAAAAGTACGTCTGGGCCCCCAATTTCGGCTCCCGCGGCGACGGCTCCTACGGCAATCCCTGGATCGTCTCGCGTTTCCCCCTGAAGGAGACGTCCGGGGTCAAGGGCGACATCCTGAACACCGATCCCGACGACAATTACTACTTCGGCGTCAGCCCCTGCTGGCCCGCCATCGACTTCGAGAACGACCTGATCGCCATCTGCGCCATCAAGAAAACCTACGTGTACCGGCTCAGCCAGCTGCTGGCCCTGCCGAGAACGAAGGTCACGCTTCCCAAGGCCATCACCTACGGGGGTATCATCACCAGCACCGGCAGTACCAGCACCTATGATTCCGGCATTCCGGAGTTCACCGGCAAGCCCGAGATCCTCGCCCGGGACGCGACGACCATCCCGCCGCTGCTCGAATTCGACACCAGCTATTCCCAGCGCGGCCTCCGCTGGCAGACCTTCTGCATCGGGGGCGGCAAGGCGTATTTCCTCCGGATGGGCGACGTGCCGGAAGGCAGCGTCATCAAGCACGACTCGTACATCGAGGTCTATGACCTCTCGACCGGCGCGCTCCTTCGCCCGAAAGTGCAGCAGAAGTACATGCAGGACATCGACGGGCTCGTGGCCCGCGGCTATGTGGAGAGCAATTACTGCTATGCCGAGCCGGAAGGGATCAAGGTCATGGGCGATGCCCTGTATGTCCTCTATACCTGCCGCGGCAACACCGACATCACCGTCCGGCGCCCCGTCATCATCAAGATTTCCAAGGATATCTGAGGCGGAACGGCCGTCTTGACACGCTCAACTGCAGCCTACTGCACCTCGACGACCTTATAATGGGTCGAGCCGAGGCCGTTCTCTTCGGCGCGGTACACGATGCGGATGCCGTGACGCTGGTTGATGCGGTCGATGAGGGCCTTGGTGTCGTCGTCCCCGCCCGCGGGGATGTTGAATACCTGGTCGACGCAGAATTTGTCCAGGGCGACCGGGTCCAGCGAGGCGGCGATGCCGATGTCCCGGATGGTGGGGGCATGGGGGTTCCCGTCGCAGTCGCAGTCGATGGAAAGATTGTTCATCACATCGATATACAGGACATTCCCGTGGAAATAGTCATGGACGGCCTGCGCGGCGGCGGCCATGGACTCGATGAACGGCGTATTCTTCTCCGGCGAGAGGAACCAGCCGGCCGGGGCGTGGAGATTGCCGTCCCCGGAAGCGGTCTCATGCTTTCCGGCGGAATGGATGTTGACCTTGCCGTTGGAAGAGGCCACGCCGATGGAAGCGTTCTTCAGCACGCCGCCGAAGCCGCCCATCATGTGCCCCTTGAAATGGGCCAGGTTGATCATGCAGTCGTAGTTCCGGATATGGGATCCGACGATGTCGTACGGGATCCATTTCTGGTCCCGGACGGGGATCTTGATCTCCCCTTCCTCATCCATGATATCCACGGTGGCGACCGCATCGTATCCGCGCTCGGCGATCGCCTTGCGGTGCGATTCTGTCGTCGAGCGGCTGCCGCCATAGGCGGTGTTGCACTCCACCAGGGTCCCGCCGACCTTCTTCACCAGCGGGGCGATGAGTTCGGGCGACAGGTTGTAGGATTTGGATGATTCCCCCGTGGAAATCTTCACGGCGACACGGCCTTTGGCCTCGACGCCAAGGGCTTCATAGACCCGGACCAGGCTCTCAGGGGAGATTTCCCGGGTGAAATACACGATGGAAGTGGCATCGTCCGCTTCGGTCGGGACGACCGCGCTCCCCTTGACGGGGCCGCAGGAAAGGGCGGCGGCTCCGGCCAGGAGCAGCGCCAGGAGGCTGAGGAAGGATAATCTGTTCATGGACGCAAAGATACAATTTTTTCGCAAACCGCCCGTCAGGAAACGGCCGGGGCGGGCGCCGGCAAGACTGTCTCGCAGGTCGCGAAGGATCTCGGCTGGTCCGAAGCGGTTTGGGATTTGAGCGGTGAATTGCCGCTACTCAAGTAACGGCCCAAAGCATCCCCCATGCGCCAACACGTGGCAGACAAGGAGTTGCCAATGAGCTTCTTCCCAATTTTCTCGGCGTGAAACTGCCGCCCATAAAAAACAGGAATTGCCTCATATATCGGCATTTGTCCGCCACGCGTTTCTGTGGGCATGTGTGCTGCAGGCGGAGGGCGGTGGCAGAAGGCGATTGACGGAGAGTGGCTGAAGGAGGGCGACGGTCGGAGGGCGACTGACGGAGGGTGGTTGAAGGAGGGCGGCGGACGGTGGGTGGCTGACGGTGGGTGGCAGAAGGAGGGCGACGGCTCCATGGCGGGGAACGGCGGTCGCGGTCGGGGAAAGGGGTTCGTCCGGCTAACTCGCGCGGGTCGCTCCGTCGCCCCACGCTCAAACACACGCCGGCCGTCCTGACGGAACACCCCTTTCCCCGGGCTCCTCTGTAACCGTTCCCCTTAATATCCGCCGCCACCCTCCGTTTGCCGCACGGAAGCCTATCCAGGGCGGCCTCCCCGCTTTTACAATAGTGCCGCACGCTTTTGCCTTTCCGTGGCGTATTCCGTGCTGGACACCGTGTTCCCGAATGCGGGTGCTGCACGCTTTTTTCGCTCAGAGGCCGATTCTGTGCTTGACTATTTTCACTGGTCCACCGCTCCGCCGCTGTACAATGCCGTTTGTCCGCTGCTCTGCTCCTTTGCTGTGCGCCGTCTGCCCACTGCTCTTCTCCGTCGTTGTGCGATGTCTGTCAGCTGCTCTTCTCCGTCGTTGTGCGATGTTCCGCGAACGGCAAATTGTGGCGTATATTTCCCTCTCACAGAGCAAATTGTTAGTTTTCGGGCCATTTTGTGCTCTGAGCGCGAGTGTACTGTGGGATTATCTCTTTCGCTGAGCAAACTGCTGGTCTTAGCGCCGTTATAGTGCACTGAGCGCGAAATAACAGCGGGTTTTTCCCTTTCACGGAAGGAGGAGGGTGATTTCCGCGAACGAAGTGACGGAGGCCTGCAGAAAAATGGGACGTTTCCGTCAAAAAAGGCCGTTTTTGACGGAGGCCGGTCGTTTCGTGGGACGTCTCCGTCACTTGGGGGCCGCCATATCCTGCGGCGCGGAGCAGCTAGTCTCTGTACCAGATGCGAAGAAAGCTTTGCTATCTGGCACACTGGAGTGGCGGGAGAGCCGTTTTTGCGTACCAGATACCAACTGAAATAACACATCTGGTACACTGTGTCAGCGCAAGGGGACTTCCCTTGTGCCCCTAGGGGCAGTCGCGCAGCGGCGGGGGTGAAGGTTCAAGTCCGGGCCTCCAGACGGACCTCGGAGCGCAGTGACCCAGGGGTGTTTGAGGGGGTCCGCCCCACCAATGAGGGACGGTTCGGAGCTGCGGGAGCAGCGACAAAGGGGATAGCTGCGGGAGCAGCGCAAGGGGACTTCCCCTTGTGCCCCTCGGGGCAGCCGCGCAGCGGCGGGGGTGAAGGTTCAAGTCCAGTCATCCAGACGAACCTCGGAGCGCAGCGACCCAGGGGTGTTTGAGGGGGTCCGCCCCATCAATAATAAAGATGTCATCAGACCAAAAAAGCAGGCTCGAGACGAGTCTGCTTTTTTGTGTCTGGATGACTGGACTTGAACCAGCGACCTCCTGGTCCCTAACCAGGTGCGCTACCAACTGCGCTACATCCAGAAGTGCGTTCGTGATCGAGTTGGGACTCGAACCCAAGACCCACAGCTTAGAAGGCTGTTGCTCTATCCAACTGAGCTACTCGACCGGGCCAAACCGGTCCCGGAGCATCTTGGATTTCCCTTGCCGATCCGGAACGGACTGCAAAGATAGCCATTTTTTTTCAATTGCAAGGGTTTGCCGGGGTTTTTTCGCGCTTGTGGCGAGCGCCCTACTCCCCGGCGGGGGCGGAAGGACGGATGAAATGCGTCATGACGGCGCTGACGATGTACAGGGCGGAGAGGGTCCAGGCGATGCCTTCGTAGCCGATGGGCTTTTCGAGGAGGCGGACCAGGGCGGGGCCGACGAAGGCGGCCGCGCCGGCGCCGAGGTTCAGCACCGAGACCGCGGCGCCCTTGTCCTTCTCCACGAGGGACGGAACAAGGGCCGAGAGCGGGACATAGCCGGCGAGCATGATGCACCAGAGGGCGCCGCAGAGCAGGATGAACCAGTATTGGTTGAGGATCTGCGGCGAGTAGTAGAACAGCAGCACAGTCACGGCGCAGCCGACGCCGCCGAACCACACGACGGTGCGGTTCCAGCCGAATTTGTCGCCGACGATGCCGAAGATCAGGTTGAAGAGGATGTTCATCACGAAGATGGAACCCCAGATGGAGGCCCATTGCCCGTCGGTCATCCCGTATTGGGCCATGTACAGGGGCATGAACACCACGAAGGCGAACTGCGAGGTGGTGTTGATGACCCGGACGATGCCGCCCATGAGCACTTTCGGCTCCCGTTTCATGATGCCGAGGCCCCGGAGGAGTTCCCGGAAACCGCCGGAGGAGACCTGGTCGGTGAACAGGTTGTTGCCGCCGCACTTGTTGACCCAAAGGGCGAGGACGGCGCCGATGGCGGCGAAGAGGACGGCCGTCCAGAGGGTCGGGATGACCCCGAAATGCTCCTTGGCGAAGATGCCGAAATAGGCTCCGAGGACATTGAGGCCGCCCGTGAACACGAACCAGAACCAGCCCTGGGCCGAACTGAGGACCTTCTTTTCCACCCGGTAGGTGATCCAGACCATGAAGGTATAGGCGAAGAGCGGATAGCCCAGGCCCTTGACCGCATACGTGGCCAGCAGGACCGGATAATTCATTTTCGCCATCCCGATGCTGGCAAATCCAGCTACGCCGATGACATAGAGGATGAAGCCGGCGAGCATCGTCCGCTTGACGCCCCAGGTCTCCGCGATGACCCCGGAAAGCCAGGCGGACACCCCGACGGTGATGCCGTAAACCGAGAACAGCTCGGCCGCATTGAATCCCGCGTCGGTGATGTAGCGGCTCAGCCAGGTCTGTTCGATGCCGTCGCCCATCATGAAGATGAGCACGCCGAGGTACCCCCATGTCAAGGCTTTGGGCAGCCCGGTCCTTTCAAAGAAACTTGCCATTTTCCGTTCGTTCTTGCTCACGCAAAGATACGAAAAAGAATCGGCTAGTCAAGCGACTGGGCGGTGGTGACGGCCGTGTACAGGACGGTGGCGTATTCGTCCGGACCCAGGGCGGAGAACAGGTAATGGACAGGGTCGAGGACCGTGTCGCCACGAAGGACCTCGAAGTGCAGATGCGGGACGAAAGCACCCCTGGAGATGCCCACAGTGCCGATTTTCCGTCCGCGTGCGACATTCATCCCGACCGAGACCCGGATTTCGTCGAGGCAGCTGTAGCGCGTCTTGTAGCCGTTCCGGTGGTCGATTTCGACGTAGCTCCCGCGGACGATGGCGGAGACCCGCCCGTCGGCCGCGGCGAGCACCGGCTCGCCCTGCGGGACGATCAGGTCCAGCCCGTCGTGGCGGATATCGATGCGGAGCATGGGGTTGTACTTCATCCCGACCGAGGCGCCCGGCTGCGCGGCGGAGAAATCGGCCACCGGGGCGGACAGCGGCGGAATGCTGTCCCGCCGGGCACAGAACGCGTCGAAGATGTCGCGGAAATTGTCCTCCACCCGGTCGGCCATCTTCCGGACATTCTCCGACTTGGAGGCGCTGTAGGACAGGAAGAAGCTCTCGGAGAGCGAGTCGCTGTCGGCGATGGCGTCCGCGGCGTCGAGCGGGTCGAGCGCCGGAGCCACCGTATGGAACAAGCCCTCATACAGGGCGTTATCGCGTTCCTGCAGGGATTCGATGGCCGCCGAGAGCATCTGCTCCCGCTCCATCATCATCGCATAGCGCTCCTCGTACAGCTGGTTCTCGCGGGCGAGCCGCTTTTCCTCGTCCGTGCTGAACGCCAGGGCGAAAACGACATACAGGAGGATGGCGAACGTCAGCGCCGCGAAGCAGAAACGCAGCACCCGTCCCACCCTTTTCCGGATCCGTCTCCTGTCCTGTTTCATACGCCCCCTCCCGCCTGGCTGACCAGTTCCTGATAATCCTCGGGCGAAAGCGTCACGTCCATAAACAGGACGGGATTGACGTAATTGCCCTTGTAAATGACTTCATAATGCAGATGAGGGCCGGTCACGCGGCCGGAGCGGCCGGTCGTGCCGATCCGCATCCCGCGGGTCACGGCCATGCCGGCAGTGACCTCGTATTCATCCAGGTGGGCATACCGGCTCTTGTAGCCGAAACCATGGTCGATGACCACGCAGTTGCCATAGCCGGAAGACTCATTGTCAGCCGTTTCCACGACCCCGTCCCCCGTCGCATAGACGGGATTGCCGGGCGGGCAGGCGAAATCCATCCCGGCGTGGAGCTTCTGCTCCCCGGTGATGGGATCGCTGCGGTATCCGAAGGGGCTCGTCATGAGGAAGGACGACGGCGAAGGGTCCAGCGGACAGATCGCCGGAATATGGGTAACCATGTCACCCGCCCGCCGGGCCAGGGAATCGACCTCGTCATAGGACAGGCTCTGGACATAGGCCTTCTTCATCAGGCGGTCGAGGCGGACCGTCACCTGGCCGAGCCGGCTGTCCCGCCGGGTCTCCTCCATCCAAGCATACCGGTCCGCACCGGACAGGCCGGCCTCCCGGACCGTGTCGGGAATGCTCTCCATGCCATATACGGAGCGATAGATCCGCTCATCCCGCACCTGCAGGTCGGCAAGGGCCCGCTCACACTGGTCCAGGCGGTTGTCGATCCGGCCGACGCGGTTCTCCCAGGCGATGTTGCGGCCTTTCAGGATGGCCGTTTTCGGCAGTTCGAAGCGGGGATGCTGCGTGTGGAGCCACAGGTACGCGAAAAAGAGGGTCGTGCCTGCAAGCACGACGCCAGCCGCCTTCAGCAGGCGGCGCAGGTTCCTGTGTCCGTTTCCCGACATCTGCTGCAGATTCCCGCAAATATCAGACCATTCACCCTTCCGCGGCGCATCTTCCGCCCGCTTGCGGAAGAAAACTTGGATTATCCGATGATTTTGAGTATATTCGCAGGGTTCGCGCAGCACAGGCGCGCATGAGCCCGTATTTATGGAGAAAATGTTCTATACCATCGGCGAAGTGGCCGATATCCTGGGAGAAAGCACCTCGCTGGTGCGCTTCTGGTCCAATTCCTTCCCGACATTCATCAAGCCGGAGCGCAACGCGAAGGGCAACCGCCGCTTCAACCCCTCCGACGTGGACACCCTCAAGCAGATCCACCTGCTGGTCAAGGGCAACGGCATGACCCTGGAGGGAGCCGCGAAGAAGATGCGCGAAAGTCGCCGCACGGTGGACAGCCGCACGAAGGCCCTCGATTCCCTCAAGGAAATCCGTCGCCAGCTCGCGGACGTGAAGAAGGCCTTATGAAGGTCGGGGACATCATCGGCGCCATCGAGGCGTTCGCGCCGCTCGGCATCCAGGAGCACTGGGACAACAGCGGCCTTGTGATCGGCTCCCCCGAAGACGAGGTCCACGGGGTCCTGGTCGGGTTCGACTGTACGCCCGAACTCATCGACGAGGCGGCCGCCTGCGGGGCGGACCTCGTCGTGACGCACCATCCGCTCATTTTCCGCGGTCTCAAGCGGATCAATCGGGAAGATCCTGTCGGGCAGGCCGTTATCAAGGCCGTCCAGGCCGGCATCGCCGTGTATGCGGCCCATACCACCGCCGACAAGGTCCTCGCCGGGGTCAGCGGTGCCATGGCCCGCCGGCTCGGCCTGCAGGATATCCGGATCCTCGCCCCTGAGGCCGACGGCGTCGGGCTCGGCGCGGTCGGCGACCTCCCGGAGCCCCTTTCCGCCGACGAAGCCGTCCGGCGGGTGAAGGCATGCTTCGGGCTCCGCTGCATCCGGACGTCGAAGCCGGTCTCCTGCCCCGTTTCCCGCATCGCCATGTGCGGCGGATCCGGGGCGGACCTCATCGACGCCGCCCGGGCCGCGGGCGCCCAGCTCTACCTCTCCGGCGACATCTCCTACCACCGTTTCTTCACCCCGGAAGGCTTCATGGTCGCCGACATCGGCCATTTCGAAGGCGAGGTGGAGATCGTATCCATTTTATTTTCACTACTCCGGAAAAATTTTCCTACCTTTGCAGTCCGCATCAGCGCACGGCTTGCCGAAAGCAATCCCGTGCACTGCCTTTGATGCACCCGGGCAGATAATATATTATTCAAGACCATATGGCAACAACTAAGAAGATCAAAAAAGTCGAAACCCCGATCGACCAGCGGGAAACCTTCGTTTCCCTCCAGAAGAACTTCGCCGATTCCGACCTGAGCGTCGAGGAAAAGCTCAAGACCCTCTACGACCTCCAGGAAGCGGATTCCGAAATCGACCGCATCATCCAGCTCCGCGGTGAGCTGCCGGCCGAGGTCGAGGCGCTGGAGGGCGAGATCGCCGACCTGAAGGCCGAGCAGGCCCGCATGAACGCGGTCATCGACGAATTCACCCGCTCCATCGCGGAGAACAAGCAGGACATCGTCGACTGCGAGAATGCCATCGAGAAGTACCAGAAGCAGCTCGAAACCATTTCCAACAGCCGGGAATACGATTCCCTCAACAAAGAAATCGAGAACCAGGAGCTCCTCCGCCAGATCGCCGAAAAGAACATCGGCGACATCAAGTACGAGATCGCCGGCCGCCGCGCCGAGATCGAGGACATCAAGGACCACATCGCCATCCGCACCGAGGACCTGAAGGCGAAGAAGGACGAGCTCAACCGCATCATCGAATCGACCGCCAAGGAGGAGGAAGTCCTCCAGGCCCGCCGTGCCGCCTGCGCCGAGAAGATCGACGCCCGCACCATGAGCGCCTACAACCGCATCCGCGCGAGCTTGCACAACCACCTCGCCGTCGTTTCCGTGTACAACGGCAACGCCTGCGGCGGCTGCTTCAACACCATCACCCCGCAGCGCCTCGTCGAGATCGCTTCCAACAAGAAGCTCATCATCTGCGAACACTGCGGCCGCATCCTGATCAATCCTGACTTCGAATAGGATCCCGATGCCCGATACCCCGAAACGCAGCTACCGGAAGAAGGATCAGGCCGTCAACCTCGAGGCGCTGGGACTGGAGCTGGGCAACAAGCCGCCCCAGGCCCTCGACGTCGAGGAAGCCGTCCTCGGCGCTATGCTCGTGGAGCCCTCCACCATCGACGAATCGATGGAGGAACTCACCAGGGACTGTTTCTACGACCCCAGGCACCGGATGATCTTCGAAGCGATGGCGGAGCTCGTGACCGAGCACTCCGCCATCGACCTGGTTACCGTGAGCGAGAAGCTCCGCGCGAAGGGGAACCTCGGGGAAATCGGCGGCCCGGTGGCCCTGGCGAACCTCTCCCAGAAGATCGGCGCCGCCGCCCACATCGAGTACTACATCAAGATCCTCAAGCAGAAGACCATCCAGCGCGACCTGATCACGGCTTCGCACGAGATCCTCAAGCAGTCGTACGACGACTCCACCAATGTGGACGAGCTCATCGACACGGCCCAGACGAAGATCTTCGACGCCATCCGGAGCAGCGTCAAGAAGGATGTCCAGGACATCGGCTCGCTGATCAACGAGGCGATGGAGGACATCGAGAAGCGCCAGGACAAACCCGGCCTCAGCGGCGTCCCGTCGGGATATCCCTCCATCGACACGGTAACCCAGGGCTGGCAGCCTTCCGACCTGATCATCCTGGCCGCCCGGCCTTCCGTGGGTAAGACGGCGTTCTCGCTCAATGTCGCCCGCAACGCCGCGGTCGACCACCAGATGCCCGTCGCCTTCTTCTCGCTGGAAATGTCCGCCATCCAGCTGGTCAAGCGCCTGATGACCTCCGAGTCCGGCCTCTCGTCGGACAAGATCAAGGGCGGCTCCCGGCTCGAGGACTACGAATGGGTCCAGCTCCAGCAGACCCTCCGGAACCTCTCGAAGGCCCCGCTGTACATCGACGACACGCCGGGCATCCCGCTGATGGAATTCCGCACGAAAGTCAAGCGCCTCGTCAAGCAGAAGGGCGTGCGCCTCGTGGTCGTGGACTACCTCCAGCTCATCCAGGGCCCCGCGGAGCTCCGCGGCAACCGCGAGCAGGAGGTCGCGGCCATCTCCCGCACCCTCAAGGCGACGGCGAAGGAACTCAATGTCCCGATCATCGCCCTCTCCCAGCTGTCGCGCAACTCCGTCCAGCGCTCCGGCGCGACCGGCAAGCCCCAGCTGAGCGACCTCCGCGAGTCCGGCTCCATCGAGCAGGACGCCGACCTGGTCATTTTCATCCACCGCCCGGATTTCGTCGGCATGTCCGAGAATCCCGAGGACAAGGAGAAGACCTTCATCATCATCGCGAAGCACCGCAACGGCGAAACCAAGGACATTCCCATGCTCTTCAAGGGCGAGAAGGTCCGCTTCATGGAGATGGACTCCGCCCTGGACATGCAGGCGGCCGGCATGACGACGGAAAGCCGCATGAATTCGGAATTCGGCGAGTCGGATTTTGAGAACGCTGCGTACTGATGGGCAAGGGAAGCGTGTCGCACCGGGGAAAGGTCGTCGGGATGGATCCGCAGTGGACCACCGTACGGTTCGAGGCGCAGTCCGCCTGCTCCTCCTGCCATGCAGCCGGCCTCTGCGGCATGTCGGAGATGCAGGAAAAGACCGTCCAGGTCGCATCGGACCCCTATGCCACCTACCGGGTCGGTGACGAGGTCGAAGTCGTCCTCAAGGCTTCGATGGGCATCAAGGCGGTCTGGATCGCGTACATGGTCCCGCTGCTGATCCTGCTCGCCGCGTTTTTCGGCGTTTCCGCCCTCGGGGCGTCCGAACTGACCGCCGGCCTTGCCGGAATCGCTTCGATAGCAGTCTATTACCTCATCGTCTGGCTGCTCCGCGACCGCCTGCAGGACGACTATGTCTTTACGATCAAAAACTAATTATCCATTCATATGTCACAAACCATCATCTGGACCATTGCGACCATCACCGTGCTCGGCTTCCTGCTCGCGCTGGTCCTCTACCTCGTGGCGAAGAAGTTCAAGGTAGAGGAAGACCCGCGCATCGACGAAGTCGAGAAGGCGATGCCGGGCGCCAACTGCGGCGGCTGCGGCTTCGCCGGCTGCCGGGCGTTCGCGGAGTCCGCCGTGAAGGCGACCGACCTGGACAGCCATTTCTGCCCGGTCGGCGGCAACGACACGATGGCGAAGGTGGCGGCCATCCTCGGCTATGAGGTCAAGGCCAAGGCCCCCCAGGTCGCCGTGGTCCGCTGCAACGGCAGCTGCGAAGTCCGTCCGAAGACCAACGAGTACGACGGTTACGCCTCCTGCAAGGTGAAAGCCACGCTCTATGCCGGCGATACCGGCTGCGCGTTCGGCTGCCTCGGCTGCGGCGACTGCGTTGCCGCCTGCCAGTTCGACGCGATCCACATGGATCCCGCCACAGGGCTCCCGGTCGTGGACGAGGCCAAGTGCACCGCCTGCGGCGCCTGCGCGAAAGCCTGTCCGAAACGCATCATCGAACTCCGCGCCAAAGGTCCGCGCGGCATGCGTGAATACGTCTCCTGCATCAACCAGGACAAGGGCCCTGCCGCCAGGAAGGCGTGCGCGAACGCGTGCATCGGCTGCGGCATCTGCGTCAAGACCTGCACCCACGAGGCCATCGTCCTGGAAAACAACGTCGCGTACATCGACCCGGCGAAGTGCAAGCTCTGCCGCGAATGCGAGGCCGTCTGCCCGACGGGCGCCATCCACGGCGTGAACTTCCCGAAACCGCTTGACAAGGAGGCCGTCAAGGAGCGCATCGCCGAGCGCAAGAAGAAAGCGGCCGAAGCGGCGAAAGCCGCGGCGGAAGCGGCAGCTGGTGCCGTTTCTTCCGCGTCGCTCCGCGACCCTGTCCGGGCAAATGCTCCGGAGGCGGCAACTAATGCCGTTTCTTCCGCGTCGCTCCGCGACCCTATCCGGGCAAATGCTCCAGAAACGGCACCAGCTGCCGCTAACGTTGATAAAAACGTTGATAAAAAGAAGGAGGAAGCGTAGCATGGCAAGAACATTCTCCATCGGCGGTGTCCATCCGCACGACAGCAAGATTTCCCGGGAATGCCGCATCGAGCCGCTCCCGATCCCCCCGACCGTGTACCTCGGCGTCGCCCAGCACATCGGCGCCCCGGCCAAGCCCCTCGTCGCCGTCGGCGACAAGGTGAAGGTCGGCCAGCCCATCGCGGAGCCGGGCGGATTCGTCTCCGCCTTCGTCCATTCCTCCGTCTCCGGGACGGTCAAGTCCATCGGACCGCGGAAGGACCTCGCCGGCAAGGACCAGCTGACCATTGAAATCGCCGTGGAAGGCGACGATTGGCTTGAAGGGATCGATACTTCCGATACCCTCGTAACCGAAATCCCCGCCGACAGCAAGGCCATCCTCGACAAGATCCGCCTCGGCGGTGTCGTCGGCCTCGGCGGCGCGACCTTCCCGACCCATGTCAAGCTCTCCCCTCCTCCGGGATCCAAGTGCGAGTGCCTGATCATCAACGGCTGCGAGTGCGAGCCCTACCTGACCTCCGACTTCCGGACCCTTCTGGAGAAGGGCGAGCAGGTCGTCGTCGGCGCCGCCATCCTCCAGCAGGTGCTGGGCCATGTCCGCTGCGTCTTCGGCATCGAGGTGAACAAGCCCGAGGCCATCGCCCACATCCGCGAAGTCATCGCGAAGCTCGGCTACAAGGACATGGAGGTGCTGCCGCTCAGGAAGCGCTATCCGCAGGGCGGCGAGAAGCAGCTGATCGACGCGGTGATGCACCGCCAGGTCGGCTCCGGCGCCCTTCCGATCAGCGTCGGCGCGGTCGTCCAGAACGTCGCCACGGCCCTCGCCGTCTATGACGCCGTCCAGAAGAACAAGCCGGTTATCGACAATTCGGTGACCGTGACGGGCGAATGCTTCCCGAAGCAGGCGAACCTGCTGGTGCGGGTCGGTACGCCCCTCAGCTTCATCATCGACCACCTCGGCGGCATGCCCGCCGACGCCGCGAAGGTCATCAGCGGCGGCCCGATGATGGGCCGCGCCATCGCCAACCTCGATGCGGCGACCCTCAAGGGCACGTCCGCCCTCCTCTTCCTGACCGAAAAGCAGACCCGCCGCGCGCCCGAGTCCGCCTGCATCCGCTGCGGCAAGTGCGCCGACGCCTGCCCGATGGGCCTCGAGCCGTTCCTCCTCAACCGCCTGGCCAAGGCCGGCGGCCGCCTGGAAGACCTGGAAGCCAACGCGGTGCAGGACTGCATCGAGTGCGGCTGCTGCCTGTATTCCTGCCCCGCCCGGATCCCGCTCCTGGACAACATCCGCCTGGCCAAGGGCGAAGTCCTGGGCGCCATCCGCGCACGGGCCGCCGCGGCGAAAGCCGCCGCCGAAGCTGCTAAAAAATAACCGATCATGAGCAAGTTAATCGTATCACCCAACCCGCATATCCACAGCAAGGACTCCACGCAGTCCCTGATGCGGGACGTCGTGATCGCGCTGATTCCCGCCGTCATCTGCTCCGTCCTCTTCTATGGATGGAAGGAGCTCCTCGTGCTGGGCGTGAGCGTCGCATCCTGCGTCCTGCTGGAATATGCCATCACCCGGTATATGCTCAAGCGGGCCTCCACGGTCGGCGACCTGTCCGCTGTGGTCACCGGCATCCTGCTGGCCCTGAACCTGCCCTACACGACCCCCTGGTGGGTGGTCTTCATCGGGGCGGTCGTCGCCATCGGCGTCGCGAAGCTGACCTTCGGCGGCATCGGCCAGAACATCTGGAACCCCGCCCTTGTCGGCCGCGTGTTCCTCCTCGTCTCCTTCCCGACCTACATGACCACCTGGGCAAAGCCCCAGGGCCTTTTCGGCATCGACGCCATCTCGGGCGCAACGCCCCTCGGCGCCGTCCAGGAAGGGCTCCTGCAGGGTTCCTCCATCCAGGAAATCATGGCGGAAGGCGGGTATGACTACGGCCAGATGCTGCTGGCGAACCTCGGCGGTTCCGCCGGCGAAGTCTGCGCCTTGGCCCTGCTGGCCGGCTTCATCTACCTCTGCGTCCGGCGCGTCATAAAACCGTGGATCACCCTGTCGATCTTCGCAACCGTGGCCCTCGTATCCCTCATCTTCTGGGGCGTCAACCCGGCCCGCTTCACGGACCCGGCGTTCAACCTCCTCACCGGCGGTCTCATCCTCGGCGCCTGCTTCATGGCGACCGACTACGTGACCTCCCCGATGTCGGTCTGGGGCGGCGTCATCTTCGGCGTCGGCATCGGCTTCCTTACGATGATGATCCGCTACTTCGGCTCCTATCCGGAGGGCGTCTCTTTCGCGATCCTGATCATGAACTCGTTTGTCCCGCTGATCAACATGGCGTTCAAACAGAAAAAATACGGGAGGAAATAGGATGGCAGCGCAATCGAATCTCAAGAACATGACGCTCGCGCTCGGGGCGGTCTGCCTCGTGTGCTCGGCGCTCCTCGGCGTCGCCTACGCGGTGACCAAGGCCCCGATCGAAAAGGCCGCCCAGGCCAAGACCGAAGCCTCTCTCTCCCAGGTACTTCCCGCCTTTGATGCGATCGAAGAATCGACCGTCGCGGTCGAAGGGGAGGACGTGCACTATTACAAGGCCCTGTCGGAAGGCAAGGTCGTCGGCTATGCCGTCGAGGCCGGGACCATCGGTTTCGGCGGACCGCTGACCCTGATGGTCGGCGTGACCCCGGACGGCGTCGTGTACAACACCTCCGTGCTGTCGCACAGCGAGACGCCGGGCCTCGGCGCCAAGTGCGCCACCGACACGAAGTTCATGCAGCAGTGGCAGGGGTTCAACCCCGGGGAGAAGATCCTGTCCGTCAAGAAGGACGGCGGTGACGTCGATGCCATCACGGCGTCGACCATCACTTCCCGCGCCTATACCCGCGCCGTCGCCCTGGCCGTAGCCGCGGCGGAAGCGGCCGCCGCCGGCGAAGCCGCCGACGCGGTCTCCGGCGCCAGTCTCCCGCAAACCGAAGAAGGAGGACAAGACAATGAGTAACAAGCTGAAACTGATTACCGACGGACTGGTCAAGAACAACCCGACCTTCGTCCTGATCCTCGGCATGTGCCCGACGCTGGCGACGACGACCTCCGCCGTCAACGGCCTCTCGATGGGCCTTGCGACCCTGTTCGTGCTGGTCCTGTCGAACATCGTCATCTCCGCCATCGCCCGGTTCATCCCGGACAAGGTCCACATCCCGGCCTACATCGTGGTCATCGCCACCTTCGTGACGCTGGTCCAGTTCCTGATGCAGGCCTACACCCCGGCCATGTACGAGACCCTCGGCCTGTTCATCCCGCTCATCGTGGTGAACTGCATCATCCTCGGCCGCGCGGAGGCCTTCGCCTCCAAGAACGGCGTGTGGGATTCCGCCCTGGACGGCATCGGCGTCGGCCTCGGCTTCACCTGCTCGCTGACGGTGCTCGGCGCGGTGCGCGAGATCCTCGGCAGCGGCTCCATCTTCGGATGGAACTTCCTCGGCGGCGACGGCATGCTCGCCTTCGTGATGGCCCCCGGCGCCTTCCTCTGCCTGGGCTACCTGATGGTCCTGTTCAACAAATTCCTGAAAAAAGACTGATAGCGTATGACGTACTTCCTGATTATCATTTCGGCGATCTTCGTCAACAACATCGTCCTCGCGCAGTTCCTCGGCATCTGCCCGTTCCTCGGCGTCTCGAACAAGCTCTCGACCGCCACGGGCATGTCCATGGCCGTCTGCTTCGTCATCACCCTCGCGACCCTCGTCACCTGGCTGATCAACCGGTACCTGCTGGTGCCCTTCGGCCTGACCTTCCTCCAGACCATCGCCTTCATCCTGGTCATCGCCTCGCTGGTGCAGATGGTCGAGATCGTCCTGAAGAAGACCAGCCCGTCGCTGTATGCCGCCCTCGGCATCTTCCTCCCGCTGATCACCACCAACTGCGCCGTCCTCGGCGTCGCCATCGACGTGGTTACCAAGCAGTTCACCTTCGGCGGCGCGGCCCATTTCCTCAGCCTCGGCGAGTCCCTCGTCTATGCCTTCGCGACCTCGCTCGGCTATGGCCTCGCGATGGTCATCTTCGCCGGCATCCGCGAGCAGCTCGCGCTGAGCGACGTTCCGAAGGCCTTCAAGGGCGTTCCGATCGCCCTCGTGACCGTCGGCATCCTCGCCCTCGCCTTCATGGGCTTCAGCGGCATGGTCAAGTAATTGTATATTAAAACCTTTAATCCGTTTTCATCATGAAAAAAGTCATTCTGATCGTCGCGGCCGTCCTCGGCTTTGCCGTCGTCGCTTCCGCGCAGCCGCGCGCCATCGGTGCCCGTATCGGCTGGGGTGCCGAGATTTCCTACCAGCACACCCTCGGTGCCAATAACTTCCTCGAAGCCGACCTCGGCTGGGGCATCAACGACTTCCGTCTCGGACTCGGCTACGACTTCAGCGTCGCGCCCGTCGGCCCGCTCAATTTCTATGTCGGTCCCGCCGCCCAGGTCGCCTTCATCAACAACGTCGAGCACAACAACCTCATGCTCGGCATCGGTGCCCAGCTCGGCCTCGAGTACTTCTTCGACGCGGTTCCGCTCCAGCTCTCCCTCGACTGGCGTCCGCTCTTCACGCTGATCCCCGGCACCGGCTTCGGCTGGAACAGCTTCGGCCTCGGCATCCGCTACGCTTTCTAAGCGAAGCGCACCTCTCCAGGACGCGTTCTCAGCGCCCTGCACCCATCAGGAACCGCCTCCCTCCGGGGGCGGTTTTTTTGTGCCCGTTTCCGCCTGTTGGCCGCAAACACATTTATGCCTTTTGAGCCGGAAAAACGTGCCGCTCCCCCCTCTTCAGAGGTAGGGTGCGGCACGGAAACAGCCGTAGAAGTGCAAAAACGTGTTTGCCGGGGCGGCCAGCGCGTGAGCTTGGCAGATTGCTGCGCTGCGACGCTTCGGGACAGGGCCCCGGAGTCAGAAAAATTCCTCCGTGACCCTGTCCCTCCGCTTTCTCCGCTCCGCTCAGTCATGCGGCAGGGGTATCAAAGGGAAGCGCCATGAAAGAACAATAGCCACCCTGAGGCAGCTATTGAGATGCATCCTGCATCTAACATCTCTTTTTGAACTCATGGATGAGTTCCTTAAAGAATGCTACTGTTACTTTTATTCACAGTCTAAGCATTGGGGCATAGGGAATACTTCAATGATTGATGACTGCAACAATTGTGACAGCTGTCAGAAGCATTCATACTACGCCCTTGAGAATTAATTGATAATTAATCATATAATTTCTCTATTAAGGTTAATCCGAATACCATTGTACTTCTGATACCCGGGCATCTTTTCCGACGTCGGTTCTTAATGTGGTCCGACGGCCCACATATTATGCATCAATAAAATAAACTAACGGATGATTACAAATGCTTTTCATCAGAGCCTCGTTTGGAAATAAGCCATTTCTTATACCTATCCGAGCCTTTTGATGGAAAGAGCATCTATAACCACGCCGATTAATCTCCTCAAAGTAACCCATTTCAACATCGTCCATAGTAATATAGATCTTATTACTCCGAGTAATTATAAGAACCCTTGTACGATGCCCATTATAGAGTTGGATATACAGCCCTTGAACATTAGGTTCGCGAGCAGATTCAAATAGCGACTGTACAAATTCCAAGAGACTCATCTTCCTTAGCTTGGCAAAAGGATCTATTTGATTATTAGGCATATCATGCTTTTTTAATTGATTATTAATGATTATTGCATAATGAAGACTGGCGGTAGTAATGACTCTTCATAATGAATAGGTCCATTGAGGATACTCGGCGAAGATGAGGATCGAATATCCCTTATAGGATCAATAGAATTGTCATTTGCGAGCCAGGTATCGAAGGTGAATTCATCCATTTCTCCAGCAATAGTCATTACTCGCTTTGCTATCAAGTATCGTTGCCATGCTGAGAAATAAAAACGATTATCAATCATGCAACTGGTCCGTTCGTTCCGCCATCTTCCGAACATATAAACATCACCTCCCTGATAAACACCAATACGCTCGTAATGATTGTCTAGTGATATCATCTCTTGTCTTTTATCAAGGAGTTCCTGCCATGGGACAGAAGAGAATGAGCCTGAAATATTTAAACCAAAAGGAACCGAGTACGAGTGACCAATCAAATAAGGAGATGACGCCATATTACTCCCATACCAATACTCATCAGCTAAACGACCAAAGGCATGGCCACCATACTCATGAACAAAGATGTTTTTCCAATCTCCGTAACAAATGCCCATTTCAGAAACTTCTGAAGTTGATACTGTTCTATAGCCTTGACTATCATCAACATTATTAGCAGCCTCTATTCCGGGATAGTTCCACGTAATTGTTTCGCCAGAATGAGCGTAAGGAATAATGCAATAAGCATTTCCGTTCGTTTCGCAAAGACATATCCCACCATACCTTGTGTCGTTTACTAATAAAGCGATTGGTACTTCCCAAATAGTATGATCGCCATTTGCGATATCTGGACACATTGAGGCCACCGTTCTAACCCTAACGCCGTTTGCCTGCATATCCGAATAAGAAGATTCTCCCCAACTCGTTTCAAAATAGTTATTAACACGAGTTGTAATATTCCCTTGTCCATCAGTAATGCTGGCACCGGACTCCTCAGATGGCACCTCTATAACATAAACACTAAAATAATCCTTATATGTTTTAAAAGGCTCTATTGAAAAGAGAGTTTCAATTCCCTCGATTGCTCGAGCCCTATATATTGGCAAATCGTCATTAATAAATCCTTCAGATAGGATAACGAGAGGGACGGCTTTCCTCCCTCTTGTATGGGTCATGTATGTAAATATATTTATTCCAGAGGAAGTCCCTTCTTTCAAAACTTCCCATCCAACAGGTATTTCATTTATACCTCTAGTGTCCCACGTCGCTTTCTCGTTCTGAATAAAAGTCCCCACTTCTGCAACACCTTCAACCCATTTGGATGTCGCCATTCTTGTAAAAGATAAAAACATGGCCTTAATATAATTCAAAGAGGAGCAACCATTAAACATGCTTTCGTAGCAGTTGCTTTCCAGAATCTCTGCAGGAAGAGTAGGGGCTGTAGTTATGCTGGTACATCCTTGGAACATTTGTTTGTAACAATATGTCGCCAAGTCCGTTGCTGGGAGAATTGAAGGGACTGATTCAAGGCTTGAGCATAAACGGAACATCGATTGATAGCAATAGGATGCCAACTCTGTAGCGGGTAGGTCCATTGCAACTTTTAGCGATAAACAATTACTAAACATCGACCGATAGCAATTCAAAGTTGCTTTTGTCGCAGGTAAAACAGACGCTCTTTCAAGAGAAGTACATCCTTCAAACATAGAATAGTAACACCCTTCAGATAATACCTGAGCGGGCAAATCTGGCGATTGTTGAAGGGAACTACAAGCATTGAACATCTTATAATAGCAATAATCCGCCAACGCTGTCGCAGGAAGTTCCGGAGCCAAGGCGAGTCCGGTACAACCATTAAACAGATTATAAAAACAATATGCAGACGGGATATTGGATACTATCTTGTCTTTATCAATCAAAGACATAATATCTCCTGAAATACGGAATACACTTCCAATTGCGGAAAAGTTGCTATAACAATTCAAACTCGAACTAAAACCTTCCTGATTGTCTCCGCAAAGGAATAACGGCTGGTCGCTGGTAATAGATAACTCAGAATAATCCCACTGCGTCCAGTTGGTCTTGTCGAAGGAATAGTACAACACTGGAGCATTGCCCCCATAGTTGGCCAGCGACATTATTGTCGTTCCTTCGGAAGTGAATAATAAGAATCTGCCCCGATGTTCGGGAATTACCTTCAAGGCGGCCATCGTGGAGCGAGTGTTGCGGGAAATAGCAAGACTCGATGAAGTTCGTTTCTCGAAGAATGCTCCGTTGTCCGTCATTACGGTAAGCGTGATTCCACTTTCAAACGTCGTCGGCGGGACAACCAGCCAGAAAGTCGTTGCAGTCTCAGCAGTCGTTCCTAGGGTGACAGGGCTGTCAAAAGTCAGTGTGATTTCATCGGTCGCAGTCTCATCAAACGACAATGAAGGATTCCCGTCAATAGACAAAGTGACAGTGGCTTTACCGGCAAGAAGTTCGTTGTTGTTGCCCTTTAAAGAAATGGACGAGACGGTCACATCATCGCCATACAACTTCAACATGATATACCCGCAAAGGTTCTTGAACAACAGTTCATTGCCTTCCGAGCAGGATACCATCGTATTTGCACCTATGCCGAAGGAATCCTCCGCATATGCTTGCGTTGCCGGGAGATTAAGGGTAAGAACGCCCTGGTTGCTGATCTGTGTGGCTTCCTGGTAAGGATACACTGCATACACATAATCCAAGGCATTTCCCGTAATGAAGTCCTCGTTGGGCACTTTCTGGAAAGAGCCGGAGTTCGCTCCCGTATTTCCGGTAAAGCGATACTGCTGGTTATATGTATACTTGTTGAAGATGGAGACACAATCGTCTGCATGCCAAAGGACCTTCAAGTCCTCATCGACATAGACTCTCGTTGTGGCTCCTTCGATGGTCGCGTAGAACTCCTCTTCTGTTACAATCGCCGGTGTGGAATAATCCTCTTCGTTAACGGCACAAGCCGTGAAAAGGATGGTAATCAGCCCAAGGATGAAGGAACGATACTTCATGATTATCATTGTTTAGTTATTAATCCCAGCCATGTTCCTGCCCGTCGTCAACGATGACTTCTGTGTTGGAGATCATGAAAGACACCTCTGTATTCAAAACGATATATCTCACAGCTGGCTCGATGTATGCCTGTGCGGACTTGAGAGATGTGGTTTGCATTCTATTTCAGGACAATGCCCTTATTGTTCCACCCGCTCCACCAGTGGAAATAACATAAAAAAGTGTGGAGCATCTTCGCGTTTATCTGGGTGGGGCTCTCGCAAAGCCTTGAATCAAATAAACAATACTCCACACCTGTATTGACACAGTGCAAAATGCACGATATGCCAAAACAAGTGATGAAGGTTATTGCCTATCCCTGATTCAATTGAAATTTGCGAGATTCCACCCAAGGATGAAGCGAAACACTTTCATCAAATATGTCCGCCAAAGGAAAGTCGTGAGACCAGCACCTTGACGGCTACAAAAGTAAGAAAAAGAATAGCCAAAACCAAACAGAAAAAACGCCTGCAAAAGCAAATTACGGCCCCTTCCCCTCTTCGTCCCCGAACACCCGTGGATTTGGGGATGAAAGGCTCAAATTCGGCGTTTCATCCCCAAATATCCCCATTAACGGGGACGAAGAGCCCCTATCCATGGTTTCATCTCACAACAAGTCATTATTGATTCCATACGACTCCTTTCACACCCTCCCGCGGCAGGGTTTATGCCCCGGAAAACTTGATAATGCGCACGAAAATCGCTATTTTTGCAGGTTATTATATGCATTAGGAATTATGACTGCAAAGGAAATCAGACAGAAGTACCTGGAATTCTTCGCCTCGAAGGGACATACCATCGTGCCGAGCGCGCCGATGGTGGTCAAGAATGACCCGACGCTCATGTTCACCAACGCGGGGATGAACCAGTTCAAGGATATCTTCCTCGGCAACAGCGCGCCGAAATTCCCCCGGGCGACCGACTCCCAGAAGTGCCTCAGGGTCAGCGGAAAGCACAATGACCTCGAAGCGGTCGGCCACGACGGGCGCCACCACACGATGTTCGAGATGCTCGGCAACTGGAGCTTCGGCGACTATTTCAAGACCGAAGCCATCGACTGGGCATGGGAGCTCCTGACGGAGGTTTACAAGATCGACAAAACCAAACTTTACGCGACGGTCTTTGAAGGCAGCGCCGAGGACGGCACTTCCCTCGACGAGGAGGCGCGCCAGGCCTGGCTCAAGCACATGCCGGAGGACCATGTCCTCCTGGGCAACAAACACGACAATTTCTGGGAAATGGGCGACACGGGCCCCTGCGGCCCCTGCTCCGAGATTCACATCGACCTCCGCTCCGACGAGGAGATCGCGGCCAAGCCCGGCCGTGAACTGGTCAACACCGACAACGACGAGGTCATCGAGATCTGGAACATCGTCTTCATGCAGTACAACCGCAAGGCCGACGGCCACCTCGAGCTCCTGCCGAACAAGAACGTCGATACGGGCATGGGCTTCGAACGCCTCTGCATGATCCTCCAGAACAAGAAATCCAACTACGAGACCGACGTCTTCTCCGGCAGCATCCGCAAGGTCGAGGAACTCTCCGGCCACAAGTACGCCGAGGGCGGGCAGGTCGAGGTCGCGATGCGCGTCATCGCCGACCACCTCCGCGCCATCGCCTTCTCCATCGCCGACGGCCAGCTGCCGTCGAACGTGAAGGCCGGCTACGTCATCCGCCGCATCCTCCGCCGCGCCGTCCGCTACGGATATACCTTCCTCGGCTTCACCGAGCCCTTCCTCACCCGCCTGGTTCCCCAGCTGGTCGAGGACATGGGCGAGGCCTATCCGGAGCTGAAGGCACAGCAGAAGCTCGTCGAAAGCGTCATCCGTGAAGAGGAAAACGCCTTCCTGCGTACCCTGGACCGCGGTATCCGCATGCTCGACGACAAACTCGCCGAGAACGCCGCGACGAAGGTCCTGCCCGGCGTGGACGCCTTCGTCCTGTATGACACCTACGGTTTCCCGATCGACCTGACCGAGCTGATTGCCACCGAAAAGGGCTACACCGTGGACCTCGAGGGATTCAACGTCGAGCTCGGCAAGCAGAAGGAGCGTGCCCGCAACGCCACCGCCAACGAATTCGGCGACTGGGAAGAATTCCACAGCGGCGATGAAGTCACTTTCCTCGGCTATGACACGCTCACCTGCGAAGGCGCCGTCCTGATGAAGCAGCGCACCGTCAAGCAGAAGAACAAGACCTACTTCCAGCTCGTCTTCGACAAGACCCCGTTCTATGCGGAGATGGGCGGCCAGGTCGGCGACACCGGCCGGATCGTCAGCGCCGCCGGCGAGGAAATCGCCATCCTGAACACCGTCAAGGAGAACAACCTCACCATCCACCTGGCGGAGCGCCTGCCGGAGAATCCGGGCGCGCCCTTCACCCTTGTCGTGGATGCGGAGCGCCGCCAGTCCATCATGAACAACCACACGGCGACCCACCTGCTGCACCAGGCCCTGCGGGAAATCCTCGGCACCCACGTGGAGCAGAAGGGTTCCTTCGTGGGCCCGGACTATTTCCGCTTCGACTTCTCCCATTTTCAGAAGGTTACGGACGAAGAGATCCGCGCGGTCGAGCACCGCGTCAACCAGCTGGTCCGCGCCGACGAGCCGCTGCGCGAAAAGCGGGACGCGACCATGGAGGAAGCCCGCGGCATGGGCGCCATGGCCCTCTTCGGCGAGAAATACGGCGACGTGGTCCGCGTCGTCCGCTTCGGTGACAGCGTCGAGCTCTGCGGCGGCACGCACACGCGTTCCACCGGCACGATCGGCCTGTTCAAGATCATCTCCGAAAGCGCCGTAGCTGCCGGCGTCCGCCGCATCGAGGCCGTGACCGGTGCCGCTGCAGAAGGGCGCATCGGGGCCATGGAAGACATGCTCCGCAACCTCAAGGCCGTCATGAACAACGCGCCGGACCTGGTTGCCTCCATCCATAAACTGATCGAAGAGAACACCGACGCGCGCAAGCAGCTCGAGGCCGTCGCCGCGGAGAAAGCCGCCCGGCTCGCCGAAAAGTTGTATGCTTCAGCCGAAGAAATCAACGGCATCCGCGTCGTCCGCTTCGACAGCAGCGTCGATCCGCAGCTGGTCCGCAACGTCGCGCTCCTCCTCCAGAAGAAGGCGGAGAACTTCGTCCTGGCCGGCGCCTATGCGTTCGACGAAAAGCCGAACCTCGTGCTGATGTACTCCGCCGACCTCGTCGCCAAGGGCAGGAACGCCGGCAAGGACATCCGCGAAGCCGCCAAGGCCATCCAGGGCGGCGGCGGCGGTCAGCCCGGCCTTGCCACGGCCGGCGGCCGCAACCTCGCCGGCCTCCCCGACGCCCTC
>JAEEGG010001094.1_pt1 | contig 75177 bp, 64 predicted proteins | sample 9134161 | NCBI WGS metagenome assembly JAEEGG01 (sample SAMN16246543, study PRJNA631951) | gut metagenome | biome: gut microbiome; feature: rumen; material: CR-attached | host: Bos | place: Iran: Karaj | collected 2018-10
TACATCACAATAAATATTTCTTCGGCAAAAATAAACATTTTATTTTAAACTCCTACGATTTTCAATCAAAAATTCCCAATATTTTCAATTTACATTACATCTACACCCTGATCTTCAGGAAGCCATGTCCAACTCTGAAGTGGATTTATTCCCCCAAAAGCCCCTAAGGCATAATCTCAACTTGCATCCAGCATTTCATCAAGATGGTGATGGAACTTTATGATGCCCGCAAAGAGGCTAGGGATTATCTCGACTATTATGTCAACCCTAACGAAAGCAACGAACTGGAGAAGTTCAAGAAAATCGTTCTCAAGGAGTTTGATGATGATATCAGCCGCGATCCACAATGCCGTTTCAGTGTGTGTCGCAAAGCATTGTCCGATTTCAAGAAACTTGCCCCATCAACTAACACGCTGGCAGAGGCGATCGTCTATTATGTGGAACGTGTCTGCGAGTTTTCGTTTTATGCCGGTGACCTGTGGGAGCAGTACTATGATTCGGCGGTCAGCAACTTCCGCTCCATGTTGAAGTTCGTTATGAAGAACGATATGCTGGAAGCGATGATGCCGCGCGTGGTGCAGATCATGGCTTGGTGCTGGCCTTGCGGGTACGGTTTTCCCGATGAAATCGGGGATTTCTTTTGTGAACTTGTTCCTCCAGATACCACAGCAAGGTTAACGAGGCAGATGCTTTGGGCAAAGCACAATACTACGCCATACATCCAGACCTCAAACATTGATAGGAAGCCAAGGAGTTGTTCGACAACACCTCACAGTTCGCGAAACTGAGATACGAAGGGTATAAGAAGTTGAGCGAGGGGAAGTAATCCTGTAGGGACGCATCGAATGCGCCCGATATCATCCCGAAACGGGTGTTACCGGAACTGGTGACGCCCGTTTTGGTTGAAAAGAGCAAATGAATCATTCTATTTTCAAAGATTTGATAAAAAAAATGAAAATCGGGGGTATAAATACAAATTTCATCAAGAATGTTATTAACATCCTACTAATTACTATGATTATCAATGCTATCACATGGCATAAGAACCATAGATGCATAAAATCACTTCCGTTTTTTCCAATTATTTAAAGTCCGAACCTCAACACCCAATTTTTCAGCTATTGTTTTTTCTTTACCATACATCTTTTTGGCCCAAGCGTAAAGTTGATAATTAAATTCCATTTGTAAATCTTTAGCCCTCGGGTTCTTCCAATCCAATTTCACAGAGATTATATTGCCTTCCGCTTCGTCCTTGGGGGAATGATACAATTCAAATTGTTTTTTTGTATAAGATAACGCATCACAAGCAACACCTAAATTATTGCATATTTTTTTTCTCTCTTCCTCATTAAATTTATCGAATGCATGGTAATACATGGCTATTTTTTGCAAATCCCTATAATTCCCATATAAAGGCAACCCTTTGAGCCATGCTATTAGCTGAGATGATTTCGGAGCTGGGGGAGCATTTTCGAACTTCAAATATCCCCATACTTTTTCCCAGTCTTCATATATATCCTCACGTGTTTCTCTCAACGGTGGAATTGCAATAACATACTGAACAATCCTATCATAGAAATCCGGTAATAAAACTTTGCGCAATTCATCTATCGATTTGTTAGTAGCAAAAATCAACCTAACATTCTTTACTTTTTCTTCAACTTTATTATCTCCTATTCGCCTAATGCTCATTGTATTATTTTCATCGGTTTGAAATGCTTTCATTAGTTTCTCTTGTATAACGGGAGACAAAGCATGTACTTCATCCAAAAAAAGAATACCATTTTCCGCTTCTTTTATCAGGCCATCAGTGTCTTTATCTGCACTCGTAAAAGCGCCTTTCTTATATCCAAAAAGCCTTGATTCCGCCAAATTATCATCGGTGAATGTAGCACAATTAACTTCTATTATTTTTCCAAGAATCTTTTTAGTCGTTCCTTCATTGTTTAGTTGCTCTTTTACATCTTTGATTTTACTGGATTTGCCAATTCCACGTTCTCCTATAAGCAAAATGGAAAAACCCATATTTAGAAAACGCTTAAGCTGGATGTCAACCAACTCCCTTTTTGCCGATTTCGCACCTTCAAAAAAAGAAAATTCATCCCCAATATTACTGAATATTGTAGTAGGTATTTCCTTAATGGAAAACAGCTTGAATTTATTGTCCCTGTTAGAGTTCTTATCATCGTAGGTGGTAAGGAATCTCGTATGTTCAGGCAAAAGATTGTAGTCGGCGAGTATGTGCCAAGCGACCTGCGTTTCCGAACTACCTAACGATACATTTATAAAATATTCATCGTCCTTTGGCAATGTCTCGACAAAACGTTTAAGTTCTTCTGTGATTTGTTTTATATCGCGAAGGTCTGAAACAGGCATTTCTTTCTCTTTAAAAGAACTCCGATCATACACATTTGAAAAATTTGTATCTTCCAAAAGCCATTTGATTTGTGTCTTTACATCATAATGCTGGATATCCATCCACAGATTTTGCTCAAAAAGTTCTTTTTTATCAGGATGGTTTTTCTGAATATATTCACGCTCTTCTGCAAGATTATAACACAGATCATCCTTTTCTCTTATTTCATCATACATCTTTTCTGCCGGCCTGAATGCTGGTATGTCTTTATAATTGTGTTTGTAATTAAATCTTCTTGATGACAAACCATCAAATGCTTCTTGCGGTGCAGTCAGGTATATGATTTCGTCAAATGTGAACCCTTTGGCATTTTTATGAGGTCTTGAAAAGAGAGCATGGAGTTCTTTCTGATCTAAACCCGCCCAGGCGATTTCGCTTGGAAGTTCATCGGTTTTATGTCTGTAAAATTCACTCAAAACATGCTTCAGGTAAGCAATACCGTGTGTGGTATAATGCCATGTGATGTATACTTTTTTCGGATTATGACTTTTTTTCATAATATATATTTTTTTGGTTTACAAAAATAGAAAAAAATTTCTTATGTAGAATAATTTTTCCTAATAAATAAAATCAATAAATTACTATTCTATTGATTTTCAATCTGTTGCATTTTGGCACAGTAATTGAATAATATAAGACATACCGCTAACAAAAAAGCGGCTGTGTTTAACCCCTTAAAATAATACAGCAATGAACCAAACATTTAGAATTAGAAAAACAGACCACTTCCTTTTAAGACAGTGGGAACGTGGATTCAGCGATTCCTTTATCAATAGGATTTTATACGCTATTTCAAACTTTGAGGAAGGAAGAACAGCATATATTGTGAGCCTTAACACCCTAAAACGGTGTGGCGAGACTAAAAAACGCAAGAATTTGGTTTTGGTGATGGATGGAATTGTTGGTGTGACTTTATTTTATGTAGACAGTCTTGCCGAATATTTTTCCAAAAAACATAACAACACAAAATATAAAATCATCTGATATGTCAAAACACCTTGATATTATTGCTATTAGTGTGATAGCTTAAATGCAAATACTAGCAATAGGATTGGTAAAAAGACGTTGTTAGAAAGTCCCCAACTATTGCATTCGACAAATTCATCAAACGAAAAGGTAATCATTAGATCAGCATAATCATGAGAATACTTATTGTCATCCACGGATATCCGCCGTACTATATGGCCGGCTCGGAAGTTTACACTTACAACCTCGCACGTGAACTCGCGAAACATAACGAGGTGTTTGTCTTTTGCAGGTTCGAGGACAAAACCAAGCCGCTATATCAATACCTCGACACCTCTGATGGAGGTGTAAATATCAGATACATCAACAATTATGAGCCGCAAAATGCGTCGTTTTACGACAAATATCTCAATCCGGAGATTGACGATTTGTTTTGCGACTATGTCAGACTCGTAAACCCCGATGTGGTTCACATAGGACATCTTTCCCACCTTTCCACACAGATTCCAATCATTGCTAAACGCGAGTTCGGACTGCCTGTGTTGTTCACCATACACGACTTTTGGATGTTTTGTCATCGTGGACAATTGATCAATCCCCAGAATTGGGAGATTTGTCCATTGCCTAACACCAAACAATGTACCGATTGCGCAAGGTTCCATTATGGAAATCCACAATTTGAAGAACGTCTTGTTGAAGAGCGGAACGAACATATCAAGAACGTAATCGACTGTATCGATGTGTTTTTCGCACCCTCGCACACATTGGAAGAGTTTTATGTTGAAATGGGTGTTGACAGGAGTAAGATATTCTACTCAAAATATGGATTCAATGTCTCAAAAATCAAAAAACACCCGAAACAACTGCACGAAACAATCACTTTTGGCTTTACCGGACGTATAATCTATACAAAAGGTGTACACCTTCTGTGTGAGGCATTCAGCAAAGTGAAAGGCGACGCACGGCTTGTCATCTGGGGTGATGCGAACAGCGAATATGGCAAGGATTTAATTAAAAAATATTCATGTTCAAACATTGAGTTCAAAGGAAGTTACCACAACGACGATTTGCAGCAGGTGCTCGATTCTTTTGACGTTTTGGTATGCCCGTCGATATGGCTTGAGAATGCGCCGCTTGTCATTCAGGAAGCTCAAAGTGCAGAACTACCGGTCTTGGTTAGCGACATGGGCGGAATGAAAGAACTGGTTCACGACGGTGAAGACGGCTTTACTTTTTCACTCGGCAATGAGGAAGACCTGCGCGAAAAAATGCAAGACATTGTTGACCATCCGCAGAAACTTTTGGCGCTGCAACCGTCTATAGAGAAGGTGCGCACAATAGAAGATGACGCAGTTTTTTGTGGAACGAAATACGAAGAACTGACAAAAACAAATATCATATATCCACACCGCCCAAGTCCGTGGCGAGTTACTTTTATCACCAATCCCGACAAGTGCAACTTGCATTGCAAGATGTGCGACACTTTTTCTGCCGACAACCGCAGCCGACTGAAAACCGACCATCGTCCCGATATGGATTTCTCAATTGTTGAAAAAACAGTAAACCTCCTTGCCCACCATGGTCTCCGAGAAATCATACCCTCAACGATGGGTGAACCGCTGTTATATTCTCACTTTGAACAACTTGTAGAGTTGTGTCGCATAAATCATGTCAAAATGAATCTGACTACAAACGGCACTTTCCCGAAAGGTGTTGAATATTGGGCGGACAAACTTTTGGGAGTGATTTCGGATGTCAAATTCAGCATCAATGGCATTAATCCGTCTGTTAATGAGCAGATCATGTGCGGCATCGACACGGAAAAACAATTGCAGAACATCGAATATTATTTGCAACGGCGAAAGGAACTCGGCAGTCATAGTACAGTGACGCTCCAATGCACTTTTATGAAATCGAATCTTTACGAACTCGAACACATCATTCGTTGGGGCATTGTGCACGGCGCGGACCGCATAAAGGGACACCATTTGTGGAAAACTTCCGACTCTTTGGATAGCGAGATGCTTCGTACAAAAGAGAATGCGCCACTTTGGAATGCTGTATGCGTAAAGTGCCAAGAAATAGCAAAAGGTAAAATCAAATTGGAGAACTTTGTGCCCGTGAATTTGTCCGCCCCGGCAGTTGACAGCGACGACACCTTCTGTCAGTTTCTCGGCAAAGAGTTGTGGATAGAATACGACGGCTCATATCAAGTGTGCTGCTGTCCGTCGGAGGTGCGCAAGGCGTTCGGTGACTTTGGTAATGTAAAAGACCTATCCCCTCTCGAAATGTGGAATGGAGCACTATACCGCTCATTCATAGAGAATTGGGGAGAAAGTGAAAATTGCAAACAATGTAATATGAGGAGGAAAAAAGAATGAAATTGAAATCAATTTATCAACACATGGAAAATGGGGCTACACAAGTTCCTGAAAATGCCAATTGCAAAATAATATTCAGACATTCCATAAGAGGAGACATTAAAGATGGTACTATTGGTAGAGAAATACAACTAACAAACGAAGGCATCGAATTAGCACGCCATTTCGGTCGCGAATTGAGATACGATATAGGTTTTATTGCCTCTAGTTCTTGCGGCAGAAACGTGCAGACATGCCGAGAGTTGCTCTTTGGACGCAACGAAATCAAAGATATTTGTGAAGCTCCAGATGAATTAGAGTGTCCACAGATGAAAGACCAGAAGGTGAGCGATAAAATATTTGCGGAATTCAATTATCAAAGTGATATCATTATTCACAAATTAAAAACAGAAGGTCTTCCCGGTTTTAACACAATAGAGGAGGCCTCTAAAATCATGTTGGATTTCATCTTCGCTAACGGCAATGAGGCGAACACAGTCGATTTGTTCTGTACTCATGACTTTCAGTTGGCAATTCTATACGCCTATCTGTTTGATTTTTCGGCAACAAAAGAAGAACTTGAATACAATAAATGGCCCATGATGCTCGAAGGCATGCTTTTTTGGGGAACAAGAAATCATTTTTGGTGTGCTTGGAGAAGTCAAATAAAAGAATTCACAAACGCATAAAACCATGAGCAAACTTACACTTATTTCTGGACTATACAAAAATATTCGAGGCGGTGAATTGGCATCATCCGATAGAATCAGGCAGGAAATATGCGATTCCATAACTCACAATCCGCATTACAGGAATCAACTCATATGCTATGCCGACAGCAAAGAATCTGCTGATTTTCTGGAAAATCAAGGATGCTATGTCCACAAAGTATTTGATGATGCGCCATCCGACATTATATTCGATGCAAAGCACAAAATGAAACATTGGATCATGTACAACGCTGCAAAGGAATTCGGAAACGTGCTTTGGATCGACTGGGACACGCTCAACATTAAACCTATTGACGACAAGTTCGAAAATTATTGTCTTTCATCTCCACATCCAAAATTCACATGGATCGACAATTATTGGGCAATAGTAAACTGCTCCGTATACTATTTGAACGAAAGCTCGTTAGGAATAATGAAAGAAAGTTTTTCGGCAAAAGTTCCAGAACCAAACGATGAACTATTGTGGGCATCTGTTTTGCCGCCCAATCAATGTTCGCAACCAGAAAGAGTATTGGCTTAATGATCTTGTGATAAACATTTGGTTAGAATCCGAATTCTCCGAGATTACTCCCAATACTTATTTCTTGCATTTAAAGGATTTTTCAATGTTAAACAGACATTTTATATGATTGAAACATACATAGATAAGCAAAATGCATTAATAAAAAAAAAGACTGCAATCATGACAAAACCAACACTTGCCATATACGGCATAAAAGATCGGAATTCCTTTCAATATCCCACTTTTGTCCACGACCACAACCTCTGCCTCATGCAGGATGGGGAAATCATACAATATCTACAACTTGAACGCTACACTCGGAGAAAGTACGACAATAGACTCGACTTATTCATAGAAGAGCTTATTGACGACAAAACACTAGAGCTTCCGAACGAGTTTGACCTTGTGTGCGTCAACGACTACACAGGAAACGCATTTATTTCGCAAAGCGGAAGACTGCATTTCGAAGCTAACTATCAAAAAAATCTTTCGCCACAACTCATTTCTGCTCGGGCATATTATAACGATACAGAAGAATTAAACGGAAAAGATTTGACCGCATTCTGCTGTCCCCACGAACTCGCCCATATTTTTTCATGTATCCCGTTTTACGGCACATTCAAGGAAAACAGCCTGCTTGTATCATTTGATGGCGCATCGAGTTTAGGTAATTATTCTGCTTTTTTATACCGAAATGGGAAACTCTCATTGATAGAAAACAACTGGAAAGACTTGGGCTTTGCTTCAAAATTCTTCAATGACAACAAGTTGTCCTTTAGTATGCTCGGAGCGAAACCTTACGAGCACTGCTCGGTGCCTGGAAAGCTTATGGGATTCGCAAGTTGGGGGAACTATCGTCAAGATATAGAAGAATGGCTCAAAGAAAACGATTATTTCAATTGTTGCGGAAAGCATAGTGCGACAGGAATCCTTTCGTCTATAAAAGAACGCTTTGGTAATGTCTGCGAGGAATATGATACCCACAATCAATTCTTGCAGGATGCCGCCGCCACTTTGCAGCAAATCTTTGAAAATGCTGTGCTCAGAAAACTGGAAAGCCTACAACAAAAATACCATTGCGACCACCTATACTACGGCGGAGGTTGCGCTTTAAACATTGTTACAAACTCAAAAATAATTGAGAGTGGTATGTTTAAAGACGTATTCATTGCACCTTGCTGCAACGATAGCGGGTTGAGCATTGGTGCAGCCGCATTTTTGGAATGTCAAAAAGGCAATGAGATCAAAATCCATTCACCATATCTGAACAATGTCGGGTTGGACTTCAAAGACATTGTGATGCCTTCAACCGATCTGATAAAGACAGCTGCAACAATACTTCTAAGCGGTGGAATCATGGGAGTTTGTAACGGCATAGCGGAAGCAGGACCGCGAGCATTGGGCAACAGAAGCCTTATCGCACTTGCCAACAATAAAGAACTTTCACAAAAAATCAGTATGATGGTTAAAAAACGTGAATGGTACAGACCCGTAGCACCAATCATGCTTCTTGAAATTGCAAAAAAGGTGACAGAACAAAAAATCAGTGAATTGTCACGCTTTATGCTTCAGGATTTCACTATAAAAAAGGAATACCACGAACAGCTAGCAGGTGTTGTTCATGCAAACAATACGGCTAGAATTCAAACCATTTCTAAAGAAAACGACAATCCATTTATGTTTCGCCTTCTTTCATATTTGAATGAAGAATATGGCATTTTTGCCCTCATCAACACATCATTCAACGCACAAGGAGAACCAATAGTGCACACGAAAAACGATGCGTTTTTTAGCGCAAATAAAATGAATTTGGATGCATTGATTTACAACAACAAATTATATAGAAATGAAGATTTTTAAAAACAGATTGAAATTCCATTCCCCCGGCCTTGCACCTGTAGAAGATGAAACAGGCTGGTATCATATTGATACAGATGAAAATCCGATATATGCCGAACGATACAAACGCGTCTTTGGCTATTACGACGGATTGGCAGCTGTGACGGATTTGTCGGGCAATTGTTATCACATTGACATCCACGGCAAACGTGTTTACCCTGAAAACTACGCTTTTTGCGGGAATTTTCAGGAGCAAAAATGTGTCGTCAGAGATTTGAGCAACCACTATTTCCATATTGGCACGGATGGATCACGCCTGTATTCTGAGAACTACCGCTACGTCGGCGATTTCAAAGATGGTTACGCCTGCGTAAAACTATCTGACGGTATGTTTATGCATATTGATGACAAAGGACAACCTCTAAATGGGAAAAAATACTTTGACTTAGGCGTCTTTCACAAAGGATTTGCCACGGCAAAAGATGAGAAGGGATGGTTTCATGTTGATTTACAGGGATGTGCTGTCTATGACAAACGCTACTTGACGGTTGAGCCTTTCTACAATGGATTTGCACTTGTCACCAATTTCAATGGCAGAAAACAGATTATCAACGAAAAAGGAGAATTGGTGTTATGCTTAGATTGATTCTTCGGCATTGAATGAAATCGTGACCTTCCGGTTCGTGACGTGCTCCGCTACGAAGGCTACAAGAAGCTCAGCGAGGAGAAGTAATCCTGTAGGGACGCAATGAATGCGCCCGATATCAACCGAAACGGGCGTTGACCCATCGCGGTCGCGCCCGGTTTTTCATATCGGATTATTTTGTAATTTTGCGGGGTTAAAAAACACATACAACTGAATTATGAATAATAAGGACTTTTGGGATTCAGTAAACGCCGTCATAGCGGAGGGCTTCACTCCCGAAGGTCTTCAGAAATTGGATGAATATGCGGAACAATTTGTCACAGGAAGGCTTGTATATCAACGATTTTCACCGGCGGAACAGCATGGCTGCGCAGCGGGAGGTCCTGCACATGTTGTTGCATCCCTGCTCGCGGGAGCAGAAAATCAGACAGATAGGTCTACTTCGCCAGATGTCGGAGGATTCCAAAGAGAGCTCCAACGGGGAAAGAAACAAGCTGAAATCATAGAAAAATGGGCGAAAGCCGTTGGCTGTTGGACAGATGATGTGAGCAATGCCCTCCAAAATGTTTTAGGAGCGAAGATTGCAGAAGGCGGCGAGGCGACGGTTTATGACCTCGGAGCCACTTTAGTGAAATCTATAGGACTTGATTATTTTGTACAGCCCATACTTGCACTTGACAGAATCACTTTGCATAACACCTATTTCCCAGAAACAACTCTTTATGTCTTAGGTTTTGGAAAAGCAAATGGAGAGTTTAAAATCATTGTAGAACAACCTTTTATAAAGGGTACTCATGTTCCAGATATTGAAATATCTACCTTCGCCCAAAATATGGGATTCAAGCAGATAAATCCCAAAAACTGGACATACGCCACTCCGGAAATATACTTGAGCGACTTGCACGATGAAAATGTCATCCGTTCAGAAGAGGGGAATATCTTTGTGGTAGATTGCGACATCCGTATCAACACACCAGAACTGCGTTGCGGGGGCGTGAGGGAATTAACAACAGAGGTGAAGTTTCGAAAATAATCATTCCCGCCTCTCGAAAATCTCATGCAACTCCGTGTTGCTCGCTTGCCGATCCAGCTTTCGCCGGTGGCCACGGTCAGCTCCGCCAAGTCCTTCTTCTGCTGAATCATCGCGTCGATGCGTTCCTCGAAGGTGTTGCGGGTGATGAACCGGTATAAGTTCAAGTAAAAAAGTTATAAAAAAGGCTGACCGAAGCCAGCCAGATTGGTGTTAAAATGTAATTTTGTTCGACCAAAAATAAATAACATAAAACACCTGAATGAGAGGCAAAGATACACAATTTATCGTATACTGAAAGGCAACTAAACACAATCACAAATAGCTTTATATTGATATTAACCAAGCTACGTTAAGCAAGGAGATTGCAAGGAATAGGAATAGTTTGGGACATTATTCGCCCAAAGACGGGCAGATGTTTGCCCAAATGAGGAAGGAAAGATTCCGATACATCCGGAAGTTCACTTCTGCGATGGCGGAGTTTGTCAGGGAGAAGAATGACCAAACTCCCGTCAGGGAAAGGGACTGGAGATGTCTATACTCTTTTTCTTATTTATTTATGATTTCCGAAAAAAAACGTATATTTGCACCGTGAAATCAAAAAAACAACCAATCCATTAAAGTTATGAAAAATTTCAGAAGTATTTTGATCCTGGCGCTCGTCGCGACGTTCGCATTCGCCTTCACGTCCTGCCAAAAAGACGGCGTTTACAACCCGTCGAAGAAAATCAGCCGTGTATTCTACCAATATCCCGGCGGCAACAAAATCCTGGAGGGCACCTTCATTTGGAACAAGAACAAATTAGAGAAGATCGACTACGGCGACGGAGACATCGCCTATTACAAATACGACGGCAACCAGCTCTCTTCCATCGCACTCGACGGAGAAGTCATCAACTTCAAATACGACGGCTCCAAGTTGAGCAAGATAGAAATCATTTACGACGGACAGATGGAAGAATCTATCGTCGTGACCCACGACGGCAACAAGATCTCAAAGATCGTCATAACCGAATATGACGTCGATTATGCCAACTACGAGAGAAGCATCATGCGCAAGACCTCGAATCTGAAGGGCATCCTCCCCGCCGCCACCTGTGACAACATCGCGAAGAAGCTCATCCTCGACCACAAAAAAGGGCTGAAAAGTTCCGACTCCTACACCATTGAGTTCAAATACGACGGCAAGAACATCGCCGAAGAGCGTTGGGTTGAGTACGGCGCAACCTACACCTACACCTACGACAAAGGCAACAACCCCTTCTACGGATTGTTTGGTGAAGTTGATGGCTCTGACTATGTGGATTTCCTTGAATCCAAGAACAACATCGAGAAAGTCGGCTGCAGTTACAATGGCGGGTACGACGAGTTCACCTACGAATACAGTTACGATGGCAAGTGGCCCACAGAAAGACGCCGCATCGTGGACAATAACATCGGTGAGACCCATTTCTACGAATACGAATAACAAACGGTCTATCGACAAAAGAAGACCGAGGGGCAACTCCTTCGGTCTTTTTTTTAGAAAAGAGCAAGAACCTGCGGTCATGTTGTGGCAATTCGCTATCTTTGCAGCGTTGTGCCATATAATGCGACAAAGTCCGAATCCATGAGAGAACAACCCGACGCCCTCCCTTTCCGGCCCATCACCCTCGCCGACCGTCCTCGGCTCCTCCCCTATCTGCGCACCCGCCGCACCACCTGCGACTGGACCTTTGCCAACCTCTTCTGCTGGCAAGCGCCCTACCACATGCAGTGGGCTGAACTCCCCCACTGGCTCGTCATCCGCTGCCTCGTCGATGGCAAGCGCCGCATGGGCTTCATGGTCGTGCCCGACGACCCTGCCCGGTCGTACGCCGACATCGTGCCGGCACTGCAGGAGGAGGCCGCCCGCCTCGACAGCCCGTTGCTGCTCGCCAACCTCAGCGACGCCGAGTGCGACGCCCTGCGCCGGCAACTTCCCGACACCTTCGCCTTCGACCGCAACCGCGACTTCGACGACTACGTCTATCTGCGCCAGGATTTAGCCGAACTGCGCGGACGCAAATACTCCGCCAAACGCAACCACGTCAACAAGTTCGCCAAAACCCACACCTACGACTTCCGACCGCTGTTGCGCCAGGATTTCGCCGAGTGCCTGCGTCTGGAAAACGAGTGGCGCGGACAGCACAACGCCCTCCCCGAACACCTCACCGCCGAACAGCAGGCCATCCGAATGGCGTTCGACAACTACGAGGCACTGGAACTGTTCGGCGGCGTGCTGCGCGTGGACGACCGCATCGTCGCCTTCACCTACGGCTCCGCCCTCAACGACGACACCTTCTGTACCCACATCGAGAAAGCCGACATCCGCTACGAAGGCGTCTATCCGATGATCAACTACCTGTTCGCCAACAGTTTGCCTGAGAAATTCACCTTCGTCAACCGAGAAGAGGACATGGGACTGCCCGGACTGCGGCAGTCGAAACTCTCATACCTACCCACGCAACTGGCACCCAAGCACGTCGCCCTCGGACTGACGGAAGTGATGCGCGACCTGGCGGCATTGTGGCAGACCTGCTTCGGTGACGAGGACGCCTTCATCCACAGCTTTCTCACCCGCCACTACTACCCCGACTGCACCTTCGTCCAGCGCGAGACGGGACGCATCGTCTCGATGTGCTTCGTCATCCCGTGCCACACGGTGCTGGGGCCGACGGCATACCTCTACGCTATCGCCACCGACCCTAACTTCCGTGGCCGCGGATATGCCAGCACGCTCGTGCAACGGGCACTAACGACCGCCCGCGAGCACGGCTTCACCGCCGCCATGCTCATCCCTGCCGACGACGGACTCAAGGGCTTCTACCAACGACTCGGCTTCATCGACACCGGAGTGCCCGTTGCCTTCGCAGGCGAACTCGACCTCGGCAGCGGGGATTCCACCACCGACATCGCAATGGTTGCTCCGCTCGCCAAAGATTTGAGTATCAACAATATTGACCATTTTCTCAACGAATCCTGCCGGCTGCTGCTGTCGCCGGCGCACACGTGTCTCTTGTCGTAAATCCCGAGACACGCCCTGCGCTGAGTTTTTTGGGGAGTCAAACATCGTCGCATGGCCTTCTCTTTTTTTCAATGCCTATCGGAATAAGATGTTGATAAAAATTGAAAAAAAATCAATTTCGTTCTTGCTTTCTTGGAGGAAAGGCCGTAGTTTTGCACAATTCAATTGCCAATCATTCTACATGAAAAAAACACTACTTCTTTTTGCCGCTATCACCTTATTTTATGGGCATTCCCATGCACAATCCAACGTCGTCGCCACAGGTGGGGAAGCCACCGGAAATGGTGGTTCCGTCAGTTTTTCCGTCGGTCAAGTTGCCATCCAGTACAATAGCGACGGGACGACCTCCGTGTCCGAGGGTGTCCAGCAGCCATACGAGATCTCGGTCATAGGAGTTGACGAATACCCGGGAATTACCTTGAACGCCACGGTCTATCCCAACCCCACGGCCAACACGGTGACCTTGTCCATTGAGGAGCCCGTTTTCAAGGCACGCCAATTCCAGGTTTTTGACTCCAATGGCAAATTGTTGATTAGCAACAAAATAACTTCCAACGAAATTTCCATTGACTTTTCCACATTGGCACCGGGGGCCTACCTATTACGTGTTTCTGATGACCAGACCGTACTGAAGACCTTCCGTGTAGTGAAGGCGCAATTCTAATGGAAAAATGATTGGTTTATGTCGATTCCAGATAGGGATTGACAACTAATCTCCGACCTTCAAACTCTCCGCCCGCGTCTTCTTCCACTTCACGGAAAGATAGACCGTCCGGGCCAGCAGGTGAACAAAATAACCGATGTAGATGGCCTGCACGCCGCACCAGGGCGCGCACACGAGGTAGGCGACGACGAAGCCCGCGGCCGCCCATATCATGCAGTCGCGCACCTCCTTGCCCGCCGTGGCCCCGATGTAGATGCCGTCCCACATGAAGGCCAGACAACTGATGAGCGGCATCAGCGCCAGCCAAGGCAGGAACGGCTGCGAAGCCGCAATCACCGACACGTCGCTGGTCATCATCCGTACAGGCAGGTCACCCGACACCACGTAAAGCACCGTGAACAGCAGTCCCACGCCAACGGTCCAGCGGAAGAGCACCCGCACGGTGTGCGTCAACTCCTTCCCGTTGCGCTCGCCGATGAAACGGCCCGTGAGCGCCTCGCCGGCGTAGGCGAAACCATCCACGAAGTACGAGAAGAACATGAACAGTTTCATCATGATGGTGCTGACAGCCAACTGCTGGTCACCATAATTCGAGGCCAACGATGTGAAGCCGACATAGACGGCCATGAAGCAGAGCGAGCGCACGAACAGATCGCCCGACAGTCGGAACACCTTCCGGATACCACGGAAGAGCGCAGTCTCCCGCCAGTGCTCGCGGAAGATCCGCCCGTAACGTGCCCACAACAGCACACACGCCACGAGCAGCCCCGCATATTGGGCGCAGAGCGTGCCGTATGCCACGCCCATCATGCCCAACGGCGTATGGACGGCCAGCACGTAACTCGCCACCATGTTGACGACATTGACCAAAATATCGCACACCATCGGCGCGACGGTGTTCTGCATACCGATGAACCACCCCTTGAAGACCATGAGTCCGAGGGTGGCGGGCGCCGCCCAGATGCGGATGAAGAAGTACTCGCGGGCGAAGGCGCCCACGGCGTCGGTGCAGGGCACGAAGGCCATCACCGCCCAAAGGAAAATCCATTGCAACGCCCAGACCATCAGGGCGGAGCACCCCGCAATGAAGCCGGTCTGCTTGAAGATGCCCACCGCCTCCCGCATGTCGCCCTGGCCATAGGCCTGCGCCGTCAGGCCGCTCGTGCCCACGCGCAGGAAACCGAAGTTCCAGTACAGCAGGTCGAACAGCATCGTGCCAATGGCCACACCGCCGATGCCCACCGCATCGGAGACATGCCCCACGATGGCCACATCGACCATGCCCACCAACGGGATGGTGATGTTGGCGAGGATGCTGGGCACAGCCAACCGAAGCACTTCCCTACCGGACGATCTCGTCGAGGTTTTTCCCGCATCCTTCATTCTTAATAGATAAAGGGGAAAATCTTGTATCGTTTCAACTGCCGGAACTCGTCGCCGAAAAACTGCTCGTACTGCGCATACACGGCCTTGGCACGCGGGATCATGTTGGCGCAGGTCCACAGCAGGAACACGAGGCCCGCCACCGACCAACTGAGGATGGCAAAGCCGGCCCACTCGACGATCTCGCCGAAGTAGTTGCTGGAGTTCACCCGTTCGAATAGGAAGCCCCGCGGGATGTAATAATTGTTGTCGTACCGGTCCTTCCGCAGCCGCCGGATGATGATGTCGGAGTGCATGTTGATGACCATACCGGTGAAGAAGATCACCGTGCCGATGATGAACTGCGGCGACCAGAGCCAACTGATGTCGCTATACTGCTCGGGGTGCACGAAAAAAAGCGCCCCGCCCTGCATGTATGCGTTAGTGAGATTGAAGAAGAAGCCCATGAAAATGATGGAGAGCGGCATCTTGCTGGTGCCGCGCATCTTGGCAGGGAAAACGCAGGCACGCTGCAGGTAGTGCAACTCGAAAAGCACAAAGATGACCATCGGCACCCATGGGAAGTTGTCCACAGTGAGCGGGCCACGGCGCAGCAACGTATAGTCGTACAGGAAGAACATCATCAAAAAAACGGGGATCTCCATCAGGAACCAGCCCCAGTTGCTGCGGATCGAGATGCCCCAACGATTGTTGAAGGTCATGCCGTATGCGGGGGTGATGAACTGCAGCACGATGAAAACGGCGACCGCCAGGATGGTCATTCCCAAAAGAAAATAGTTGTAAAAATCACCGAAGAAAAAGTCTTCCATGGATAGCGGTTGTGGATTCAACAAAACGAACGGCCGTCGTAACGGTGTTTTCTTTTTAAATGGTATTGGATCAAAACGGAGGAATGACAGACGTCGGCGTAAGCGTCGAAGGGCTGTCCCTCGCGCTTCCGCTTGAACTTCCGGAATTGCTTGAGCACGGCGAAGTGGGCCTTATAGACGGCGCAGAAGTCGCGCCCGTGTCCCTGGAGCAGGAAGGTGAAGGCGGCCACGTTGTCGAGCAGCAGGCGCATGAGGAAGGTCGGGATGAGGCGGCGGCGCGGCAGGTTCTTGAGCAGCAGGAAGTGGTTGTTGCGGAAGTTGAGGAAGGTCTTGAAGGCGTTGTTCTTGGGCAGGGTGCCGCCGCCGACGTGAAAGACGACCGAACGCGGTTCCGCCACCACGCGATAGCCGTGATTCTTGACGCGCCAGCAGAAGTCGATCTCCTCCATGTGAGCGAAGAAGTCGTCGTCGAGGCCGCCGAGGGCGCGATAGACGTCGCTGCGGACGAACAACGCGGCGCCGGTGGCCCAGAAGATGTCGATGGGTTCGTCGTACTGTCCGTTGTCCGTCTCCACCGTCTCGAAGACGCGCCCGCGGCAGAAAGGGTAGCCGTACTTGTCGATGAAGCCGCCCGCCGCGCCCGCGTACTCGAACTTCGCACGGTCGTGGTAACTGCGGATCTTCGGCTGCACCGCCGCAATCGTCGCGTCGCCGTCCATCAACGCCATCACCGGATCGACCCAGCCGGGCGCCACCTCGATGTCGGAGTTGAGCAGACAGTAGTAGTCGGCCTCCACCTGCGCCAAGGCCACGTTGTAGCCCTGCGCGAAGCCGTAGTTGACGTCGTTCTGAATCACCTCCACCTGCGGGTACCGCTCCCTCAAAAAAGCGACGGAGCCGTCGGAAGAGGCGTTGTCGGCCACGATCACCCGCGCGTAGTCGGGAGTGTTCGCCAACAACGACGGCAGGAATTTCTCCAAGAAACCCTCGCCGTTCCAGTTCAATATCACGATCGCCAACTTCAATTTCATTTCCATTAAAAAAGTTTGCAAAATTACACGATTTTTTTCAATCCCCCATTAAACAAAATCAAAAAACGATTGTTTCTTTTTCGTCTTGCAGGGAAAAAGCGCAAGACGACAACCAAAAAAAGAAAAATCAAACCTTAAAATCTAAACATCATGTCAGTAAAAATCAAACCCTTGGCAGACAGAGTCGTTGTAGAGCCTGCCGAAGCCGAGCAGAAAACCGCCGGTGGCATCATCATTCCTGACACCGCGAAAGAGAAACCGCAAAAGGGCACCGTCGTCGCCGTCGGTCCCGGCAAGAAAGACGAACCCATGACCCTCAAGGTCGGCAACACCGTCCTGTATGGCAAGTACTCCGGCACGGAGATCTCCATCGACGGCAAGTCTTACCTCATCATGAAGGAAGGCGACATCTACGCCACCCTTTAAACTGAAAATTGAGAATTGAAAATTGAGAATTGAAAATTTTTAATCACTCGAATGCTCACGCAGTGAGCAACCAATCTTCAAATCATAAATCTTAAATCTAAAAATCATAAATCTTAAATCGTTTAATTTATCATGGCAAAAAATATCGTTTACGACTGGGAAGCCCGCGACGGCCTGAAGAAAGGCGTTGACGCTTTGGCAAACGCAGTGAAAGTCACCCTCGGCCCCAAGGGCAGAAACGTGATCATCGACAAGAAATTCGGCGCCCCGCACATCACCAAAGACGGTGTCACCGTGGCGAAGGAGATCGAACTGAAGGAACCCATTGAGAACATGGGCGCCCAGATGGTCAAGGAGGTCGCCTCCAAGACCAACGACCAGGCCGGTGACGGTACCACCACCGCCACCGTGCTCGCCCAGGCCATCTTCAACACCGGCCTGAAGAACGTCACCGCCGGCGCCAACCCGATGGACCTCAAACGCGGCATCGACGCGGCCGTCGCAGCCGTCGTCGCCGAACTCAAGAAGATGTCCAGCACCATCGGCGACAACAACGAGAAGATCGCCCAGGTGGCCACCATCTCCGCCAACAACGACGCCCACGTCGGCAACATCATCGCCGAGGCGATGCAGAAGGTGAAGAAAGAGGGCGTCATCACCATCGAAGAGGCCAAAGGCACCGACACCAATGTCAAGGTCGTCGAAGGCATGCAGTTCGACCGCGGCTACATCTCCCCCTACTTCGTCACCGACACCGAGAAGATGGAAGCCGTCTATGAGAACCCCCTCATCCTCATCTACGACAAGAAGATCAGCAACATGAAGGAGTTCCTTCCCATCCTCGAGAAGGCCGTCCAGAGCGGGCGTCCGCTCCTCGTGATCGCCGAGGACGTCGAGAGCGAAGCCCTCGCCACCCTCGTCGTCAACCGTCTGCGCGGCGGCCTCAAGATCGTCGCCGTCAAGGCCCCCGGCTTCGGCGACCGTAGAAAAGAGATGTTGGAAGACATCGCCATCCTGACCGGTGGTTATGTGATTTCCGAGGAGAAGGGCTTCAAACTCGAAGACGCCACCCTCGAGATGCTCGGCAGCGCCGAAAAGGTCACCATCGACAAGGAGAACACCACCATCGTGAGCGGCAAGGGCAACAAGCAGGCCATCGCCGACCGCGTAGCCCAGATCAAAGCCCAGATCTCCAAGAGCACGTCCGACTACGACAAGGAGAAGCTCCAGGAGCGCCTCGCCAAGTTGGCCGGCGGCGTGGCCGTCATCTATGTCGGCGCCGCTTCCGAAGTGGAAATGAAAGAGAAGAAAGACCGCTTCGACGACGCTTTGCACGCCACCCGCGCTGCCATCGAAGAGGGCATCATCCCCGGCGGCGGTGTCGGCTACATCCGCGCCATCAAGGCCCTCGACAAGATCAAAGGTGTGAACGACGACGAGAAGATCGGTATCGACATCGTGCGCCGCGCCTTGGAGGAACCCCTCCGCCAGATTGTCGCCAACGCCGGCAAGGAGGGCTCCGTGGTCGTCAACGCCGTCAAGGAGGCCAAAGGCAACATCGGCTTCAACGCCCGCACCGAGGTCTATGAGGACCTTATCAAGGCCGGCGTCATCGACCCGACCAAGGTCGCCCGCGTCGCCATTGAGAACGCCGGTTCCATCGCCGGCATGCTGCTGACCACCGAGTGCGTCCTCGCCGAAATCAAGGAGGAGACGCCCGCCATGCCCGCCGGCGGCGGAATGCCCGGAGGCATGCCCGGCATGTACTAACAGCCCATCCCATGACAGCCTCGAAACGCTGTCATCCAACCACTTCAAAGAGGGAACGATGCAAGTCGTCCCCTCTTTTTTTTGAAATCTCCAAACATCTTCCCACCACTCCGTCCGTATCTCAAAATTTTACTATTTTTGCAAAAAATTTGGGATGCTCTTCAATTCGATAGAATTCTTCATCTTCCTGCCCATCGTGACCCTGCTGTTCTACCTCCTGCCGCATCGGTTCCGGTGGATCATGCTGCTGGGTGCGAGTTGCTTCTTCTACATGTGGTTCATCCCCAAATACATCCTCATCCTACTCGTCACCATCGTCATCGACTACGCCGCGGGCATCCTCATCGAACGGTGGAAAGACGAAAAGACGCGGAAGAAGACCTGCCTCGTCGTCAGCATCCTATCCACCTGCTCGGTGCTCTTCATCTTCAAGTACCTCAACTTCTGCTCCGCCAACTACATCCTGCTGGCCGAACACTTCGGCTGGGCGCACCCCGCAAAGGCCCTCAACATCATCCTGCCCATCGGACTCTCCTTCCACACTTTCCAAAGTCTGAGTTATGTCATCGAAGTCTATCGCGGCAACCAGCGTGCTGAACGGCATTTCGGCTACTACTCCCTCTACGTCATGTTCTACCCGCAGTTGGTGACCGGCCCCATTGAACGGCCGCAGAACCTGCTCCGGCAGCTGCACGAAGAGAAGACTTTGCAATACGACAACATCGCCAATGGACTACGGCTCATCCTGTTCGGACTTTTCCTGAAAATGGTCGTGGCAGACAACTTGGGGGGCTACGTCGATAAAATCTACGCCGACCCGCACGCCTTTAGCAGTTGGGACATCCTGACCGGTATGGTCTTCTACTCGTTCCAGATCTACGGCGACTTCTTCGGGTACTCCACCATCGCGTTGGGTTGCGCCCTGCTGATGGGCTTCACCATCACCGACAACTTCAAGACGCCCTACCTCTCCGGAAGCATCCAGGAGTTCTGGCGGCGGTGGCACATCTCCCTCTCGACGTGGTTCCGCGACTACCTATACATCCCGTTGGGCGGCAGCCGCGTCAAAGTCCCCCGCTGGGCATTCAACACGCTGATTGTCTTCACCGTATGCGGCATCTGGCACGGGGCGAACTGGACCTTCCTGGTCTGGGGCGCGATGCACGGACTCTGTCTCATCGCGGAACGCCCGCTCCGCAGCATCCACCTCTTCGACCGCGTGGAGAACCGCGCCGGCCGCGCTGTCATCCGACTGCTGAACATCGTCAAGACCTTCGCCGTCGTCACCGTGCTCTGGAGCATCTTCCGCGCCCCCTCCTTCGGCGCGCTCCGGAACCTCTACTCCGCCCTCTACCACAACATCCACCTTCCCTGTTCGCTGAATGTCAGCGCGTTGCCTATCGTCGCCATCGCCGTGGTCATCCTCGTTGACATCCTCATCCGCCAAAGCCGCTTCGACGACTGGTGCAGCCGCCGACACGCCGTCATCCGCTGGGGCATATACGCCGCCCTCATCTTCGCCATTGCCGCTCTATCCTCCGTGGAGCAAGTTCCATTCATCTATTTCCAATTCTAATGAAAAAAGAGAGCAAACAAATAATCAAACGGTTGGCACTCAAGTTCTTCTGCGTGCTATTGCTCTTAGTGGCGATGGATGTGGCCTACTATTTCACCCTCTATCAGAAAGACCTTGATCAACACTGCCCAATCAAGCTCCTCTCCCAAAAGGCATTGACCGAGCAGGCCGATATTGTCTATTTGGCGGAATCCTCCAACGGGAGCCATGCTCCATACGACACCTCCACCCTACCTATCAGCACCTTGATTGGCGAGATGCTCCCTGAGCAACAAGTATCCAACTTAGCCCAGAACGCCTGCCATGCGGCCATCTACTACGACGTGCTGAACAACATACCGCGCAGCGCACCCGTCAAAGTCGCCGTGGTCACCGTCAACATGCGCTCGTTCGGTTGCGAGTGGATCTACTCCGACTTGGAGCCGGCGTTGCAAAAATGGCAGGTCATGATGCACCCCGGCCCCGCCCTCTATCGTCGGCTTCTCTTAGGACTGAGCGACATCCGCCCTTGGAATGCAGCGGAGCGCGAGCAACTCATCCTGGAGAAACTCAAGGAGCAGACCCTCACCCCGACGGCCACCCAGCCCTACCGCAACGCCTCCGAATGGGACCATGCCTTCGCCCAAGCTGGGATGCTTTACAACGGACAACCCGCGACGGGCGACACGTTGGCCCTCGCCTGCCATCACATCAAGCACTTCGCATTGACATTGGACGAAACCAACCCGCGGATCCAAGATTTCGACCGCATCGTACAGTTGTGCAAGAAACGTGGATTTACATTGGTATTCAATATTTTAGCAGAAAACACGGACCAGATAAAAGATTGGGTCGGCCCAGAGTTGGACCAAATATTGCACCGCAACGCGGAGTTCGTCATCCAACGGTACGAGCCGCAAGGGGTCATCGTCGTGAACAACTTGGATGCCGTCAGAAGTTCCAGTTTCTTCGAACACGAATTTCCTACTGAGCACTACGACTTCGAAGGAAGGAAAGCCATTGCGCGCAACGTCGCCAAGGCACTGAAAGATAGATAATTGACAAATTCCAAAATCTTCTGAGCCATTTCGCAAAAACCGCGTCTTCATCTCAATTATTTTTCTTATTATTGCAAGATTATTTTAAAGAAGAAAAATAAACCAAATACAATGAAGAAAAGCGTCCTTTTTTCAATTATTTTCTGTTTGATATTCAGTAATTTAAGTTTTGCGCAAACCGAAAATCCCTATCAGGATTTCGACCCTGTGCAACTGAAGGAAAACAAGGATTACAGCCGAAATTTCGCGCCGAACAACTTCAGCCACAAAATTCTATATGCCTGCATGCAGGAGATGGTGAACGCCGCCCGCGCGCAGTACGCCTTCCAGCCCGCCATGAAGACCGACATCCGTCTGGACTCCGCGGCGACTATGCAGGCCACCTACCAGGCCTCCAAAGAGGAGAAGACCATTGAGAACCTGGCTCCCTACCGCACCACGGAGCAGCGCTTGAGGAAATACGGCCTGGGCACCCACGGCGTGGAGCTGGCCTCCAAAGCCAAGGCCACCCTCGGCGACAAGGACTACACCTACTATGACGTCTGCCTCGAACTTGTCCGCCCCGTGCTCAAAAACAGCAAGTCCGCCGCCGTCCTCCTCGACCGCCAATACACCTACCTCGGCTTCGGCTACGAATTCGACAAATACATGAAGAGCATCTATGTCTCCTTCATCCTCGGCAACGACCGCACCCTCAACGTCGGCAAGCCCCAGAAACTCTCCAACGACCTCCCCTACACCCGCACCAAACTCGGGCTGGCCGACTACGACGAGCAACTCTGCAAGAAGTGCATGGCAGACAAGAACGTCGAAATCCTCTCCGAATGCCTGTCGGTGAAGGACGGCGTGGTCTATTTCTCCCACGACGACATCAAGGCCGTGAAAAGGGTCATCGGCAAGGAGGGTGACGCCATCGTGCTCGACTTCGTGCAGCACAGCCAGTACCCCTGCGACGGCAACGAGATCGTCGATCAGGATCGCCCGAACCACGGCTTCATGACCAAGATCATCACCTTCGAAGACATGCTGGCGGACAACCAAGTCTCCGGCAAGAAGGTCACCAAACTGCTCGCCCCCATCGCCGATGTGCCGCAGGAGATCCCCGACGATTCGGAATTCGACATCAACATCATCTTGGTGAAAGACGGCAAATACGTCTGCCGCAACGTCATCAAGAAGCAGGTGGAGTGCAAGAACGCCAATTTCACCGAGCCGATGTTCTTCGTGAAGGACAGCACTACCATCCAGCCCAAAGGCGATTGGGTGCCCGTGGCCGAATCGAAGACCATCTCCTTCACCATCCCCTTCGAGGACAAGGTCTATGACCTCACCGCCGACGACGTGCAGCCCTACCTCTCCAACCTCAACGAACCCGCCTTCGTGGTCGAGAGCGCCGAGATTGTCGTGGGCAACTCCGCCAACTACGTCAACGACGCCGCCATGAAGAAGAGCCAGGAGCGTCGCGCCAAGAGTCTGGTCAACGTCCTCAAACAGTCCTTCCCGGGTATGGCCGTCGAGCCGACCGTGAAGTACGACGACGGCTGGGACGCCTTCATGAAAGAAGTTGTGAACGACCCGGACTACGGATACTTCGCCCTTTTCTCCAAAGCGCAGGTCCTCAGCGAGATGAAGGCCAATGGCGGCAAAATCGGCAAGGAGTTGGACGAGAAATACCTGAAGAAGCAGCGCTGCGCCACCGTCACCCTCAACATCCGTTACAAGATTGATGGCGACAACGAGCAAGAGTTTAGCGTGGTGAAATTCAACCGCACGCTGGCGGCCAAGAACTACGGTTTGGCCATGGCCATCCAGCAGTACATCATGGGCGAAGTAGAGAAAGGACACTACTCCTCCACAGCGGCCAAGCAACTTGAGATCCCCACCACGAAGGTCTGCCAGCCCTTTCTCATCAACCGTCTCTACATGATCGCGCTGGCCGACAAGGGCGTCAACCTGACCTCCGCCACCGAGATGATCGACGTGGTCAAACTCGACAACACCAACACCGCCGCGCAGTTCAACGACGCCATCGCCAAGGTCGCCGCCGGCACGCCCTTCGCCGACCTCAACGACATCGCCCTGCGCCAGGCCAACATCGACCGCCTCTACGTGCTGCCGAAAGTCTCGCAGGAGCTCGTCAACAACCTCAACATGGAGTTCCAGTTCCGCGTCATCGACTACCTGAAGAGCCAGCCCGCCACCGCGGAGAGCAGCACTCTTCTCGACAACACCTACGCCAAGATCAAGCAGATCCGCAACCCCGTGATGTCCTCTTGGAAGAACGCCTACAAACTCGCCGCCATCTTCGTCAAGAACGGCGACTACGTCTATGCCGTCAGTCTGATGGAGCCCTTCATCAACGACAAATCCATCTCCGACGACTTTCTCTTCTCCTTCATTTCGCTCTGTGCGGTGCGTGAGGAGATGTACATGAGCGGCAACTTCACCGCGGCTGTCCGCCTCGCTTCCGAGCGTGCCGCCTCCCGCCTGTGCGGACTGTTCGACAAACTGCCCGTAGTCATCTTCGACAACCAGGAGGTGAAGGAGATCATCTGCAAGACTTGTCGGTAGGTATCTTTTTTAATCACACATAAATATCTGATTTACAACAGATAATAATGTCAGCAGAAGCCATCATCGCGAAAATCTCCGGTTGGGTATGGAGTCCGGTGTTGGTGGGATTATGTTTGATTGCCGCCCTCTATTTCTCCTTGCGCACCCGTTTCGTGCAGGTGCGTCGTTTCGGTGAGATGTGCCGTCTGCTTTTCGCCAACGACAAGCAGCAGAAGACTGGAATCTCCTCATTCCAGGCCTTTGCCATGGCGCTTTCGGGGCGTGTGGGCACGGGCAACATCGTGGGCGTGGCCACGGCCATCGGCTACGGCGGTCCGGGGGCCATTGTCTGGATGTGGGTCATCGCCTTCCTCGGCGCCGGCTCCGCCTTCGTGGAGGCCACCCTCGCGCAGATATACAAGGAGTTGCATGGCGGACAGTTCCGCGGCGGCCCCTCCTATTACATTGAAAAAGGCCTGCGTTGCAAGTGGTTGGCCGTCATCTTCGCCGTCGTCTCCATCATCGCCTGCGGCCTGCTCATGCCGCCCGTGCAGAGCAACGGCATCGCCATCGCCTTCGCCGATTCCCTATCCATCAACCCGTTGTGGGTCGGACTGACCGTCGCCCTCCTGCTGGGATTGGTGATCATCGGCGGCGTGACCCGCATCGCCAAGGTGGCGCAGATTGTGGCGCCGTTCATGGCGGTGCTGTACGTGCTGTTGGCTATCATCATCCTCATTTGCAACGCCGAGGCCGTTCCGGACGTCCTCAGCGATATGATCCGCGGGGCGGTCGGCACCCACGAGGTCTTCGGCGGCATTCTTGGCAGCACCATCGCCTGGGGCGTCAAGCGCGGCATCTACTCCAACGAGGCCGGCCAGGGCACAGGCCCCATCGTCGCCGGCGCCGCCAAGGTGTCGCACCCTGTCAAGCAGGGGCTCGTGCAGGCCTTCTCCGTCTATGTCGATACCCTGCTCGTCTGCACCGCCACCGCCGTGATGATCCTTGCGGTCAAGACTTACAACGTCTATGACGCCGCCACCGGCGAGATGCTATTCACCGCCGCCGGACACCTCGGCACTCCCGACGTTTCCTACACCTCCGCCGCTATCGGCACGCTCATCGGCAGCGCCGCCGGCAACATCATCGTCGCTGTCGCCCTCGCCTTCTTCGCCTTCACCACCATCATGGCCTATTACTACTATGCCGAAACCAGTCTGGTTTATCTCTTCGGCAATGGCAAGCGCGAACACGTCGCCATTTGGGTGCTGCGCATCTGCATCCTCGCCGCCGTCATCTATGGCTCTGTCAAGACCGCCAAGGCCGCCTGGGACCTCGGCGACATCGGCGTCGGCGCGATGGCCTGGATCAACATCATCGCCATCCTACTGCTTAGTCCGAAGGCACTGCGCGCCCTGCGCTCCTACGAAAAGCAGAAGAAAACCGGCCAGGAACCGGTCTTCAACCCTCAAGAACTGAATATCCAAAACGCCGACTTCTGGGAGAAAGCCGACCACCCCACACCCCATTCGGAAGAAGAACGATGAAGTACAAGATACGTCAAGGATTGGACCTGCGGATGGCAGGGACGGCACAGCGCGAAGTGACTGCACTGCCGATGCCAGGACTGTGCCACGTGCGCCCGACCGACTTCCGGTGGCTGAAGCCCAAACTGCTGGTGCAACCCGGCGACGCCGTCGCCGTCGGCACGCCGCTGTTCGCCGACAAGGCCGACGAGCGCGTCCTTGTGGTGGCGCCCGCCACGGGCACGGTAAAAGAGGTCGTCCGCGGGGAGAAACGCGCCATCGAGAGCATCACCATTGCCGTCAACGACGCCGCACCCGCCGTGCAAACCGTCGCCTTCGACGACGCCGACACTCCCGAGAAAATCCGCAATACCATGCTCCTGTACGGGTTGTGGCCCTGTCTGCGGCAACGTCCCTACGCCATCATTCCCTCCCCCGACAGTCAGCCCAAAGCCATCTTCATCCCCTGCTTTGACTCCGCTCCCCTCGCTCCCGACTACAACCTGCTGCTTGCCTCGCAAGCCGACGACTTCGCCCACGGCATCTCCATCCTGCAACAACTCGTCGGTGCCGACGTGCCGTTGCACCTCTGTCTTCGCGACGGCGCCGACAACAGCATCTTCGAAACGATGCAGGGCGTCAACTTCCACTACTTCAGCGGCCCGCACCCGAGCGGTACCGTCGGCCCGCAAATCCACCGCATCGCCCCCCTCGACAAGGGAGAGACCGTCTGGTACCTCTCGCCCATGGACGTGGCCCGAATCGGGCGGCTGTTCGACAGCCACCGGCTGGGATTCGACAAGACCTTCGCGCTCACCGGTCCCGCCGCCCGAAAGCCCCACTACTACAGCACCTTCTACGGCGCCGACGTCAGCACAGCACTCCACGACAACCTGCCCGAGGGCGATATTCGCCAAATCAGCGGCAACGTACTGACAGGCAAACAGATAACCGACTTCCCCACCCTCGGTTTCTACGACTACCAAATCACCCTGCTTCAGGAGTATCCCGAACGCGAACTCCTCGGCTGGCTGCTGCCCGGCTTCCGCAAATGGAGTTTCTCTCACACCTTCACCGCCTGGATGACCCAACGCAAACCCTTCTGGTTTAACACATCCATGCACGGCGGCGCCCGCAACTTCGTCATGACCGACGTCTATGACAAGGTCTTCCCCTTCGAGGCGATCCTTCCCCTCGAACTTCTCAAGGCCTGCATTACACACGACATTGAGAAGATGGAAGAATTGGGCATCTATGAAGTTGATAGCGAAGACTTTGCGCTTTGCGAAGTGGTCTGCCCTTCCAAAACGGAGTGCCAACAGATTATTTTAGAAGGATTAAAGGAAATCAAGGGAGAAGATTAACATAAAACGATGGTAATCATGAAGTTATCAAAGATAAGCGAACGAATAGGAAAGCATTTTGAGAAGGGGAAGCCCCTCCACGCCTTCCATGCGCTGTTCGATGCCATCGACACTTTCCTCCTCACGCCGAAGAACGTGACCCGCCTCGGCAGCCACGTGCGCGATGCCGTTGACATGAAACGCATCATGATCACGGTGATGATCGCGTTGCTCCCCGCGTTGCTCTTCGGGATGTGGAACGTTGGTTATCAACATTTTACCGCTATCGGAGAGACGGCCACCGGGCTGCGTTGCTTCGGGTACGGATTCCTGAAGTGGCTGCCGTTGGTGATTGTCACCTACGTCAGCGGGCTGACGGTGGAGATCATCTTCGCCCAGAAGCGGGGGCACGAGGTGGCGGAGGGCTTCTTCGTCACGGGCTTCATCATTCCGATGATCATGCCGCCGGACGTACCGCTCTGGATCGTGGCGGTGGCAACGGCCTTCTCGGTGCTCTTCGCCAAGGAGGTCTTCGGTGGTACGGGCTACAACTTCCTGAACCCCGCGATCGTGGCGCGCGCCTTTGTCTTCTTCGCCTACCCATCGGTCATCTCCGGCGACGCGGTCTGGATCTCCAACGCGCCGGACGCCGTGAGCGGAGCCACACCGTTGGCGTTAGCGATGAACGGTAGCGCCGACCAATTGCCGTCGGCGATGGAAATGTTCATCGGCACCATCCCGGGCTGTTTCGGGGAGACCTCCAAATTGGCCATTCTGGTCGGCGCGGCCATCCTGCTCTTCACCCAGGTGGCGAGTTGGAAGGTGATGCTGTCGGTGATTGCCGGCGGCTGGATCACCGGCGCGCTCATGCACATCGGCGGACTCTGCCCCGCCACCGGCTGGCAGCACCTGCTCATGGGCGGCTTTCTCTTCGGCGCCGTCTTCATGGCCACCGACCCCGTTACCGCCGCCCACACTTCCGCCGGCAAATTCATCTACGGCATCCTCGTCGGCGTGCTCGCCATCGTCATCCGCGTGGTCAACAAGGGCTACCCCGAAGGGATGATGCTCGCCATCCTGCTCATGAACATCTTCGCCCCGCTCATCGACTACTGCGTGGTGCGACTCACCATACGGAGACGCAAGATCCTTATTTCCAGAAAGAAAATCCAACTATAATTGAATATAGTCTAAAAATCATAACAATGAAAAGAAGTCTCATCCTCCTCTGCCTGTTAGTCTGGATCGTCGGCGCGGTTCGCGCGCAGGAGAACAACGTCCGTTATGAGAAAACCGCGGAAGACGTACTGCGTTGGCACGAACTGTCTGAGCGAATGCGCACCTCCACGCCCCCCGCCACTCCTGTCTATAGCATCGCCGAGTTCGAGCCGTGCCAAGGCGTACTCATCGCCTACCCCTCCAGCGGGTTCGGCATCCCCTACACCTTGATTTCACAACTTGCCGACATGGTGACGGTTACCGTGGCTGTCTCATCTTCCTACCAGCAGAACAGCGTGCGCAACCAGATGCAGAACAACGGCGTCGACGTCAACAACGTCAACTTCGTCGTCGGCAGCGTAGATAGTTACTGGACCCGCGACTTTGGACCGTGGTTCATCCTCGACGGCAACGACGCCTTCGGCGTAGCCGACTTCACCTACAACCGTCCGTCGCGCCCCCACGACGACGCCCACATGACCATCATGGCCGACTTCCTCAGTGTCAACCACTTCGACTTTCCCATCGTGCATACCGGCGGCAACTACATGTCGGACGGCTACGGCACCGCCGCCTCCACCGACTTGGTGATGCAGGAAAACGAAGACCTTAGCGAAGCCCAAATCCGCCAGTACTGTGCCGACTACCTCGGCATCGACAACTACCACTTCACCATTGACCCGCAGGGCGACTACATCGCGCACATCGACTGCTGGGGCAAGTTCCTCGGAGTGGATAAGATCCTCATCGCGCAGTTGCCCGTCGGCGCAAGCCGCTATCAAGAGTACGAGGATGTCGCCAACTACTTCGCCAACGCCACCACGCCGTGGGGCAACAAATACAAGGTGTATCGCGTGTTCGAGCCCGGCAGCACCGTCTCTAACGCCCGCACGCCCTACACCAACAGTCTGATCCTCAACGACCACGTCTTCGTGCCCGTCACCGGCGCCAGTTACGACCAGGACGCCATCGAGGTCTATCAGGCCGCCATGCCCGGCTACACCATCGTGCCCATCATGGAGAAGACCTCCACACCGTGGGAAAACACCGACGCCCTGCACTGCCGCACCCACGAGATCCCCGACCTGCAGATGCTGCGCTTTCACCACTTCCCCACTCTGGGTGCACAGCCCTACGACAGCACTTTTACCATCGACACCGAACTGAAGTTCCTCAGCGGACAGAGCGCAGTAGCCGACTCTGTCAGAATCTATTACAGAATCATCAATGAAAATGACACCACCGCTTGGACCAGCACCGCCATGCAACCGAGCGTGGGTGAGCACTGGGCAGGCACCATCAGCGGCATCACCGACACCTGCGAAGTGCAGTACTACCTCTTCGCCAAAGACCAGTCCGGCCGACGCGAGTTCTACCCCTACATCGGCCGCCCCGACCCGTTCATCTTCACCGTCGGCGCGAACCCGAACCCCAACGTTGATCCAGGCACCGACACCACCGTTGTTGACCCGGGCGACACCACAGACATCGGCGGCGACAGCACTATGATCCACAACTTCTTCGAACAGAACATCTTGCTGGCTCCGAATCCAGCTCACACGCAGTTTACGCTCACCGCACCACAGGCCCAAACCATCACCATCTACAACGCCTACGGACAGGTGATCTACCGCATGCAACCCAACGGCACTGAGACCACCGTCATCGACTGCTCCCGTTGGAGCGCCGGCACCTACTTCGTTCACATCGTAGGCGAAAAAGGAGAGATGGCCAAGAAGAAATTGCTGATAGCAAGATAATTATGAATTACGACGAAATCATCAGCCGCATCTTCACAGCACTGCCGATGTACCATAAAATCGGCAGTAGCGCCTACAAGGAGGGCTTGGAGAACATCGAGGCGCTGACCGATGTGGTTGGACATCCCGAACGACGGCTCAAGTGCATCCACGTGGCCGGCACCAACGGCAAAGGATCCGTCTCGAACCTGCTGTCATCCTTTTACCAAGAACTCGGGCTGAAGGTCGGGCTATACACCTCCCCGCACTTGGTCGATTACCGAGAGCGAATCCGCGTGAACGGCGAGATGATACCCAAGGAGGATGTGGTGGCTTTCTTCGAACGTTTCAATACTGATTTCCAGCAACTTGAACCATCATTCTTCGAGATGACCACCGCGCTCGCCTTCTACCACTTCGCGCAACAGCAGGTCGATATCGCCATCATCGAGGTGGGATTGGGCGGACGGTTGGACGCCACCAACGTGATTCTGCCGGAGATGAGCATCATCACCAACATCTCCTTCGACCACACGCAGTTGCTAGGCAGCACGCTGGCGCAGATCGCCGGCGAGAAGGCGGGCATCATCAAGCGCGGCGTGCCCGTGGTGATCGGGAAACGCCAGCCGGAGACGCTGCCGGTGTTCCAGGCAAAGGCCACCGAACTATCGGCGCCGCTCCATTTCACCGATCGCGTGGCAGTGACCGACACCGCCGGCTCCGACCTCCTGCACCGCCGCATCGACATCCGCTTCGACGGGGAATCGCTGGCGACGAACGTGGCCCTGCCGCTGCCGGGCGACTACCAAATAGAGAACGTCGCCACCTTCGTCACAGCGGTCATGCTGCGGCACGGCAACCGCGCCGACATCGGCGACCTGATCACCCGCGCCATCGAGAACGTACTAAGCAACACGCACTTGCGTGGACGCTGGCAGGTATATGCCACCGAGCCACTCACCATCTGCGACATCGGGCACAACAGCGGCGGCTTCGCCTACCTCTCCCGCCAGTTGGAAGCACTCCCCTGCTCGCGACTTCACTGCATCATCGGTTTCGTCAACGACAAGGACATCGACAGCATCGTGCACCTGCTGCCGCGGAAAGCGGAGTACATCGTCTGCCGCGCCTCTGTGGCGCGCGCCGAGGCGCCGTCGGTCATCGTGGAGAAAATGCAACACGAAGGGTTGGACGCCCGCGCCAGCGAGACATCCGTCTATCAGACCTATCGCGCTTTAATCCATCATATTACAAAAAATGCTGCCGTCTATGTAGGCGGCAGCAACTTTATCGTAGCCGATTTCCTGGCGAAAGCCGAATAGCCCTACGGCTTCATCCGACACTCGCACCCATATTCGATGCAATGCGAGTTGCGGATGAGATCCGTATCGACGTACGTGCTGCCGCCGCCATGGATATGGAAAGAGTTGGTGCGCGTGTCCTTCGTGCCGTCGGACATCTCCACCACGTACCAGACATCGATCACGACATCGCTGGCGGAGGCGTTTTTGACATAAAACGTCCAATGCTCGTTGGTTTCATCGACCCAAGATTCGCACACGCAACTGTCGGCGGCAAAGCCACCTTCCGAAGCTGGCGCAATGGAAGAGGCGAAAGCACTGATGCTCAGTGACATCGCAACGGCAAATGAGAGCAGCAACTTTTTCATAACCATCGGCTGGAACAACCTCGGGGCATTCTCATTTGACGCACCGAATTAGTTACGGTTCAAGGAGTTAAGATCATCAAAGGCCACTTGGAGGCGTTTCACCATAGAGGCCTCGCCCTCGCGGAGGAACTTGCGGGGATCGTAGTACTTCTTGTTCGGCTTGTCGTCGCCCTCGGGGTTGCCGATCTGCGACTGCAGGTAGGCCTCGTTCTTCTTGTAGTAGTTCATCACGCCTTCCCAGAAAGCCCACTGGGTGTCGGTGTCGATGTTCATCTTCACCACGCCGTACTGGATGGCCTCCTTGATCTTGGCGGGCTCGCTGCCGCTGCCGCCGTGGAAGACAAAGTTGACAGGGTTGGGCTGGGTGTTGTACTTCTTCTGGATGTATTCCTGGGAGTTATGCAAGATGATCGGCTCGAGTTTCACATTGCCGGGTTTATATACGCCGTGGACGTTGCCGAAGGAGGCGGCGATGGTGAAGTTCGGACTGATCTTGCTGAGCTCCTCGTAGGCGTAGGCCACGTCTTCGGGCTGGGTGTAGAGGCGCGCACTGTCGATGCCGGAGTTGTCCACGCCGTCCTCTTCGCCGCCGGTGATGCCGAGTTCGATTTCGAGCACCATCTCGATCTTGGCCATGCGAGCCAAATATTTCTTGCAGATCTCGATGTTCTCCTTCAGCGGTTCCGCGGAGAGATCGAGCATGTGGGAACTGAAGAGCGGCTTGCCGTGCTCCTTGTAGTACTTCTCGCCCTCGTCGAGCAGACCGTCGATCCAGGGCAGGAGTTTCTTGGCGGCATGGTCGGTGTGGATGATCACCGGAACGCCGTACATCTCAGCCACTTGATGGATGTGCATGGCGCCGGACACGGCACCGATGACAGCGGCTTTCTCCCCGTCGTTGGGAAGGGACTTGCCGGCATAGAATGCCGCGCCGCCGTTGGAGAACTGGATCATGATGGGCGAGTTGGCCACCTTGGCGGCCTCCAACACCGCGTTCACGGAGTCAGTGCCGACGACATTCACGGCGGGGATGGCAAACTTCTCGGCCTTGGCAATACGGAAGATTTCCTGCAGCGCTTTCCCGTAAACCACGCCGGGAGCCACTTTCGATAAGATTTTTTCTGACATATCTATTTGATTTAATGATGATAATATTTCAAAAATGACGCCTGCAAATTTACATTTTTTCCATGAAATAGATATCGATATGAAAAAAAAGTGTCCCGTAATTTTGAGATGAGTTTTTTGTCAGGACAAGAGGGCGACCATTCCGCAAGAATCGCACTCTTCGCGTGTTTTTCGATTGTTGCACCTGCCCTTTTTGTTCTTTGTCTTGCCAAAGCAAAGAAGCAAAAGGAAGGCACTTTTGCCGCTGGTTCCGGCTCTCTCCAAGCCGCCCATGAGGGTGACTAAAAGTGATTTCCTACAGATATATTATTAGTTGCGTATCTACAGCACGCTCTTACCCATTATGCGACTCCCCCGCCCCCCCAAAAAAATCTCATCTTTGCCCCGCAAACTTTCCATTTTCACTTTTCAATTTAATCGTATATTTGCACCCCAAAATCCTTGTAAAAATGAAACCTCTTCCACTCAAAGCAATATGGAAAATGATGGGAATACTCTCCCTCGCCATTCTCGCATTCAGTTGCGAAAAAGAGCCAATCACTCCTGATCCGCCCAAACCAGACCCTGCGGAAATTGATATTCCAGGGTGCGACAGCAATATTCTGATCATGAAAGTGGATTACAAAACCTTTCAGTATGAGGGGTACACGACTGTGAATGTTGATAGTACTAATAATTCCTCTGACACCATTCCGTTTTTGGCAACGTATTGTCCTCCTGGTGATTTTGGATATATCAAATTGTTTTATGAGAATCCCAGCCATCTTCTTTTCTACGGAAATATTATATGGATGGGATGTGGGAATCTTCTTTTCCCAACCTCCTTTATGGAATTGCCTGCTCAAACCACAGAACTCCCCTTCCCCGAAAACGACAGAATCTGCCTCATCGACTATACAGGTGCACAACAGACCCTTCCATGGAATACTGGCATGGTTGACGAAACCATGATGGAAAACGTTTGGGAAACCATTTCCAAACAACCTGAATTTCAGTATTATTACAGCAAAACCAACAAGAAAGTCGCTGTGTACTTGTACACACCAAGCGTAGGAGGTGGAAATCCCGCCGACTGGGATTTTATTGTTTTTGTGGAAAAGAGTGAATAGCATTTCAACCACCTACCATATTATTTCTGCCACCAGCGTTTTATTTTTCGGATTTTGTGCAATGTACGATTTTGTCGAAAATAATCGTACCTTTGCAAAGCATATCTAAAACGAAAGCACTATGAGCAACACAGTGGATATCAAAGAGTTGAACGAGAAAATAGAACGAGAGAGTTCCTTCGTTGACCTCATCAACATGGAGATGAGCAACGTCATCATCGGCCAGAAGCAGATGGTGGAGAAGTTGATGATCGGCCTGTTAGCCAACGGTCACATCCTGTTGGAAGGCGCCCCCGGATTAGCCAAGACACTGGCCATCAAGTCGTTGGCAAATATCATCCAGGCCAAGTTCAGCCGCATCCAGTTCACCCCCGACCTGCTGCCCGCCGATGTCATCGGAACCATGATTTACAGTCAGAAAAGGGAGGAGTTCGTGGTGAAACACGGTCCCATCTTCGCCAACTTCATCCTCGCCGACGAGATCAACCGCGCCCCCGCCAAGGTGCAGAGCGCGCTGTTGGAGGCGATGCAGGAGCGACAGGTCACCATCGGCGAGAGCACCTACAAGCTGGAGGAGCCCTTCCTCGTGCTCGCCACCCAGAACCCCATCGAACAGGAGGGCACCTATCCCCTGCCCGAAGCCCAGGTGGACCGCTTCATGCTGAAAGTCATCGTCGATTACCCCAAGCAGGATGAAGAGAAACAGATCCTGCGCCAACACCTGCTTTCCGAATACCCCGTCACCAAGACCGTGCTCAAGCCCGAGGACATCGTGCGCGCCCGCAGCATCGTGAAGGAGGTCTATATCGACGAGAAGATCGGACAGTACATCACCTCCATCGTCTTTGCCACCCGTTATCCCGAGCAATACGGTTTGGACAAGTTCAAGCCGATGATCAATTTCGGGGCCTCACCACGTGCCACCATCAACCTGGCATTGGCCGCACAAGCCCTGGCTTTCATCAAACGCCGCGGCTACGTCATCCCCGAGGACATCCGCGCCCTCGCCTACGACGTGCTGCGCCACCGCATCGGACTCACCTACGAGGCGGAGGCCGAGAACATCACCACCACCGACATCATCAGCACCGTCCTCAACACCGTGGAAGTGCCGTAACCGCTTGCCCCATGGAAGCCAATGAGATCTTCAAGAAGGTCCGCCGCATCGAGATCAAGACGCGCGCGCTGAGCCAGCAAATCTTCGCCGGCCAGTACCATAGTGCCTTCAAAGGACGCGGCATGGCCTTCAGCGAGGTGCGGCAGTACAACTACGGCGACGACGTGCGCTTCATCGACTGGAACGTCACCGCCCGCTTCAACGCCCCCTACGTCAAGGTGTTCGAGGAAGAGCGCGAGATGACCGTCATCCTGCTCATCGACGTCAGCGGCTCCAACCTCTTCGGCACCCGCAAGCAGTTCAAGTCGGAACTGACCACCGAAATCGCCGCCGTGCTCTCCTTCTCCGCCATCTACAACAACGACAAGGTAGGCGTCATCTTCTTCAGCGACACGGTGGAGAAGTTCATCCCGCCGGCGAAGGGCAAGTCGCACATCCTGCGCATCATCCGCGAACTGCTCACCTACCAGCCCCGCGAGAGCGAGACCAACATCGCCGAGGCACTGCGCTTCCTCACCAACGTCAGCAAACGCAAGGCCACCGTCTTCCTGCTCTCCGACTTCATCGACCGCGACTACGAGCAGGCGCTGCGCATCGCCGCCAGCCGCCACGACCTTGTCGCCCTCGACATCATCGACGAAGGCGAGGCCGCCCTGCCCGACCTCGGCATCGTGGAACTGTCCGACCCCGAAAGCGGCCGCCGCATCTGGGTCGATACCGCCAGCCGGAAGGTACGCGATACCTACGCCCGCTGGTGGCAGCAGCACTCCGCCGACACCCTCAACACCTTCCGCCGCGCCGGCGTCGATGCCGCACGCCTCTACACCGACCGCGACTACGTGCCCGCCCTGCTGGAACTGTTCCGCCGCCGCGGCTAACGGCATTTTTTGAAAATCTTGCCGTAGGTGACAGCATGGCGTTGACGTTATCGCAAAACTCATCGTGGGCTGCACACGCCACCGAGGCCAATTCCCTGTCAGTAATAGGATACACACAAGTTGAATGAATTACAAATACTTATCAATCAACTAATCACATTACAAATCCCTGACTCAAACATTATTCATCAACACCTGTTCTCACTCATTCGTATCATTCGTAGTTCCCAAAACTGCGAAGCCGCAAAAACGCTTTCAATATCCCCAAAAATGGGGATTGCGCACGTCTTTTTCCCGCCGTATTTTTGCAGGTTAAACTAAAGAGCAATGAAAGAAGAAAAGAGACTCACTCTCAACGACATGCCCAGCGGCGCCAAGTGCGTCATCATCAAGGTGAGCGGGCACGGCGGACTGCGCCACCGGCTGATGGAGATGGGCTTCGTGAAGGGCGAGACCGTCACCGTGGTCAAGTCATCCCCCCTGCAAGACCCCGTGGAGTACATCGTCATGCAATCGCACGTGTCGCTCCGTCGCAGCGAGGCCGACAAGATCGAGGTCGTCCCGCTCTCCGAGCACCGCCCCTCCGACAGCGACTACAACGGCATCATCACCGAAGAGGCCGTCAACGATCCCAAACTCTCGGCGCACATCCAAGAGAAGAGCCACACCCTCACCGTCGCCCTCGTGGGCAACCCCAACTGCGGCAAGACCTCCTTCTTTAACCACGCCACCGGACTGCGCGAGAAGGTCGGCAACTACGCCGGCGTCACCGTTGACATGAAGATGGGCACCTTCTACTACAAGGGCTACACCATCCGCCTCGTCGATCTGCCCGGCACCTACTCCATCAACGAATACACCCCCGAAGAACTGTGCGTGCGCGAGTTCCTCACCAACCACGAATACGACCTCATCCTCAACATCGTCGATTCCTCCAACCTCGAACGCAACCTGTTCCTCACCACCCAACTCATCGATATGAACTCGCCCATGGTGATGGCGCTCAACATGTACGACGAACTGCAGCAAAAGGGCGACCAGTTCGACTACAAGGAACTCGGACGGATGCTCGGACTTCCCATCATCCCGACAACGGCCTCCAAGGGCACTGGCATCCCCGAAGTGCTGCAAGCCATCATCGACGTCTTCGAAGATCACAAGAACCTCACCCACCACATCCACATCAACTACGGCACCGACATTGAGGACGCCATCGTTCCCATCAAGACAAAAATCGCTGAGAACAAGGATATCATCAACGTATATCCCGCCCGCTACATCGCCATCAACACGCTGGAGGGCACGCAGCACACCCTCACCGACATCGAGAAACTGCCCAACGGACAGGAGATCCTAGCGGAGGCGAAACAACGCCGCGACGCCCTGGAACTCCGCTACGGCGAGAAAATCGACACCCAATTGAGCAACGCCCGCTACGGCTTTATCCGCGGCGCACTGCAACAGACCTACGTGCCCGGACAGAAACGTGAACTCTGGAAGGCATATTCTGCCGACAAGATCCTCACCAACAAGTGGTTGGGATTCCCCATCCTCGTCATCTTCCTCTGGGTGATGTTCGAGACCACCTTCATCCTCGGCGCCTATCCGCAAGAGTGGCTCGACATGTTGGTGTCGTGGTTCGGCGGCGTGGTGGCCAAGGCCCTGCCCGAAGGCGTTCTCAACGACCTGATCGTCGATGGCATCATCGGAGGCGTCGGCGCAGTCATCTCGTTCCTACCCAACATCCTGATACTCTTCTTCTTCATCTCGATATTGGAAGACACCGGCTACATGGCGCGCGCCGCCTTCATGGTCGATCGCGTCTTCCACAAGTTCGGTCTGCACGGACGGTCGTTCATCCCCTACGTCATGGGCTTCGGCTGCGGCGTGCCCGCCATCATGGCCACCCGCACCCTCGAGAACAAGAAGGACCGCTTGGTCACCATCCTCACCATCCCCTTCATCTCCTGCTCCGCCCGACTGCCCGTCTATCTCGTGCTGGTGTCCGCCTTCTTCACCCGCTGTCAAGGACTGATCCTGCTCAGCATCTACCTGATAGGCATCCTGTTCGCGGTGCTCACGGCCATCCTGCTCAACAAAACCGCCTTCAAAAGCGTCTCCGAGGAGTTCGTGATGGAACTGCCGCCCTACCGCCTGCCCACCGCCCGCAACGCCCTGCTGCACATGTGGGAGAAGAGCGAGCAGTACCTCAAGAAGATGGGTACCGTGATCCTCGCCGCCTCCATCATCATCTGGGCATTGGAGTACTTCCCGCACAACTCCGCACAGGAGCAACGCTATGCGCAACAGATCGAGCAGGTGCAAGCCGACAAGAGTCTGAACGAGGCGCAGATGGCCTATCAGGTTGATTCGCTCAACCGCCTCAGCGACGCCTACCACAACGAGAACTCCTACATCGGCCGCTTCGGCCACTTCATTGAGCCGATGGTGCGTCCGTGCGGCTTCGACTGGCACATCGGCGTCGCTCTATGCACCGGCATCGCCGCCAAAGAGGTGGTCGTCTCCACCTTAGGCGTTCTGTATCAAGCCGATGACGCAGAAGAGAACGAGGTTTCGCTGTCGGAGAAGATGAAAGAGCAATACTGGCCCGAAGGCACGGCGCGGGCCGGCGAGCCCATCTACACGCCGTTGGTGGCCTACGTGCTCATGCTGTTCGTGCTGCTGAGCGTGCCCTGCTTCGCTGCGCTGGCGGCCATCAAGCGCGAGGCCGGCTGGAAGTGGGTCGGCTTCACCTTCGTCTATACCCTCGCCGTGGCATGGGTGGTCTCCGCCCTCGTCTTCCAAATCGGAAGTCTATTCTAAAACACTGAACTACAAATACTCAACATCATGCCACCTGTCATCCAATACATCATCGTCGCCCTGTTGGTCATCGCCGCCGCCCTCTTCTTCATCCGCGGCATCGTGCGTCGGGTACGCGGACGCGGCAACGACTGCGGGTGCGGCGCCGGCCAAAACTGCCCCAGCCATCAATGCGAGCATTGCCCTGAAAGGAAAACGCACGAATTTCGTTAGTTCATCACGCTGATAGAGAGCCGGTTGTCCTTCCTGTCAATGCGCCGCGAGATGAGGCCCTACCTGCTGCCGGGCTTCGGCTACAACGGCCGGAAGTAACGTCATTTCTTAAAAATGAAATAGACGGATAGGATGAGAAATCCGAAACCGATGAGATGATTCACGGAGAACCGTTGAGTCTTGAAGAACACGATGGTGAATAACGTGAAGACAATCAACGTGATGGCCTCTTGAATCACCTTGAGCTGCCACAGGTTGAACGGCCCGCCATTCTCCTCGAAGCCGATGCGGTTGGCGGGCACCTGAAAACAGTATTCGATCAGGGCAATGCCCCAACTGATGAGGATGATCAGCGGCAGGGCGAGCTTGCCCGTGCCGAACTTGAGGTGTCCGTACCAGGCGAAAGTCATGAAAATGTTGGCAACCACCAACATCAGAATGGTCAGAAACGACTTCATGTGCAGCATTTTTTCGTCCGGCAAAAATACGGAAAAATACGGCAACTTCCTGTATGAGAGCAAAGAAATTATGAACGGAAGCGAAGCGAGTCATTTCATTCAAAAATTCAGGGAAAAATGGCGGAAAATCCAATCATTTTTACTATTTTTGCAGATTGAAAAATTGGATTTACAAACCCCCATTAAATATTCAAAAATGAAAAAATTCTTCTTGATTCCGCTATTCGCGTTCCTGTTCTTGACCGCCGGCGCCACCAACCCACCCGATGAGGGCATGTGGCTCCCCATGTTCGTCAAAGACTACAACTACGCCACGATGAAGCACCTCGGTCTGCACCTGACCGCCGAGCAGATGTGGGACATCAACAACTCGTCGCTCAAAGACGCCATCGTGGAGCTGGGCAACGACGGCGACCACTTCTGCACCGGTGAGATCATCTCCGACCAAGGCCTGCTGCTCACCAATCATCACTGCGGCTACGCCAGCATCGCCGACCACTCCACCACCGACCACGACTACCTCAAGGAGGGCTTCTGGGCCGCGACCCTGGCCGACGAATTGCCCAACCAGCACATCACCGCCACCTTCCTCGTCCGCATGGAGGACGTCACCACCAAGGTGCTGGCCGGCATGTCCGACGGCGAACGCGACGACTCCAAGATCAGCGAGACCATCGAGGCCTTGGAGAGCGAATACAGCGAGGACGGCCGCTACACCGTGTCCGTCAAGGACTTCTACGACGGCAACCAGTACTTCATGTTCGTCTATGAGGTCTATAAGGATGTCCGCCTTGTCGGCGCCCCGCCGTCAAGCATCGGCAAGTTCGGCGACGAGACCGACAACTGGGTATGGCCCCGCCACACCGGCGACTTCTCCATGTTCCGCATCTACACCGCCCCCGACGGCAGCCCCGCCGAGTACTCCGAGGAGAACGTGCCGATGAAGCCCAAATACTCGCTCCCCATCAGCATGAAGGGCATCCAGCCCGGCGACTTCGCCATGGTCTGGGGCATCCCCGGCAGCACCGAACGCTACCTCACCTCCTATGAGATCAACTTCAAACTCGAGAGCGACAACAAGCCCTTCATCGAATTCGCCGACATGGTCCTGCCTGTCATCCGCGAGGAGATGAACGCCCGCGACGAGGTGCGCATCATGTACGCCTCCGACTACGCCAGCTGGGCCAACAGCTGGAAGAACCGCAAGGGCGAACTCGCCAGTCTCACCAACCTCCACATCGCCGACAAGAAGGCCGAACAGGAGAAGGAACTCCTCCATTGGATCAACGCCTCCAAAGCCCGCAAGGACAAATACGGCAACCCCGTCGATTCCATCCGACAGATCGTCGAAGACGCCGACGTCAAGACCTTCCGCCTGCTCTATTACGCCAACTACTGCATGAGCATCTCCAAATACGTGGATTTCGTTCTGAACGCCGACGGGCTCACCCCCGAAGACGGCCGCAAGGCCTTCACCAACGAGGAGAAGCAGGCGTTGATGGAATCCTATCAAGAGGCCATGAAAAATGCCGACCTGATCACGGAAGAGAAGATCATAGCCGCCGAGTTGAAGCTGTGGATGACACTGCCGGTCGAAGACCAGCCGCCCTTCTGCGAGGTCATCAACAAGAAGTTCAAAGGCGACTGCGCCGCCTTCGCCAAGATGATCGTCCAGAAATCCATCTTCGGCAACGCCGACAACTTCCAGAAATACCTCAACAAGCCCTCCGACAAAGCCATTGACAACGATCCCCTCGTGGGCTATGTCTCCAGCTTGTACTCCACCCTCTTCAGAGGCATCTTCCCCTATTTCGGCTACACCAACCAGATGGAAGAGGCCCGTCGCCCCTTCATGGCCGCCATGCTTGAGATGAACGCCGACCATCCCATGTATCCCGACGCCAACTCCACCATGCGCTGCACCTACGGCACCGTGTGCGACTACTTCCCGAAGGACGGCGTGCGCTACGACTACTACACCACCGTTGACGGCATCCTCCAGAAAGAGATCCCGGGCGACCCCGAATTCGACGTCAACCCGAAACTCAAACAACTCATCCTCGACAAGGACTTCGGGCCCTACGCCATGAAGAACGGCCAGATGCCCGTCTGCTTCCTCACCAACAACGACATCACCGGCGGCAACTCCGGCAGCCCCGTCCTCAACGGCAACGGTGAACTCATCGGCTGCGCCTTCGACGGCAACATCGAGGCCCTCTGCAGCGACATCTTCTTCGACACCGACCTGCAACGCTGCATCTGCGTCGATATCCGCTACGTGCTCTTCGTCATCGACAAGTTCGCCGGCGCACAACGCTTCATCAACGAAATGAAAATCATCAAATAACCAACATCATCACTTAAACCAATTGCAATGAAAAAGACTTTGCTTCTGACGCTCTTCGCGTTCCTGTTCGTGACCGCCGGCGCGACCAACCCGCCCGACGAGGGCATGTGGCTGCCCATGTTCGTCAAAGACTACAACTACGCCACGATGAAACACCTCGGGCTGCACCTCACACCCGAACAGATGTGGGACATCAACAACTCCTCCATCAAAGACGCCATCGTCGAACTCGGCGAGGACGGACAACACTTCTGCACCGGCGAGATCATCTCCTCCAACGGACTGATGCTCACCAACCACCACTGCGGCTACGGCAGCATCGCCGACCACTCCACCACCGAGCACGACTACCTCAAGGACGGCTTCTGGGCCGCCAGTTATGAGGAGGAACTGCCCAACCAGCACATCACCGCCACCTTCCTCGTCCGCATGGAAGACGTCACCGACAAGGTGCTCGAAGGCGTCACCGCCGACACCAAGAACGCCGACCGCCGCAAGATGGTCAACGCAGCCAGCCAGAAACTCACCTCCATCGCCGAAGAGGACGGCCGCTACAAAGCCGTCATCAAGGACTTCTTCGACGGCAACCAGTACTACATGTTCGTCTATGAGGTCTATAAGGACGTCCGCCTCGTCGGCGCCCCGCCGTCAAGCATCGGCAAGTTCGGCGACGAGACCGACAACTGGGTATGGCCCCGCCATACCGGCGACTTCTCCATGTTCCGCATCTACACCGCACCCGATGGCAGCCCCGCCGAGTACTCCAAGGACAACATCCCCATGAAACCCAAATACTCGCTGCCCGTCAGTCTCAAGGGCATCGAATACGGCGACTACACCATGATCTGGGGCGTCCCCGGCAGCACCCAGCGCTACATGACCTCCTACGAGGTGCGCCAACTGCTGGAATGCCAGAACAAACCCATCATCGAGGCCTGCGACGTCATCCTGCCCGTCATCCGCGAACAGATGAACGCCCGCGACGAGGTCCGCATCGCCTACGCCTCCGACTACGCCAGCATGGCCAACACCTGGAAGAACCAAAAGGGCGAATACGCCAGTCTCATCAACCTCGGCATCGCCGACAAAAAGGCCGTCCAAGAGGCCGAACTGCTCAAGTGGATCAACGCCGACCCGCAGCGCAAGGAGAAATACGGCAACCCGTTCGAGAAGATCGAAAAGGCCTGCAACGAAACCGACGCCAACGCCATGCGCGCCTTCTTCTACTGCAACTTCACCCTCATGAACTCCAAGATGCTCTTCGCCCCCTACAAACTCCCCGCCCTGCCCAAAGAACCCGCCTCCGCCGAGAAGAAGGAGAACATGCTCAAGGCCTATCGCGCCCACATGGAAGGCACCGACTACGTCACCGAGAAGAACGTCATCGCCGCTACGCTCCGCCTCTGGATGCAACTGCCCGAAGAATACCGCCCCGCCGGCATCTACGATTACATCAACAAGAAATACAAAGGCAACTTCGACGCCTTCGCCAAGGCCTGCATGGACAAGTCCATCTACGGCAACGAGGCCAACTACGCCAAATACCTCGACAAGCCCTCCGAAAAGGTGAAGGAGGCCGACCCGCTCGTGGTTTACTTCAGCGCCATCTACGCCCACATCATGAAATACCAGGGCGTCTATCAGTCCTCCAAGTCCAAACTCAGCTCCCCGCGCCGCACCTACATGGCCGCCCTCATGGAGATGCAAAAGGACAAGCCCATGTACCCCGACGCCAACTCCACCATGCGCTGCACCTACGGCACCGTGTGCGACTACTTCCCGAAGGATGGCGTGCAGTACCTCCACTACACCACCGCTGAAGGCATCCTCCAGAAAGAGATTCCCGGCGACCCCGAATTCGACGTCAGCCCGAAACTCAAACAACTCATCCTCGACAAGGACTTCGGCCCCTACGCCATGAAAGACGGCAAACTGCCCGTCTGCTTCATCACCAACAACGACATCACCGGCGGCAACTCCGGCAGCCCCGTCCTCAACGGCAAAGGTGAGCTCATCGGCTGCGCCTTCGACGGAAACATCGAGGCCCTCTGCAGTGACATCTTCTTCGACACCGAACTGCAGCGCTGCATCTGTGTTGACATCCGCTACGTGCTCTTCGTCATCGACAAGTTCGCCGGCGCCAAACGCTTCATCAACGAGATGAATATCGTCCGTTAATCCATTCCCATTTCCATACCAACGGGCACTCCATCCTTTGGATTGCCCGTTTTTTTTATGATTTGGGCGCCAGACGGGCTGTCCGCTTTACTTCACTCCGCGTCTCCCACGGCCGTCAGGGGGGCGGTCGGCTTCCGCTGGTCGCCGCCCCTCCCCCACGGCCGTAGGTCGCCGCGCGCGTTCCGTGCCCGCTTCCATCCCTGGCGCACGGAGCCGGAATACCCCCGTCATTGTCGGAAAACGCATCAACTCTTCCCCTGACAGCAACAAACCATACAGGCGTAGAGACGCACGGCCGTGCATCTCTACGCCTGTAATCAGTAATCTCTAATCTTTATCCTTTAAATCTCTTCCCGATCAATGCCCCTGGTTCGCCAGAATATCGACGAAATTGCAGGCGGCCTCTTTCACGCTGGCGAAATTGTTGCCCAATGAACTGCTGATGTCAAGCACCAAGATGATGCTGGCAGTCTTCGACTTGGTCTCGGTATGGCTCTGCGAAGCCGGATTGAACTCCACATCCTGGGCGTAGGTGTTGCCGCCATAGCCGAGGGATTCGCGGAAAAGACGCACATCGTAAGTGGAGGGAACCGTGTTGTTGGTGGTCCGCAAGTTCTTGAAGGTGAAGGAGAAGATGGAGCCGTTGGTCTGCACGCCCGTAATGGTGGCGGCAGAAGATGATGTCAGCCCCGTGTAGGTGATGTTCGTCAGGGTGTTGTTGGACGTGAGGGTTGCCTCGATCATGCAGTTGGACTGTGCGGGCGTCGCGGCGCCGTCGAAGACAATGGCGATGCGGTCGGTGCCGCCGCAGTTGAACGACACCGTGATGTCGGTCACCGTGTTGGTGGTGGAGATGTTGGTGGCGATGTCCTCAAAGTAGGCGTTCACGCCGCTGAAGTTCGCCAAGACGGTGGCGTTGTCGTCATCGCTGGAGATATCCTGGATGGAGGCCAAAAACATGTTGGGATCGATGGATGCGCTCTGCACGCCAATGCCGTAAGCGGAGATGGAGTGCCCGTGGAAGGTGCCCGTACGCAAACGGTTGCGGATCGCCGCCTGATATTCGGAACGGTTCTGATAATGCGTACCCCACTGACTATTGGCGAAATAGGTGGAGGCATTGTCAATACCATCAGTGAAGTTCACCATGTTGACACTGTATAGACTGTTGGGAAACTTGGTGCGGTTCAGGGAGTTGAGTGCACTGTCGATGGTGTAGTACAACGCCGTGCCATCCTCGGTGGACGAGAGCGCGTTGATCCACGACTTAATCAATTCTGCCTGACTGTGGTTCACCAGAGTGTAGTCCATCTTCTGCACGATTCCGTTGTTGAAAGCGAAGATGGAGAGATAGATGCCGTCCTGGGTCAATACCTGGTCGTAGGATTCGGTGGGGTCCACCGGATCTGGGTCCTTATGGCAGGAGACGAAAAGCATGCTGAACAATAGGGCAAGACATGCGGAAACAAAAGTGAACTTTTTCATTTTTAACGATTTTAATGTTCTCTTGACTATAAAAAACGTAAAAGGTTGAATATTATTGCAAAAAAAGCCACTTCAATCGTCCGAGGGCTAATGAAGCACGAAGACCTTGAGGATCTGGTCGGCGTAGGTCTTGGAGATGGGAATGTCATCCACACCCTCCTGGTCCATGTCGATGAGGAAGGCGTCATCCTCCTTGCGAACGATCTTCACTTTGGAGAGGTTGACCAAATAGGAACGGTGGCAGCGCACGAAACCGTATTGCTCCACCATCTCCTCCACCTTTTTGAGGGAGGTGCGGACGAGGCAGTGTTTCAACTTGTTCTGTACAATATAATATACGTTGACGTAGTTGTCGGCGGACTCGATGTAATAGACGCACTCCGACTTGATGGAGAGCCGCAGCGAGCCATTCTCCTCGGTGAAGTTGATGACGGTGCTTTCCGGCCGCACGACGGTTACCGGCTCGCCCTCCTGCGGCAACGGCTCCATGCTCTGCTCAGGCGTTTCGGCCATGTTGTTTTGGGCAGAAAGGATGGCTATTTTCGTATCTTTTTCACGCAAAGCAAGATAGAGATAGGAAATAAGGTATGGAAGCACCAAAATGAGCGAGACGAAAACCAAGGCCCGCTGAAGGATCTCCGTAAAATTCCGGGGATCATCGAGAAGCAGCGCATTGAAAATGGAATAGAGAAAAGCGATGAGCACGATCTCGGCAAGAAGCCAGAAGATGTACTGCAACAGGGAGATGGTGCGGTGCCTGCCAATGACAACCAGCCACAATCTGCTGACCAATAAGACGATGGAACCGCCAAAAATGGTAGCCGAAGAAAAGACGAACCGCATGGTGGAGTCGTTGGAGTTGAACCAGAGGGAATCGCTGAAGGGAGTATATACGAAAATGAAGAGAAAAGAGAATGCGGTAACGAAGGCGATCATTTTCACGTTCGTCGAGAATTTGAGCAGATATTCGGGTAGTTTTTTATTCATAAGGAGGGTAAAAAACAAGTTTGCAAAGATACATTTTTTTTCGACATCCGCCACACATCCCGAATTTCTCCCCGTATTTCCGAATTTCACCCCGTATTTTCGAATTTCGCCCCAAGACATCCTATTTTATCCCTTGAAAAACAAGATTTTCCCCGAATGAGGTACTTTTGCACTCCCAAAAACCGAAAACACATTACCTTTAATCACTAAAATTCAATTCATGGAAGAAATCAGCAGAGTTTTTGACATTCTGACACGTTATGAAAAGACATGGCCCGATCAGAAGATCGCCTTAGCTTCGAAGAGTGAGGGTATTTGGCGGGCTTACTCGCCGACGGAATACCAGGAGATCACCAACAACATCAGTTACGCGTTCCTGAAGATGGGGGTGCAGCCGGGCGACCGCATCGGCATCATCGCCACCAACCGTCCCGAGTGGAACATGATTGACATGGCCATCATGCAAATCGGGGCCATCAGCGTGCCGGTATATCCGACCATCAGCGAGAACGACTACCGCCACATCATCACACACTCCGGCATGAAGATTGTGATCGTGGAAGGCGTGGAGGTGATGAACAAGATGATCGCCATCCAACCCGACGCCACTGAGTTGGAGAAAATCTATACCTTCATCGACCGCGGCAAGTTCCCGTACTTGGCGCAGTTGGTGCAGATGGGCGCCGAGAACGCCGACCCCGAAGAGCTGCAACGCCGCCGCGACGCCGTGCGCCCGGAGGACTGCTCCACGTTGATGTACACCTCCGGCACCACCGGACTTCCCAAGGGCGTGATGCTGTCGCACAGCAACATCGTCAACCAGATCCTTAACCTACGCCAGACGCCGGCCAAGTGGTCGAAGCGCGTCCTGAGTTTCCTGCCCCTCTGCCACGCCTACGAGCGCATGCTGGTGTTCCTGTACCAATACCTCGGCATGTCGGTCTATTACGCGCAGAACCTGGGCACCATCGCGGAGAACCTGAAGGAGGTGAACCCGACGATGATGTCGGCAGTCCCGCGCGTGCTGGAGAAGTTCTTCGACAAGATCTGGGCCTCCAGCAAGAACATGAAGCCGCTGCCGAAGAAGATCTTCCGCTGGGCAGTGCGCGTGGCCGAGGAGTACAAGATCCAGGATTGCGACCGCACGGCGTGGTACAACTTCAAACGCTGGGTGGCCGACAAATTGGTATATAAGAAAATACGTCAGAAAATCGGCGGCGACTTCGACATCATCGTGTCGGGTGCCGCGAGCATCCAGCCGCGCTTGGCCGCCTTCTTCTCCGCCATCGGCATGCCCGTGTTCGAGGGCTACGGCGCCACCGAGACCTCGCCGGTCATCGCGGTGAGCTGCCGCGACAAGTACGGCCGCGAAGTCGGCACCGTCGGCTTCCCGCTGCCGGGCGTCGAAATCAAAATCGACGAGACGAACAGCGAGATCCTCTGCCGCGGCCACAACGTGATGATGGGCTACTACAAGGACGAGGAACTGACCCGCAGCGTCATCGACGCCGACGGCTGGTTCCACACCGGCGACATGGGCCAGTGGACCGAGCACGGACAACTGCGCATCACCGGCCGTCTCAAGAACCTCTTCAAGACCTCCATGGGCAAATATGTCAACCCGCAGGCCATCGAGGAGAAGTTCTGCGAGTCGCCGTTCATCGACAACATGGTCGTCTTCGGCGAGAACCAGAAGTTCGCCGCTGCCCTCATCGCCCCCGACTTCGAATTCCTCAAGAGCTGGTGCAAAGGGCACGACATCGCCTACACCTCCCCCGAGGAAATCATCAAGGACGACACAGTCTATAAACGCTTCCTGCGCGAAATCAACAAATATAACGCCATGTTCGGCGAGACCGAAAAGGTGAAGCGCTTCGAACTCATCGGCGACGAGTGGAGCCAAAAAAACGGCATCCTCACGCCTACCCTAAAGGTGAAACGCCAAGTGGTGCAACAGCGCTATCAGGAAAAGATCGAGAAGTTGTTCGGGACTCACTAAGCCCCGAACTTCTTTTCCAGACGCACCTCGTTGTAGATGTACGTCACCACTTCCTTCGTATATAATGGGAAATCCGCCTTCATGAGCCATGCATAGTAGGCGGGTTCTTTTTTAAAGACCTCCTTCACGCTCTGGCCTTTGTACTTGCCAAAATTGAAGACCTCCACATCCTTGTCGTTCAGCACGATATGCGCAGCAAAATCGACGTTGCGGTTGACGCGAGTGAACTTGTCGAGATCCTTCACGTTGGGGGTGACGGGGCAGGAGACCTTGCCGTCGTGGTCCTCGTACTCCACACCGGCGTAGTGCGCCACCTGGGCCTCCAGCACCTCCAAAGTGGCGCGGGTGTCCGCATTGGCCGAATGGGCGTTCCTCAAGTCCTTGCCACAGTAGAACTTGTAGGCGGCGATGAGGTTGCGCGGCTCCATCTTATGGAAAATCATCTGCACGTCAATGACGGAACGGTCGCGCATGTCGAAACGCTTGCCAATGCGCAGAAACTCCTCTGCCAGCAAGGGAATGTCGAACTTGTTGGAGTTGTAGCCCGCCAGGTCGCAGTTGTCCAAGAAGGCCAAAATGTCGTCGGCGAGGTCGGTGAAGGTGGGCTTGTCGGCCACGTCGGCGTCGTAGATGCCGTGGACGGACGAGGCCTCCTCCGGGATGTGGCACTGCGGGTTGAGCCGCTCCGTGCGCTCCTCTTCGTGCCCATCAGGGAACAACTTGATCATGCTAATCTCCACAATGCGGTCCTTGCCGACATTGAGTCCGGTGGTCTCCAAGTCGAAGAAGACCAGCGGACGGGTAAGTTGTAAATTCATAACATATTTATTTTTAATTATTTACAAAATCATTAAAGACCTAAGGTTTTCAGGCCCTGGTTGAAGCGGATGTCGCGGGGAATGCCAGCGGCGTTGATGCGGTCGAGGTCCTGCTGCAGTTCCGGTCCGATGACACCGTAGCGACTGCGGTAATCAACCGCGCCCTGGAAGTCGCCGTCGCCCTGGGTGGCGAGGATGAAGCCGGCCCACGCGCCGATGGCGATGCGGGCATTTTCATAGTTGATGGTATAGACGCCGTCGCTGCTGCGCTTGAAGGCGCCCATCTGCTTGAAAGTGTTGAAACACATCATGTTGGCCTTGCCGTGCGAACTGGCGGCGCCAAAACGCACCGAACGGAACAGCCCAGCGATGTAAGTGGTGATGGCCTCTTCGATGGAGATGCCGGTGATCTCTCCCTGGTCAATCAGATGGCATACAATGAACAGTCCCACAATGTCGGCCTTCGCCTCTTCCCATGAGGTCTTCTCGGTCTGCAGGGCGTCGTCCACCGGACGATGGCCGTACACCGTCTCCTTAACACCCAGTCCGTGAGCGACTTCGTGGAAGGTGACATTCCAGAAGAAGGCGTCGGAACTGAGGTAGCCCTGCTGTTTGGGGTCGAGGACGAGTTTGCCGATGGGCAGCATGATCTTCTCGAACTTGGCGTCCATGCTGTTGCGCAGTTGGAGACGGCGGGTGCCCTTGACGGCCTGCACGCGGTCGTCGTTGGGCAGGTTGATGGCGATGGTCTTGCTGCCTGCGTTGCAGTCGCCGGCGTAATAGATGACGTCATAGACGTTGAGGTCGGAGGAGGTGCCGGGGACGAAGGTCTTGTACTGGGGATCGCAGGGCAGGATCTTCTGAATTTCGGGCAGCATGGCGATGAACTTGGCCAGTTGGGCACTTCGCTCCTCATCTTTCACCAACACGAACGCCTCATAGGACGCCTTGGCCTCGTTGAGTTTGTCGTCGTAGTTCTCGATGGGGCCGACCACGAAATCGACATGGCTGTTCTTCATGTCCATCCAAGCGAGGTCGCTGTCGTAGTAGTTGTCGGTCTGGAAGGCCTTTTTCCGCTCGGAGAGGTACTTTTTCATGCCGGGGTCGTCGGCGATGGCGATGGCCTGGTCGAGCAGGGCGCACACCTTGGTCAATTCGGCCTTGTACTCATCGCGATACCAAACGGTAGTCAGTTCGCCCTTCTCGTTGCGGCGCAGTACCGTGTAGAGACTTCCCTTATCGGGGTCGGCGTACGCGGCATATTCCTCGGCGGTGATGTCGAGCGGATAGTAACGGCAGCCGTCCGGCTTCTCGCCCACGCCCTCCACAAAGGGACGGTTGTCGTCGAGGCGATCCCACGGCCCGTAGTTGATCTTGATGTAATCGCGGACGGAAGCATCCTTAATCTTCTTGAAATCAGACTCATCGCCATAGGTTTGCTTCCAGAACAGTTGATCCATGATGTCGGCGATCTGGATGAAGATGGGGATCAGTTTCTTGTCGTTGTCGGAGAGTTTGGAAACGTCGGTTTTCAGGTCGTAGTAGGCGTATTCGGCCACCTTGGCCTTCACGTCGATGTCGGTTTGCGCGAAAGCGGCAAATCCGCAGGAAAAGAGGAGAATGAAAGAGAGCGTTTTTTTCATAATTTATTGATTTATTGATTTTTAATAATTGATTTCACAATCAAACCGCAGGGTTTTCCAACGCGCGGATCTTCCGTTCCGCCTGGCTGACGATGGCGCGTATCAAGTTGATGTGTTCCGGCAGTTTTTTCGTCTGACGTTGTTTGTCCGTATATTGCAGATGCTCCTCCCGGATCAAGTCGGTCAGGTCATATTTCTCCATATCCAAAGTAGAGACGAACTCCCTGAAATCCGCGGCATCCTTATCTTTTTTGGAAAAGATGTAAAGAAGATAGGGCATGTCGCGCAACCCCCAGGAGCAGAGCCGCCGTCCGGCCTTGTTGAGCGCATAGCAATACGAAGAGGCGACCTCGTCGTCGTTTTCGAAACTGAGGTTCCCATCGAACAACGTGGGGGCAGTCGTCTCGGAGAGCACTTCAAAATCCTCTGTAAAATTCTGAAACAGGACTACATTCAGACGTTCCGTATAGTCGATACTGCTTCCAATGGTGGGGCCTCGCATCTCAAACTGAGTAAATGCCAACGGGAATTTGGCCGTCAGCTGGTCATGCATCAACTGCAGATAAGGCAGCAGGGTGAAGACGCAACTGACCCTATCTGAAACGGCATTCATGATATCCAGGAGCGTACCGTTGGAGCGCAGTCCGAACAGGAAGTAGTCGAACGTGCTGCCGAAGTAGTCCCTTATATTCAGTGTCGCTGCCATTTTCAGACCATTGTTTGCATTTTTTCCACAAAAAAAGGCGCAAACCCGAAGGATGGGAATGCGCCGCGAAATTACAAAAAAAAACGGAACTGACGAAACGATTATTGCCGTCTTCCGCGGAGATAAAGTGTCTCTACCTTATTGGATCCGTAGGCATAGGGCATGAACTCTATCGTCGGTATCGGTTTGGTTATGAAGAAGTTGGCAATTTTACCCACAGTGATTGTCCCCAGAAACTCCTCCACATCCATGGCGTAGGCGCTGTTGAGGGTGACGGCGTTGATGGCCTCTTCGGGGAGCAATCCGTACTTGATGCAGCCCATGGAGAGCACAAACTGCATGTTGCCGGAGGGACAGGATCCGGGGTTGAAGTCGCCGGCCATGGCGATGGGCAAGCCCGCCTCGATCATCTTGCGGGCGGGGGCATAAACCATGCCGAGGAAGAAGGCCGCGCCGGGCAGAATCGTGGGCATGGTCTCGGAGCCGAGCAGACAGGCGATCTCCTCATCTCCCGTGTATTCGATGTGATCGACGGAGCGGGCGTTGTACTTTACGCCGACCTGTATGCCGCCGCTGTAGTCGAGTTCGTTGGCGTGGATCTTGGGTTGCAGGCCATATTTGATGCCCTGCATGAGGATGCGTTCGGTGTCTTCGGGGGTGAAGAAGCCGCGGTCGCAGAAGACATCGACGAAGTCGGCCAATTCCTCCGCGGCGACCATGGGGATGATCTCGTTGATGATGAGATCGACGTACTCGGTCTGGCGGCCGAGGTACTCGCGGGGCACGGCATGGGCGGCTAACAGGTTGGCCTTGATGGTGAGGGGCGACTTCTCCTTGAGGCGACGGATGACGCGCAACATCTTGATTTCGTTGGCGGCGTCGAGTCCGTAGCCGCTCTTGATCTCGATGGCGCCCGTGCCGAAGGAGGCGACCTCCTCCAGACGCTGCCACGCACTGTCGAAAAGTTCGTCCTCGGTAGCGGCACGCAGACGGTCAACGGAGTTGAGGATACCGCCACCCCGTTTGGCAATCTCCTCGTAACTGAGCCCCTTGATCTTGTCGATGTACTCAATCTCACGGCTGCCCGCGTAGATGATGTGGGAGTGCGAATCGCAGAAGGCGGGGAAGACCATGCGGCCGGTGGCGTCCACCACCTCGACGGTCTCCTTGATGCCCGACAGCAGTTGCTCCTTGAACTCGGACATGGGGCCGAAAGCAGCGATCTTGCCATCGACGGCCAATAGGAAGGCGTTGTCGATGCAGGGCAGATGATTCATCTCGGCGCCGGCGCGATAGCTTCCGGGCGTCGGGTCGGCTTGCACCAACTTCTGGATATTCTTGACTAAAACTGCCATTTTACTGCCGATTAGAACTCAAACTCGATGTCGTCAACCCAAAGGGTGGAACCCGGCTCGCCGGTGCAGTGCGTAAGGTCGGCGAAGTCGTAGCCGGCGCTGGAGGAGATGACGATGGAGATGTGCGTGGGAGCCGCGCTCTCAAATGTGCCGCCGTTGACGGTATAGTCGATCGGGACGTTGAAAGCCGTCCAGGAGTTCACGTTACCCTCGAACTCCTGATAACCCCGGGCGATGATGTTGTTGCCGGCATACAGTTCAACTCTCACGGAGCCCTTGTCGGCATTGACGGGAGCGTATTTGTAAAAACCCTTGAAGGCGGTCGGTTTGTCGCTGTATGGGTGCTTCACGTTCATGCCGTCAGGGGCGTTGAGGAACTGGTCAACGAAGTTCTCGTCGAGAGGAGCGATGGCACCGGGCACGAGAATCTGCCCCTTGCTCTGGTCGGAGAGCATGCCGGAGACGAGTTTCATGCAGGAGGTGCCGCCGTGCGGGTCGGTGCGTTCGCGATAGGCGGTGTAGGGAGCGGAAGTCATCATCAGCGCCGGAATCTCCATCAGGGCATGCAGGCTGTTGAGTGAGTAGAGAAGCGAGGATTGGTACTCCACATAGACCTCATTCTGCAAGGCAACTTTGTACCAGCAGTTCTCGAAACCGCCATCCACAATCTGATGGGTGAAGGGATCGCATGTCGGCTTGTCGAAAGTGAGGTCGTTGTCGGTCGTATCGACAGGCGTCGGCGTCGGGGTCGGCGTCGGTTCAACGGGATCCTTGCAACTGACGGCACACGCCACCAATACGGCGGCAAACATCATAGGGAATAAGATTCTTTTCATATCAATAAAAATTTTGGTTTTCGTAAAATAATGGTTTACAGTCCGTAGGCAATCTTAAGCGTGAAATTGCGCGGGGCCTCCAGATACATCGGACGGAGCGTATATTCGTTGTTGAGGATATTCTTGATGGCAAAAGAGACTTCCAAGGCCTCCAAAATCTTGTATGAGACACTCACGTCAAGCGTGAAAGCGCCGCGGGTGTGGTTATTGAAATAGTTGGTGAAGCCGTCAAAAGGCAGCGGTCCCAGATGGAGGTAACTCAAGGAGGGATTGGCTATTTGATCCATATCGAAGAAGAGGTTATCGACGTTCTTCATGGCGCTGTAGTAGGTGCAGGCAACATCCATGCCCAGCTTCTTCCAGAAGAGGAAGCCGAGATTGAGTTTGGCATTGTGTTGGATACGGTACTTCAAGAAGCCCTTGGAGGGATCGGAAGCGGTGGTATTGTAACTGTACGGCTTGTTTGTATTCGGGTTGACATAGTAGATTCCGTCGCGGTTTTTAGTAATGGGATGGCTGTAGGTATAGCCGACCATGAAGTTCATCTCGACGTTGGGACCGATTTCGCCATGACCGACGAGAGAGACATCTGTGCCTGCAATCCAGGCAAGACCCGTATTGAGGTACATGAAGCCCATGTCGTGGAGGATATCGCCATTGGGACCCCATGAGCCAAAGGCGAACTCGATGAAGTTCTTGTAGTGCTGGTAGTAGCCAGCCACGTCAAAGAAGCCCTCGAAAGGACCGACGCGGTAGGGCTGGGCGATGCCGACCTCGGCGTTCCAACTCGACTCGGGCACGAGGTCCTTATTGGGATAGAAGCCGTAGTTGCCGATGGAGATGGAGATGAAGCGCTCGCCGATGGTGGGATAGCGGTAGCCCTGGCCGAAGGATGCGCGGAAGCTGGTCATGCTGGCAGGCAACTGATAGTTGACACCGGCGCGGAAGATGGGCTTCTGCTTGAACTCATGGTCCAGGAAGAAGGCCTCCCAACGGCCGCCCACGACCAGCGAGAGATTCTTGTTCTTAAAGAACTTCTTCTCCAACTGGGCATAGATGGAGAGGTTGTCCATGGTGATCAGTCCCGGCTCCAGCGACCCCTGCTCGCCATTGAAGACGCAGCCGTTGGAACGGGTATAGTTGTTGACGATGCCGGCGGTGATGCCGAGCCCGATCTTCTTGAGCATCTTGGTGAACTGGTACTCGTCATAGATCATCATCGAACGCGCGTTCTGGGCGCCAGTCGCCTCGCGGTTGTCGCTGTAGGTGATGCGGTTGCGGAGGGCGTGCTGGCTGCCGTCGGGCGAGATATAGTTGACGCAGGGATCAACATAGAACATGAACTCCTTGAAAACAGAGAGGGAACCCTTATAGGTGCGGTACATGTTGGTGTCGGAGTCATACCAGAAGAACGACTGGGCGTTTTCGGAATACATGAAGTTGCCGTTGAGGGAGGCGGAGAGGTTCTTGACCTTCTTGGCGCGATAACGGAGACTGAAGTTGAGACGGGCACGCATCTCATACTTGCCCTCGTTGCTCTTGCCCGCGGAGACGGGGTACTCGGGACCGATGTAACTCTGGTCGTCGAAGTATTCGCCGCCGATGACGAGGTCCCACTGTTTTCTGATGATGCGGCTGTGCAAGAAGGATGCACCCCACTTGAGCGGGTTGACATTGTCCCAACTCTTCTTGTAACTATTCCTCGGATTGTCGTAAATACCGGCATGGAGAGTGACTTTCGTCTTCGGCTCTAACGACGGGTAAGCCGTCAGCACGTTGATGGCGCCGGTCAAGGCGGAGGAGCCGAACAGCACCGACGAGGCGCCTTTATATACTTCAATGCTCTTCACATCCTCCATGGGGATGAAACTCCACATGGGACGTCCGGCGTCGGGACGGAGGAAGGGGATGTTATCGACCAGGATGAGCACGCGGCTGCCCATGCCGGAACTGAAGCCCGAGCCGCCGCGGATCTGGGGTTCGTTATCGACCACCGCCACACCGGGCATCTTATCAACCAACTGCCCCGCGTTGTCGGGATTGATCACGCCCGCATCCTCGGGACTCATGATAGTGATGGAAGTGGTAGCCGTAGCGGGATCGTGGTCCAACCTCTCCTCTACAATGAGAATGCCATCCAGCATCTCGGCCTCCTGCGTCAACTTGACGCGGCGCATCACCTTCGGATGGCGGGCGGAAAAAGAGACCTCTATCGTATCGTTGGCATACAGCGAATACGAAATGACAAAGGTACATTCGCTGCTGTTCACATAGATCTCGAAATTGCCGTTGGCGTCAGCCATGGCCGGTTCTTGCAAGCAAGGAGAGTTGATCTCCGCGTATGGCAACGGGGTCGAGCCGTCGGCATCATATACAGTCCCCGTGAAAATATTCTGCGCTCTCAATCCAGAACAACTGAAAATGAACAACACAAACACCGTCAAAACGGTCTGAAAAATCTTCTTCATGTTAATGGTTTGGTTTCGTTTTTCAAAAAACGCGGCAAAATTACAACTTTCTATCCACACCACAATGAAATTGGCCGACAAATTTTGCTATCTTACTGATTTTCGGTAATATAAAAATATTAATAAACGTTAACCAACGGCACAAAATCAACGAATGACAGTGATTGTGCCGTGCAGATCCACGGCAAGCGGACCGGCAAGGGTGTTGAGGGTGACACGACAGACATAATAATACGTGCCGTCGGAGGATTCCCTGTGCGAATAGACGTCTGTGCCGTCCCAATGGATGTCGATGTCGGTGGTCTTGAATACGAGACGTCCCCAGCGGTTGTAGATGAAGCACTCAACCTCCTGTACGTTTTCGTAAGGGAAGGGCACGAGTTCATCGTTGTAGCCGTCGCCATTGGGGGTGATGATGTTGGGCAGTTGATAGACCGCGCACTCGTCGTAGTCAAAGCAAGTGGCATCGGAGAGGTCGGAGAGGTTGCCTGCGGAGTCGATGGCGGCGAGGGCGTAACACCCGACCACCGTGGGCAGATTTTCCATAAGATAATGACAATCAGCCGGATAACATTCATCTGATAGATAGAAGGAATCGACGAGCGTGAAAGTGGCGTCAAGTGTGGGCTTATAATAGATATAGTATTGAGCGACATCGAGGTGGGCGGAGTCGTCGGAGAACGACCATGCGAGGTCAACGTCATGGCAGTCGGTGGTTACGGTGAGCGCGGGGACTTCGGGCGGTGTGAGGTCGGCGGGCACCCCGCAGTTGCGTTGCGAGCGGTTGAGGAAGGGGTAGATCGTGTCGGGGGCGAAATAGCCGCCACGCCCGCGCACATAATAGCAGTACTCCTGTCCGTTCTCCAATCCCGCATCCAGGAAGGTGTGACTGGTGGAAACGCCGATGGAGTCGAACTGGTGGAGATCGTCGCTGAGCCGATAGATGGTGTATTCCACATTGTGCCACGGCACGGTCTCAGTCCACCGCAACAGCAAGGAGCGGTCCATGGGGGTGAACTCCAGCCGCTCGGAAGTGGCGGGATCGGAAGGGCCGACGAGCACGAGCGAATCGCCCACCTGCGCCCAAAGTTCCACCTGATATGTATATACCAAATCACTGGTATTAAGATTGTTATCTGTAAACGTCGTATCCAAGAGCGAATGGGCGGTATGGACGAGGGAGAAGACGCCAGGGGCTTCAGAGGAAGCCCGGTAGAGGCGGTATTCGTAGTCCGGTCCGGGGTACTGTACAGTGTCGAGCTCGCTGGCCCGCAGCCACTGGAGTCGGATGACGCCGGCGGCGGGATCGGTGACGTCGATGTCAACGTGGGTCAGGCGGGGCACGTCGTTGTGAAGGACGGCACAGACCTCCTCCGAAACGTAACTCTCGGCGCCGTCGGCAAAGAAGGCGACCACGCGGTAGCAGTACTCGTTGCCGTGGTAAAGGGGCAGAGTCGTGCCGTCGTCGGTGAAGTAACTCTGGTAGCGGTCGAAGGTGGATCCGACGAGTTGGTAGCCCGCATCGTCGGGGATGCCGGTCTCACAGTTGTCGGGGGTGAACGGATAAGGGCCGACGCGGCGGTAGATGTCGTAGCCGGCCACGTTGGCGCAGTGGTGGGGTGCCCAAGCCAGCGCGATCGTATTGCCGACGGGCTGCGCGGTCAGGTTCTCCGGCGCGGGCGCAACGACGGTAATGTGGACGGTCTTGTAAGTGGTGAGGGAGACCTGCGGCCCGTTGTCCATCGCCTTGAAAAGGACATTGTAGGGGGCGACCCTCACGTGGCTACACTGGGTCTGCCACACGAACTGGCTGCTCACGGGCGGCGTGCCCTGCGCCATGGGGAACAACGCGGGATGGTCTGTAATCGTCAACGGCTCGCCCATGCCCGTCAGACGCACAAACGAAGAGCCGTTGTCGGTAGCGGACACGCCGAAGCGCAGCGTATCGCCGGCGGTGACGCAAGTGTCCTCAATGGTGAAAATGACGGGCGGCGTGTTGTCGCAGGCGATAATGGTGATCTGCATGTCGCGCACCACGGAGCCGATGGCCACGCCGTTGCGCCACTCCTGTATGAGGATGGCGATGTTGTACTCGCCGGCGGCGACCGGTGAATCCCAAGTGAGGTCTCCCGTGGCGGCGTCGATGGCGATGAAATTGCTGGCATTGGGCAGACCGTAGCCAGGAATCGGCTCGCCATTGTACCCGCGGCAGTCGATGAGACTATAGCTCAAACTGTCGCCGTCGGGGTCGTAAGCGCCCGGGTTGTGGTAGTACGGCACGCCCACACAGCCGTTGTCAATCGGCGGGTTGAGGAGTTGCGGCGACGTGTCGCCCCCGAGGAAGGGGTTGATGACCAAGATCGTCTCCAAAAAGAACGGTATGGTGACCGAGTTGGGGATGTTGATGATGCCATTGTTACGGTTCGGATCCTCGAAAGTGATATGAAACGTTCCCGTGGAGGGGAAGGTGTGCGTGGTGACATACTCGTTGCGGCTGATGTCGTTGTCGAGGTTGTACTTGTGGAGACGGGCTATGACGGAGGATGTGCCGTCGCCCCAGAGCACTTCGATTTCGGGGCGGTCGGCGGCGCTGGGCGTGTAGGTGTAGGTGACGATGGTGAACTCGTAGGTAAGGCCCGTAAGATGACGGTAGGTGATCTCGCCGGCGCGCTGGTGCGTGGCGAAAGCCGTCAACTGACAGAGCAGCAAAACCAAACCGATCCACCAACGTCTCATCTCACCCTGATTTTTTGACCGAGTTGCAACACGCTATCTTCTGTCAGATGATTCATTTCCAACAATTTGGAAAGAGGAATCTTGTACTGCTTGGAGATGGCGTAAAGGGTGTCGCCCTGTTTGACGACATGGTATCCGTTGTTGGCGGAGCCGCTGGAAGGGAGATTGGTGACGGCCGGATTCTGAGCAGCACGCGGGTCGGTGGATTCGACCGCGACGGAAGCGAAATCGAGTTCCTCCTTGGTGATGGTCAGCACGTTGGAGAATGGCTCGCCCGTGGTGAAATCGACCATTTTGGCGGGATTGAAATGCTCGTACAGGAAGCGGGTCTCGAAGTGGAGATGGGCGCCGGTGGAGCGACCGGAGTTTCCGACCATGCCGATCTGCTGACCGGAGGTCACCTTCTGGTTGGGCTGCACCATGATGGAGTCCAAGTGGGCATATACGGTCTCCAGTCCGTTGTAGTGGCGCACGACGACGGTCTTGCCGTAACTGCTAAAGTCGCGGGCCATGCGCACCACTCCGTCGAAGCAGGTGCGGACGGGCTCGCCGACCGCCGCGGCCAAGTCGATTCCCGTGTGCATGCCCGACTTCCGCTGTCCGTACTCGCTGGAAACCTGATAGTTGTCGCACGGCATCGTGAACGGGTTGTTGTTATCGACCAAGATGATCTTGATGTCGGCGCTGTTGCCGAAGGAGATGCCGAGGGGCTTGATTTTGATGTATTCGGTATTCCAATCCTGGAGATAGAGGTTGTAGGATGGGATTTGATACTCTTCGTTGATGAATTGGTCCGGGTCGATAGCGGGCGTCTCCGGCGCGGTCGGTACGGAAACGGCAGAAGCGTTGGGGGCGTCTGCGGGGTCAACCGGGCGCAGGACATCATCCTGGGCAGAAAGCCGGAAGATGAGCAAGGTTGTGAAAATCAGCGGTACGAGTCTTTTCATTTCGACATTTTTTGAATGAGCTGGGTGGTGGAATAGCCCTCCACGAGGGGGATTGTCGTGACGATGCCGCCGTGTTGGCGGACGAAATCGGCGCCGACGATCTGATCGGGGTTGTAGTCGCCGCCCTTGACGAGCACGTCGGGGCAGACGGCATGGATCAGCTTTTCGGGTGTGGGATCATCAAAAAGGATGACGTAGTCGATGCAGGCGAGGGAGGCGAGCAGGAAGGCACGGGCGTCCTCGGGGTTGACGGGACGATCGGGTCCTTTAAGCCCGCGGACGGAGCGGTCGGTGTTGAGCCCGACGACGAGGCAGTCGCCCAATGCGCAGGCTTGGGCGAGATAGACGGCGTGGCCGAGGTGGAGGATATCGAAACAGCCGTTGGTGAAGACGACACGTCCCTGGCGCGGGATGTCGGCCCACTGACTGGCTGTGATGACTTTACTTTGGATATCAGAGAGTTGCATGGTTATTCTTTACGTTTGACGAAAGCGGTGGCGGCGAGAGAGAAGAGACCCAGCACGAGCACCTGCAGAGTCTGCACGCCCCAGCCGATCCAACCGGCGGCGAGGCCGGGGGCGTAGTATTCGGGACCGCTGTAGAGGGTGATCATGGCGGCGACGATCAGCGGATAGACGCCGATGCCGCCGGGGCCGATGATGAAGCCGAAGTTGCCCATCGCGAAGACGCTGAACATCATCACGAATGTGTAGCCCGACAGGAAGTCGAAGGCCTGAAAGCAGAACACGGTCTCCAGAATCCACAACACCCAGATAAACAGGGAGTAGAAGACGAAGAGCCACGGATGCCTGACATCCTTGATGGAGATCAGCCCCTGCCAAATACCGACGAAAAAATCCTTGATCTTGACAAAGAACTTCACCTTCGACCACCACTTGCGGGTGAGAATGGCGACCCCGATGAACACGACGGCGGCGATGCCGACGATGAGCAGGGTGTGGCTGTGGGCGGCCGACGACGCCTTGCCGGAGATGGTCTCCCGCAGTGTAACCCCACCAATGGAGAGGGTGTCAAGGAGGCCGGTGTTGAGCAGCAGGGCGGTGACGATGATGAGAACCATGAGGATGAAGTCAACGGCGCGTTCGGTGACGACGGTGCCGAGGGACTTCTCGAAGGGGACTTTCTCATAACGCTGGAGGAAGGAGCAACGGAGCACCTCGCCGAGGCGGGGGAAGACGTAATTCGCCAAGTAGCAGACCATTACGGAATAGAATACCATGCTCCGGCGGGTGTTGTAGCCGAGTGGTTCGAGGAGTTGGCGGTTGCGCAGGGCGCGGATGTAGTTGGAGACGGCGCCGGCGAGGAAGGCGCACAACAGAGCCACCCAGGCGGTGCCGCGGGTGACTTGCGCGGCACTGTCCTTCAAGTGCTGCACATCTTCGGGGGTCAGTTTCCGAATGGATATCCAAACGAAAAAAGCACCTACCCCTATGAATAACAGGAATTTGAGTATTTTTAAACCGATTTCAGCAAACTTTTTTTGAGTCTTCTCCATGATATTCAAAATAGCACGCAAAAGTACACATTTTTCCCGAAAGGATGACTTGCATTTTATAAAATTATGTTGTACTTTTGCATCTGATTTTGGATGATTGGACATGAAACGTAAACGCTTCATTTTCTTGACCGGATGGATCCTGGTGCTGATAGTGCTGGTAGGATTGCTGTATATCAGCTTTTACCAGTTGTACAAGCAGGCCGAGAAGGCGCAGAAGACGGCCTTCACAGGCGAGGTGCTGCGGGCCGGCCGCGACATCGCCAACCACTTCAACTTCAAGATCAACGAGGAACTGCAGCACGACACCGCCCTCATCTCGTACGAGCAGTCGTCGAAAAGCAGCAGCCAGCGCGAGCACACGCTTTTGGTGATGGACAAGGGCATCCCCCATGCGCTCCTGGCCGAGACCGTGGCCGACTATCAAGGCGACATGGTCATTTTGGACAAAGACACCAACTACTTCCACACCGAGGAGAACTCCCAGTTGGTCGTGTTAGACACGTTAGCGGTGGGGCAGTCGCTGTTCACCGACTCCGTCATCATGCGCATCCCCTCCGACACTTTCACCGACATCGTGCGCAGCGTGCTGCGGAAGTACGGCATGAACCTCACCTTTGAATACGGGATCTACAATCTGCCCAAGGAGTTCTTCACCATCCGCACCACATCGATGAGCCGAAACATCATCGACAAGGCATACGTGTTCGCGCTCAAGACCAACAACACCGAGGTCTATACCCATTACCTCATCCTCAACTTCCCATCCGAGCGGCAATTCTTCCTGCAAAGACTGAGCACGATCGTGTTGCCCATTGTCGGCATCGTGGCGCTGCTGGCGCTTCTGCTCATCATCCTCATCATCACGCTGTCGCAACAGAAGCGGAACCAGGAGGTGAAGAACGACTTCATCAACAACATGACGCACGAGTTCAAGACACCGATCTCTACCATCTCCTTGGCCTGCGAGGCGATGTCGGACAACTCGATCGAGACCGACGCGGCCACCCGCAAGGCCTATGTGGGCATGATCAAGGCGGAAAACGACCGGCTGCAGAAGATGGTCACCAACATCCTCCAACTCGCGCAACTCAAGAGCGGTCAACTGAAGATCAACGCCGAAGACATCAACATCCACGGCCTGCTCAACAGCATCATCCGCAACTTCTCGCTGCACGTCTCCAACCTCGGCGGGCAGATCATCACCCAGTTCAACGCAGAGATGCCCATCATCGTCGGCGACAAGTCGCACATCGACAGCATCTTCATCAACCTGATAGAAAACGCTTTGAAATACTGCGACAAGACGCCGCGCATCGTCATCGCCACCTCAAACAAGAAAGACATGTTGGAGGTCTCCGTCACCGACAACGGCATCGGCATCTCCAAGAAGAACCTCAAGCACATCTTCGACGAGTTCTACCGCGTCACCAAGGGCAACGTCCACGACAACAAGGGCTACGGGCTGGGGCTCAACTACGTCAAGAAGATCGCCGAGATGCACGACGGCGGTGTGCGGGTGCACAGCGAAGTCGGGAAAGGCACCACGTTCACCGTATTTTTACCCACGAAAAACAACAAGAAATAAGTTATGGATACATGTAAGATTTTATTAGCCGAAGACGACGTCAACCTGGGCAAGGTACTCACCACCTATTTGGAGGCCAAGGGATTCTCCGTCATGCACGCCAACAACGGCGAAGTGGCTTACGAGATGTTCTGCTCCAACGACTTCGGCATCTGCTTAGTCGATGTGATGATGCCCATCCAAGATGGCTTCACCTTAGCCAAGAGCATCCGCAAAGTGGACAGCAAGATTCCGATCATCTTCCTGACAGCCAAGACGATGCAGGAGGATATTCTGGAAGGACTCTCCATCGGCGACGACTACGTGACCAAGCCCTTCTCGATGGAGGTGCTGCTGGCCCGCATCCAGTCGGTGCTGCGGCGCGTGAGCAACAGCGCCGAGGACCCCAACCAGCCCATCGCCATCGGCACCCTGCTCTTCGACCCCAACCGCCAGACCCTTTCCAAAGACGGCGTCGATGTGGAGCGGCTCACCACCCGCGAGGTGGAACTCCTGGCCATGCTGTTAGAGAAGAAGAACGGCATCCTCGAACGCGGCTACGCGCTCAAGAAGATCTGGGGCGACGACAGTTTCTACAACGCCCGCAGCATGGACGTCTATATCGCTAAACTGCGCGGCAAGTTCAAGAAACACGACCCCAACGTCAAGATCGTCAACGTCCACAGTATCGGTTTCAAAATCGTTTCATAACAAATTAGGAAACAGACAGTTGACAGTTCAATGCTGAGGTTTATCCTGAAAAGAATCGGCTATGGGTTGCTGCTGCTCTTCGGAGTGGTGACCCTCGTATTCTTCCTCTTCGCCGTGTTGCCGACCGACCCGGTGAGTGAGATCATGGGACAGCACAGCAACAAGGAGAGCGAGGCGGCCATCCGCCACCAATACGGACTCGACCTGCCCATCACCACGCAGTACTTGGCCTACCTCAACGACCTCTCCCCTATCTCGTGGCACAAGACCGACGACCCGAGCGACTTCTTCTACCTCAACGACCGCAACTACCACTACACCAAGTTGATCAAGTTTCCTCATTCCGCCCTCGTCCTCAAATACCCCTACCTGCGGCGTGCCTACGGCAGCGACCGTCCCGTGGCGGACATTATCGCCGAGGCCTTTCCCAAGACCATGCTGCTGGCCATCGTCTCCATCATCTTCGGCATGGTCGTCGGCATCTTCATCGGAATACTCTGTGCCATCTACCACGGCACTTGGTTCGACAAGTCGTCGCTGTTAGTGGCGGTGCTGGGCATGTCGGTGCCCTCGTTCTTCGTGGCCATCCTGCTGGCATGGATCTTCGCCTTCCTGCTGTCGGACTACACTGGATTGAGCATGTTCGGCAGTCTATACTCCGTAGATGACTACGGTACAGGCACTTACGTCGATCTCAAGAACATTATCCTACCCGCCATCACGTTGGGGGTGCGGCCGTTGGCCATCGTCATCGAGTTGACGAAGAACTCCATGCTTGACGTGATGTCGCAGGACTACATCCGCACAGCGCGGGCGAAGGGGGTGACGCCGGCGCACATCATGCTCAAGCATGCGTTGAAGAACGCACTCAATCCGGTGGTCACGGCCATCTCGGGCTGGCTGGCGGGGCTGCTCGCCGGCGCGGTGTTCGTGGAGTACATCTTCGACTGGAAGGGCATGGGCGTGGTCATCGTCGATGCGCTCAACCAGAACAACCTGCCCGTGCTCATGGGATCCCTCCTCTATATCTCCATCATCTTGGTCATCATCAACATCGTGGTCGATATCATCTACGGGTGGCTCGACCCGCGGGTGAAGACAGCAGCGTAACATCTTTCGATAACATCAACATAATCAATATCATCCACTAAAAAAAACATCATGAAAGTATTAGTCATCAATTGCGGGAGTTCCTCCCTGAAGTACCAACTCATCGACATGGCGAACAACGCCGAACTGAAAGCCAAGGGATTGGTGGAGCGTATCGGCTTGGAAATGGGAGAGTTCACGCACAAGCCGGTAGGCAAGGACAAGTATTACACGCAGACCCCCATTCCGGACCACGCGGCGGGCATCAAGTTGGTGCTGGACGCGCTGACGGACCCGAAGATGGGTGTCATTGGTTCGTTGGACGAGATCGGCGCGGTGGGGCACCGTGTCGCGCACGGCGGTGAGTTCTTCACTGAGAGTTGCCGCATCGACGCCAAGGCCATCGCGGAGATCGAGAAACTCTGCAAGATCGCCCCGTTGCACAACCCCGCCAGCTTGGTGGGCATCAACTCGATGATGAAGTTGTTGCCGAACGTGCCGCACGTGGCCGTCTTCGACACCTCCTTCCACCAGACCATGCCGCCTCACGCCTACCTCTACGCCATTCCTTACAAATACTACGAAGAGGACCGCATCCGTCGGTACGGTTTCCACGGTACCAGCCACAAGTTCGTCGGTCCCCGCGCCGCTGAAATCGCCGGCGTCGATTACAACCACTCCAAGATCATCAGCTGCCACCTCGGCAGCGGTGCCTCCATCTGCGCCATCAAGGACGGCAAGTCTGTGGATACCTCCATGGGCTTCACTCCCGTTGAAGGCCTTATGATGGGTACCCGTTGCGGCGACCTCGACCTCGGCGTGATGCTGCACATCGCGGAGAAAGAGAACATGAGCTTCAAGCAGATCACCACCTTCATCAACAAAGAGTGCGGTCTGAAGGGCGTGTCTGGCAAGGGTGTCGATATGCGCGACATCCGCGCCGGCAAGGAGGCGGGCGACCTCCGCTCCACTTACGCTTTCGACATGTTCTCCTACAGAGTGAAGAAGTACATTGGCGCTTACGCTGCCGCTATGGGCGGCGTGGACGTCATCCTGTTCACCGGCGGCATCGGCGAGAACGCCTTCTTCCAGAGAGAGCCCATCTGCGAAGGACTTGAGTTCCTCGGCGCCAAACTCGACAAGGAGAAGAACAAGACCGTCATCGGCGACGACGCCATCATCTCCACCCCCGACTCCAAGGTGAAAATCGTGGTCGTGGCCACCAACGAAGAGTTGGTCATCGCAACCGACACCTACAACATCGCGCGCAACGCATAGTCGCGACGTACGCGAATCCGCAATCCCCGCCAGCCCGTGAGCCGACGGGGATTTCTTTCATTTTCAACAAGATAAAAGATGGACATTTTCCCCTGGCGACCGATCGTTCACTACGGACTGCACTTCGCGGCACCGTTGTTGCTGGCGTTTCTCTTTTTCAGGAAGGAACGCCGGTGGACGGCCTACTTCGTGATGATAGCCACGATGTTGATCGACCTGGACCACCTGCTGGCCGACCCGGTCTATGACCCCGACCGCATGAGCATCGGCTTCCACCCGCTGCACTCCTACGTGGCCATCGCCGTATATGCGGTGCTCTGCCTGCTCCCGTACGAGAAACTGCATTGGCCGTGGTGGTTGCGGGCCGTCGGCATCGGGTTGGTATTCCATATCCTCACCGACTGGCAGGACTACGCGCTGTGGGGAGTAGGTTGAGAAAGCAGTAATTCACACTTCCTTACATAAAAAAAGGAGAGCGTTTTCGCCCTCCTTTTTTTCGTATAGCCCCGGTCGCCTATTCTCTCGCCTTGCTGTCGCAGTAGATGCAGCGCACAGGACCGTTTTCGGTGTGGCGGAACAACAACGGGACCTTCTCCAAGTTGCTGATACACTTCGCATTGGAGCAGCAACGGGTCTTGTCCTCAAAGGCCTCGTAGTGTACGGGAGTGTCGTGTTCCGGATCGTTTTTCCAATCCAACAGTTTGCAGATGAGCGCCATACGGACGAACTTGCCGTTCTCCACCTGACGGAAATAGGCGGCACGCGGGTCGGAATCGACCTCGGTGAGGATTTCATTCACACGCGGCAGCGGGTGCAGCACGGCCATGTCGCGCTTGGCCAGCATCATCTTCTTACGGTCGAGCACGAAGCTGTCCTTCACGCGGTCGAACTCATCCTCGTCGAGGAAACGCTCCTTCTGCACGCGGGTCATGTAGAGCACATCGAGTTCGGGCATCACCTCCTCCATCGTGCTGACCTCCTTGTACTCCACGCCCAGGCGCTCACAGACATCGTGACGCATGTAGCCGGGCAGACGGAGTTCCTTGGGGGCGATGAGCACCACCTTCACGTTGGAACGCGCAGAGAGCGACTTGATGAGGGAGTGGACGGTACGGCCGAACTTCAGGTCACCGCAGAAGCCGATGGTGAAGTTGTCGAGACGCCCCAGTTCGCGGGTGATGGTGAGCAGGTCGGTGAGGGTCTGGGTGGGATGGCTGTGGCTACCGTCACCGGCGTTGATGATCGGCACGCCCGACACCTTGGAAGCGGCGTAAGGAGCTCCCTCGATGAAGTGGCGCATGGCGATAAGGTCGGCGAAGCAACTCACGGTCTTGGCGGTGTCCTGCACAGACTCGCCCTTGGCGACGGAAGAGCTGGCGGCTTCGGAAAAACCCAGCACATTGCCGCCCAACTCCATCATGGCGGCGGTGAAGCTCAGGCGGGTACGGGTGCTCGGCTCGTAGAAGAGCGTGGCCAACTTCTTACCCTTGCAGTGCTCCGAATATTTTTTCGGATTGGCGATGATGTCCAAGGCCAGGTCGATGATTTCATCGGTTTCTTTGACCGAAATGTCGGTAGGATCAATCAAATGTTTCATAAGGCAATATTTTTAATTATTTTAATTTCAATGATTTATCTATTCAAAGAATCGCGGAAGGCGAGTACCATGCCACGCTGTTCCTCACGGATGTAACCGTAGCGGACCGCATCTCCGACCAACTCGTCGAGGCAGACCAACGAGTGGCTTTTCACGCCGGCGGCGTTGAAGGCGTCGGTGGCGCAAGCCAAGCCGTAGGTGAAGATGCTGATGACACCCAGCACCTCGGCGCCGGCATCGCGCAGCGCGTGAACCACCTCCAGGCAACTGCCGCCGGTGGAGATGAGGTCCTCGATGACGACAACGCGCGCACCCTTGGTCAACTTGCCCTCAATCTGGTTGTTACGTCCGTGCGATTTGGAGGAACTGCGGACATAGCCCATCGGCAGTCCCATGATGTCGGCCACGAGGGCGGCGTGGGCGATGCCAGCGGTGGCGGTGCCCATCAGCATCTCGCAATCGGGGAAGTGTGCACGCACCTGTTCGGCCAAGCCGTGTTCGATTTCGTAACGCTGCTCCGGCGCGGAGAGGATCAGGCGGTTATCGCAGTATATAGGGCTTTTGATGCCGCTGGCCCAGGTGAAGGGCTCGTCGGGCCGCAAGAAGACGGCACCGATGGAAAGTAGTGCTTCGCTGTAATTCATAATGACTGTTTTATATTTCTAATATATTGATATTCATTTTCTTATAAAACAAATTCCGACATGCAACGCTGGTAGGCGGCGAGCGGGTCGGGGGCCTGGGTGATGGGACGGCCGACAACAATATAGTCCGTGCCGATCTCGCGGGCGCGGGCGGGCGTGGTGATGCGCGACTGGTCGTCGGTGGGCGAGTCGGCAAAGCGGATGCCCGGTGTCACTGTCAGAAAATCGGAGCCGCAAGCATCTTTCACCCAGCGGCTTTCGAGCGGGGAACAGACCACGCCGTCAAGTCCGGCGTCGTGGGCGTTGCGGGCGTAATGCGCCACCGTCTCCCCCATCGACTGCGGGATGAGCAGTTCCTGGTGCATCACCTCCTCGCTGGTGGAGGTGAGTTGCGTCACCGCCAACAGCAACGGGCGACGTCCGCCATGACACCCCTCTGTCAATCCTTCCAAGGCGGCGCGCATCATCGCGGAGGTACCCGCGGCGTGGAGGTTGCAGATATCGACACCGAGGCCCGCCAAAACCTTCATCGCCTTGCGGACAGTGTTGGGAATGTCGTGCAACTTCAAGTCCAGGAAGACCTTATAGCCGGCGCCTTTCAACTGCCGAACCACCTCGGGACCGGCGGCATAATAGAGCTCCATCCCGATCTTCACGTATGGATGGAGGGATTGGAAAGGGCTCAAGAACTCCAACGTTTCGTTGGCAGTACTGAAGTCGAGGGCAATGATGACATCTTTTGGCATAGTTATTCAGTTATTCCGATTATATCAGTTAATTTATTGATTTTCAATTCATTCATAATTTCAGGAAGTTGCTCCACAATCTCTTTGCAGGCGAAGGGATTGCGAAGGTTCTCGCTGCCGACCTGCACGGCGGTGGCGCCGGCCATCATCATCTCGATGACCTGTTCGGCGTTCTGCACGCCGCCACAGCCGACGATGGGCAGGTGACAGGCACGCCGCACCTGGTAGATCATCCGCAGGGCGACGGGGAAGACGGCAGGGCCGGAGAGCCCGCCGGTGGTGTTGGCGAGGATGGGGGTGCGCCGCCGGATATCGATGCGCATGCCGAGCAGCGTGTTGATGAGTGTGAGTCCGTCGGCGCCGGCGTCCTCACACGCCCGGGCGATGGAGACGATGTCGGTGACGTTGGGGCTGAGTTTCACGATCAGGGGCTTGTCGCACACGGACCGCACGGCGCTCACCACGCCGGCGGCGCCTTCGCAACTGGTGCCGAAGGCCATGCCGCCCTCATGCACGTTGGGGCAGGAGATGTTGAGTTCGATGAGATCGACGTGCGGTGCCACGCGGCGGCAGCACTCGCGATACTCGTCGGCGGAGAAGCCGCAGATATTGCCGATGACGGGCTGGCGGAAGCGGCGGCGCAGGGCGGGCAGTTCCTCAGCCACCACATGGTCGGCGCCCGGGTTCTGCAGGCCGACAGCGTTGAGCAAGCCGCCCTCGCTCTCGGCAATGCGCGGCGTGGGGTTGCCGAAGCGCGGATGCAACGTCGTGCCTTTCACCGAGATGGAACCCAAGACATTCAGGTCGTAGTACTCCGCCATCTCGGCGCCAAAGCCGAAGGTGCCGCTGGCGGGGATGATGGGATTCTGCAGTTTCACACCGCACAAGTTCACGCTCAAATCTACCATGGCAGTACCTCCTTTTCAAAAACGGGTCCCTCCTTGCAAACGCGCATGGGACCGCGGTTGGTTTCAATGGAACAGCCCATACAGACGCCGTAGCCACAGCCCATGCGGGCTTCGAGACTCAGTTGTCCGGGCTTGGGGGTGGCTGCGGCCACGGCCTTCAACATCGGCAGCGGCCCGCAGGCGAAGAAGTAGTCGAAATCGAGCTCGTCGAAGCAGGCGGTGACCAGACCTTTGCGGCCGGCGCTGCCGTCAAGGGTATAGACAAGCGACTCGTCGCAGAGGATGCGGAACTCCTCTTCGCAGAAGATGTCGGCGGCAGTGTTGAAGCCCCCGACGAAGGTGGTGGGAACGCGCAGGGCGTGCAGGTCCTTGGCCAGCTGGCAGAGCGGGGCGACGCCGAGTCCCCCGCCGACGATCAGGGCGCGGCCGTGCGCACGGGCGGCGTCGAAGCCGTTGCCGAGTCCCACGAGCACATCGACGGACTGACCGGGTGCGAAGTGCGTCATCAGGTCGGTGCCCTTTCCAACAATTTTATAGATAATGGAGAAAGTGCCGGCGCTGGCGGTGCTGACGGAGAAGGGACGGCGCAGATAGCAGCCAGGCACGGCCACCTCCACGAAACTGCCCGCGCGAAGGGCGGGGACGTCGCCTTGCAGCACCATCCGCCAGACAGCGGAGGCCACGGGTTGGTTTTCTGTTACGCTAAACAACGGCATATTGGAGTGTTAATAGGTGATGAATCGCAATATACGACTTCGCCGCGGTAGAGGGTGAGCAGGCAACGTCCGAAGACGCGCCAGCCGGCGAAGGGAGTGGAATGTCCCATGGAGAGGAACTCCTCGGGACGGATTTCATATTCCTGGTCGAGGTCGAAGAGGGTGAGGTCGGCGTACTCGCCAGGGGCAAGTTGGCCGCCGATGCGGAAGATGCGGCGCGGTTGGTCGCAAAGCAGCGCAAGCAACTGGTCGAGGCGGAGAATGCCCGGGCGCACCAGCCGGGTGTAAAGCACCGGGAAGGCGGTTTCAAGTCCGACGATGCCGAACGGACTCTTCTCCAGTCCCCTACCCTTCTCTTCGGCGGTGTGGGGGGCATGGTCGGTGGCAACGGCGTCGATGGTGCCGTCGAGCAGTCCGGCGATGAGGGCGTCGCGGTCGGAGGCGGCGCGCAGGGGCGGGTTCATCTTAAAACGTCCGTCCTCCTGGAGGTCGTCCTCGCAAAGGGTGAGATAGTGGGGACCGGTTTCGCAGGTGACGCGGGCGCCGCGCTGTTTGTAGCGGCGCAGCAGGTCAACGCTTTCGGCGGTGGAGATGTGGCAGACATGGTAGCGGGCGCCGGTCTCGAGGGCAAGTTCCAGGTCGCGGGCGATCTGTCCCCACTCGCTTTCGGAGCAGATGCCGCGGTGGCCGTGCGCGTGCGCATAGCGTCCGTCGTGGATGTAGCCGCCGTGCAGCAGGGTGTTGTCCTCGCAGTGCGCCGCGATGATGACGTCCTCAGCGGCGGCCTGCCGCATGAGCGCGCGCATCGTATCAGCGGTCTGGATGCCGCTGCCGTCGTCGGAGAAGGCGACGGCGTGCGAGTGCAAGGCGGCCATATCGACCGGCTGTTGTCCGCGACGGCCGAGGGTGAGGGTGGCGTAAGGGCGGACATCGACGACCGCGGTGGCGTCGATGCGTTCTTGTTCGGCAGCGAGAGTCGCGGGCGCGTCGGGTGCGGGCGAGAGGTTGGGCATGGCGCACACGGTGGTGTAGCCACCGCGGGCCGCCGCGCGCGAGCCGGTGGCGATGGTCTCCTTCTGCTCCTGCCCGGGCTCGCGGAAGTGCACGTGCAGGTCGCAGAAGCCGTAATGCAACAACTTGCCTTCGGCGGGCACCACCTGCCAGCCGGACTGCGGCTCTATGCTGTCGGCCATCCGCGCGACACGCTCGCCGTCCACCAGCACGTCCATCCGTCGAAGTCCGCCTTCGGCCATCACATTCGCTCCTTTGATCAGTATCATTCTCTGCATAAAAAAAACGGCTTGAAAAAGATCAAGCCGCGTAAATATTAAAATAGGTAAATCATCCAGCAACGAAGACTGTCCGTCTCACAATATCTTTCCCAGAAGAGTGCAGTCGTTTTCATATCAGCGGCAAAAGTACAACTTTTTTATGAGGATGGACGTCATCGCAGAAAAAAATTACCAACATTTTGTAAACAGAAGCGAAAATCTTGAAAGAAGATATACAATTTAGTGAATATCAGACAATTATAACCAGTCAAGTATATTGGCCTTTATCGGTCGGGACAGGTCTCTTTCGGGGCCGAATATAAAAAACACCAACTCATTCAGAAACCGCCTCCACGAAAAGGCGAGGGAATAGGGGTAGGGGTAAACGTTGCGACTTCTCCCGTCTTCTTTATCTGTAGTCGCTACTCAAGCCGGTTCACTGCCTACGCTTCCCCGCGGCAGTGGGTAAGGGACATCAGTTCCTTGATGCGTACTTGTCCGACATCGGATCAACCGAGAGCCAGATGGAGCGGTCGAATGAGGTTCCGGCAGAGCCGGAATGGCGGTGCCGCGCCGGAACTCCCCGTAAGGAACGTGAAAAACGATGTTTACTGATGCATGAAAGTGCCAACATAGTAAGAGATAGTATTTTAGTGTGTGTTATTAGAATATTAATAAGTCCTTACCCCTGCTCCTTTTTACGACATGATTCACTGCAGGCGCAGTCCAAGTTTGTGTGGCTTCATCCCAGTCAAATTGCTGAATCAAGGTGCCATTCTTTTTACTAATCCATGCACCCGTTAATATATTTTGATTGTTGATATTCACAAAATCAATCTTAATGCTTACTTTTTTATGATTATATACCCCTAAAAAACAGATATACCATGGTGTCCCATCACAATTATACGCAACATCAGTGCGTCTATACACTTTAAAACCATATAGATAGCACCACTTTCCGTAGTTTACAGGGAATGACTCTGTCTTTGAAGTAACCCCTCTTTTTTTATCAAATTGTTCCGTGAAAATTTGTCCGTTGGAATAATAGTAACGTTTCATTATGCATTTCCCTCTAAAGAACCAATACTCATAACATACTGCCCCATTCGGATAATAGACAAGTTTTATGGAATCCATGCCCAGTGTATCTTTGGCAACGTGCTGGTGATTTTGTATGTACTGTTCATTGTCAGCACCATAGAGAATGCCATACAATTCGTCGTTATTGCATTCCTCTTTAATACTGGAACTTTGTCCAATACACGTCACAAAAGACATAAATAATAAGGAAAAAGTTATCAATGATTTTTTCATCACTATCATTTTTAATCATTTATCAAGTTTAAGCCACCTGCTTCCCATATTCCGACATGTTCGGCAGATTTATCTCCTTTTCCGTGACCATTGTAGTGTATTGGCCTCAAAAAAACCGAGGTGTTTTATAAACTAATTTGACGTGCAAAAATACACGAATTTTGTTTCCATGTGAATCTCATGAGACTTTTTTATTTTTTTCATAGGAGACATTGCCCGATGGGTGCAAGTTTTCATACTTGAGCCTGTATTCGATCGGACTCCGTAGGTCAAGTCTGTGAAGATGAACTCGTCCCGCCATGCGTTGATTTCCGACATTGTCACCGCCTGGCGGCTCACTCCCGGTTCCCGGGAAATCTCCCGCAGGCTCTTCCCGTCTGCAATGTACATGTGAATGATTTTTTGTTTCTCTAACATCTTGATCATTTTTTACTTTTCACTATCATTATTTTTGCTAATGATAACGATGATCAAGTGGTAAACTTTTACGTGGTTTTCTGGTAAACTTTTATGTGGTTATATACAAGTATTATTGACTGGATTTGTTTTTCTGAAGTTGCCTACTCCGCCTTCACGAACTTCACGTCGGAGATGCCGGCTTTGGTTTCGATGTGGGCGATGTAGGTGCCGGCGGGGAGCTTGTGGATGTTGAGGGTGTGGCGCACGTCACTGCCCGGCAGCACGGTGATGAGCTGCCCCTGCATATCGGTGACGGCCACGGACATGATGGGGAAGCCCTCCTCGCTCTCGATGGTAATCCTGTCGGTGGCGGGGTTGGGCCACAGCCGCACCTCCGGCTTGGGACCTTGATACTCCGGCACCTTCACGTATGGCACCAACAATTCAGGGTCGTGCTTTAATGCGACAACAGCACTGGACCGTTCTGTGGAGCAATTCACAGAAACTCCGTTCCCGAAATTCACGGGAGAAAGGGTCGTCGAACATGAAGCAAAAACACCGTCAATACTGGTGCATACAGAGGTGGTGCGTGCTCTCTGCACAGAGGTTATTTCATCTCTGTACAGGATTGTGCCGTCGTTTCCCCACACGACCAAGGAATTATTCTGCGGCTCTTGAGCTACCATTGCAATCACTTTGTTTCCAATAGCACACGGTTGAGATGTCTTTCCGTCAAATAAGGTTTCAACGCCAGGGACAACCCCTTGATTAAGATATTTTCCTGTAACAGCATCATACCTGGCGAAAAAAGCAATATCCTTATTTGTTCCAATTGTTGATTGTAGATAATCATCTTCTCCGTCAAAATGAACGAGTGCATCACTACCATATCCACCAACACCTACGA
>JAEEGG010001096.1_pt1 | contig 75114 bp, 62 predicted proteins | sample 9134161 | NCBI WGS metagenome assembly JAEEGG01 (sample SAMN16246543, study PRJNA631951) | gut metagenome | biome: gut microbiome; feature: rumen; material: CR-attached | host: Bos | place: Iran: Karaj | collected 2018-10
GCTCGGAACTCATCATCAACGAAGACGGTTCCGTGTTCCATCTCCATATCAAACCCGAAGACCTGGCCGATACCGTCATCATGATGGGCGACCCTGACCGCGTCAACGCCATTTCCTACCTTTTCGATTCCATCGAAGTGGACAAGCAATCGCGTGAATTCCATACCATTACCGGAAAATACCAAGGCAAACGTGTCACCGCCCTTTCCCATGGCATCGGCCCTGACAACATCGATATCGTGATGACCGAACTCGACGCCCTGGCCAACATCGATTTCAAGACCCGGTTGCCCAAATTGAGACATCGCCGCCTGTCCATCCTCCGCATCGGCACCTGCGGCGCCGCCCAGCCCGATATTCCGCTGGGAAGCTATATCCTGAGCCATATATCCATCGGTTTCGACGGCGTCCTCAACTGGTACAAAGACGGTGAAAAGATATTCCTGAAAGACTTCGAAGAAGCTTTCGTCAAGCACATGGACTGGCCGGAGCGTCTCGGACGTCCCTATTTCGTCCGCGCCAGCGATACCCTCATCCGGAAGTTCCAGGGCTGGACCTACAAGGGAATGACCGTTTCGGCACCCGGTTTCTATGGCCCCCAGGGCCGCTCCGTCCGACTGGACCTGACGATTCCCGACCTGATCCCGAAGCTGGAGAGTTTCGAACACGAAGGATACCGCGTGAGCAACATCGAAATGGAAAGTTCCTGCCTGGCCGGCCTCGCCACCCTGCTCGGCCACGATGCCGTCACGGTTTGCCTGGCCATCGCCAACCGGCATATCAAGGAAAGCAATCCCGACTATAAATCGCTGATCGCGCAGTTGCTCTGGCGCTCACTCGAAACCATGACCGCCTGACATGCCTGTCGATCCTGAAGTATTGGAACCGCTGGTCGCGCTGTTCGACGACCGGGACAGCGTAGTGACCGAGCTGGTGGACCAGCGCCTCGCGTCCTTCGGCTCGGAGGTCGTACGTTCGCTCCACAACCGGGCGGACCGCGAAAGCGATCCGGTACAGAAAGCTGCCATCATCGAACGGGCCCGCCGGCTCAACGCTGAGTTCCGGCTGAGCGATTTTCAATCTTTCATCCAGCATTCCCCCGCCCCGCTTTCCCTGTTCGAAGGCGGATGGATCATTAGTTCGCTGCTCGACTGGACGCTGAGCCGCGAGCGTTACGAATCGCTTTTCTACCAGTGTCTGGAAGCTTACCAGCTGGAACACTCGGATTTGCGGACCGGCGTGGAAAATATCCGTATCCTGAACCACGTCTTCTATCACCGTCTCAAGTTCACGCTCTACGACGTGCAGCTCAAGGATCCGCAACACGCCCTGCTGGGCGACTCGCTGCAGAGCCGGGGCGGCAATCCATTCGTACTGTCTTACATCTACCTGGCCATCTGCCAGAGTGCCGGGCTTCCGGTCGAATTGCTCTGCTTCCCGGGAGGTTTCGTTCCCACCTATGTGGAGAACGGACGCATCCAGTTCTATATCAACGTATATCGTGGCGGGGAGCTTTTCCCGCAGGACAGGCTGGAAACCTTCCTGAGAGCCACGGGCCTGCAGATCGACCGGAGCGCCTTCCGACGCCGCGACGAATCATCCATGCTGACGCTCTATCTCGAATCTCTTCTCTACATTTATTCCGGGAAAAAGGACGAAAAAAAGAGCGCGCTCATCGAACGTGCCCTCGACATGCTCGGTCCCGAGCGTTTCCTCACAATCGACGCCCCCGAATAGTCAGATTTCCGCCAGAATTGACATTACACCCTTCACTAATTCCCCTTCCTTGACGAGGATTTTTGCATCGAGGGGAAGATAATAGTCGATGCGGGAGCCGAATTTGATGATGCCGCACTGGTCGCCAGCTTTTACCGGCATGCCTTTCTTGGCGTAACAGACGATACGGCGCGCAAATCCGCCGGCCAATTGCTTGAACAGCACTTCCTTGCCTTCAGGCGTGCGAATGGCCGTGCAGAAATGCTCATTCTCTTCGGAAGCCTTGGGCTTAAACGCCAGCAGATGCTTGCCCGGAAAATATTCGGCATAAGAAACCGTCCCGGTCACAGGCCAGAAATTGGCGTGCAGGTCCCAGAAATCCATATAGACCGAGATCATCATGCATTCCCGCTGCAGGTAGCCGTCGGCATAGACTTTCCCGATGAAAACCACTTTTCCGTCGGAAACGGCCGACACATGATGCTCATTGCCACAATGCACGCGGTCGGGAACCATGTGGAAATAGGTCTGCCAGGCACAGAACCATATCATGCCAAGCGTCAGCGGCAGATTGATCCACCATTGGGGAACCCAGCGCCAGAGGACGAACACGACCACCGCACTGAACAGATAGACAGCCAGTACCGTTCCGTAGGTGTTTTTGTCGAGGCGCATACGATCAGATCAGTTGGAGTAAGACAAGATATATCGCGGCGATCGGGAATACGAAGAGGGCGTCGTCGAAACGGTCGAGCACTCCGCCATGGCCGGGAATCAGGCGGCCGGCATCCTTCACGCCGGCATGCCGCTTGACCAGCGACTCGTACAGGTCGCCCACGACGCCGAGCGTCGACACGATCACAGCCAGCATCATCCAGTGGAACAACGCCATCACCTCCGCACCCCAGAGAGCCCAGACAGCCCAGGCGGCCAGGAAAGTAAACAGTGTGCCCCCCACCACGCCGATCCAGGATTTCTTGGGAGAAAGCGCCGGGAAGAGCTTGCGGCTGTTCGGACGTTGTCCGAACAACATGCCGAAGCAATAGGCACCGATATCACAACACCAGACCAGCACGAAAATGCCCAGGTTCAACTTCCAGGAGAAAACCCCGCACGGGAAACCCAGACGGAGCAGGCTCAGGAGCATCGGCAGCACATAGACCAAGGGAAAATAAGGCGCAGTGACAAAATCGTGTCCGTCCGCCCCGTCGAACAGCTGGCAGATCCACGCATCCATCACGGGAACCAGGCCCAGCAGCATCCAGCGGGCGGGCAGCGCCGCATAGAGCGTAAAGAAATACAGGACCGTCATCAGCACCAGTGTCACGATGACCAGCGCTTCCTCCTTCCAGTAGCGTCGGGTACAGGTCAAGCGATAGAATTCCAACGCCAGCGTCACCCCCAGGAAGGCACACAGCACAAGCAAGGCGACAGGATGCAGCAGCGCGCCGATGACGACCACCAGAAACAGCAGCCCGTATACGATCCGGTTCACCAACGCTCCCTTTCCCATCGTCAGGCCTCCGCGATTGTCGTTGCCGGTGTCTCCGCCGGAGTCTCAGCCGGATCTTCGCGCAACAGTTTGTTGGGATCCACCCCGCCCTGACGAGGGCCGAAGATGGCTTCCAGGTCTTCGGAGAACACCACTTCGCGCTCCAGCAACAGCTGCGCCAGCTGCTCGAAGCCCGCTCGATGCTCCGTCAGGACCTTATAGGCCGTCTCATGTGCCTGCGCGATGAGCCGCTTCACTTCCTCGTCGATCAGTTCCGCCGTCTTTTCGCTGTAAGGCTTGCTGAAAGCCATGTCACGGCTGCCGGTGGAATCGTAATATGAAAGAGGGCCGACCTTGTCGCTCATGCCGAAATAGGTCACCATGGCATAGGCCTGCTTGGTCAGTTTCTCCAGGTCGGAAAGAGCACCGGTCGAGATGCGGCCGTTGACGAGTTCCTCGGCCACGCGGCCGCCGATGGTCGCCGCCATCTCGTCCATCATCTGTTCGGTGGTGGTGAGCTGACGTTCTTCGGGCAGGTACCAGGCGGCGCCCAGACTCTGTCCGCGCGGGATGATGGTGACTTTCAGCAAGGGATTGGCGTTGGGAAGCAGCCAGCTGACGGTGGCATGTCCGGCCTCATGATGGGCGATGGTCTTCTTCTCTTCCGGCGTGATGATCTTGCTCTTGCGTTCCAGGCCGCCGACGATGCGGTCGATGGCGTCCAGGAAGTCCTGTTTATCTACGAATTCCTTGTTCTTGCGGGCGGCGATCAGGGCCGCTTCGTTGCACACGTTGGCAATGTCGGCGCCGCTGAATCCAGGGGTCTGCTTGGCCAGGAAATCCATCTGGAAACCCGGTGCAAGCTTGATGCCGCGCAGGTGAACCTTGAAGATTTCGAGGCGTTCCTTGAGTTCCGGCAGGTCCACATGGATCTGGCGGTCGAAACGGCCGGCACGCATCAAGGCTTTGTCAAGGATATCAGCCCGGTTGGTAGCGGCCAGGATGATGACGCCCGAGTTGGAGCCGAAGCCGTCCATCTCAGTCAGAAGTTGGTTCAGGGTATTCTCACGCTCGTCGTTCGAGGTGAAACCGGCATTCTTGCTGCGAGCGCGGCCCACGGCGTCGATTTCGTCGATAAAGACGATGCAGGGGGCCTTCTCCTTGGCCTGGCGGAAGAGGTCGCGGACGCGGGATGCGCCCACGCCGACGAACATCTCCACGAAATCGGAACCGGACATCGAGAAGAAGGGCACGTCAGCCTCTCCGGCCACGGCCTTGGCGAGCAGCGTCTTGCCGGTACCCGGAGGGCCTACCAGGAGGGCGCCCTTGGGGATCTTGCCACCCAGGGCGGTGTATTTCTTGGGATTCTTCAGGAAATCCACGATTTCTTTCACTTCGACTTTCGCTTCTTCCATGCCGGCCACGTCCTTGAAGGTGACTTTCACGTTGTTGGACTTCTCATACAGCTTGGCCTGCGACTTCCCGACATTGAAGATGCCGCCGCCGGCGCCGCCACCCATGCCGCGCATAGGCCGCATGAAGATGAAAAACATGCCCAGCAGCAACAGCGGGAAGATGATCCATTCGATGATCGGTCCCCAGTAGTTCTTATGTTCGTCGATCACCACCTTGAACTGTAGTTCAGGGGGCAGGGATTCCACGAGTGTGTCAAACTGGGTTTCAGCATCGAATTGCTCAGAAACGAGGAAATAGAAATGCGGACCGGCCTTAGGCTCGCGGCCGCCGTAGAGGTTCTTGTATTTGTCAAGCGAAGCTTGTTTCAGATAGATTTCTCCTTTGTACTCGTTGCGGACAAAGACCAGCTTGTCCACGTCGCCGCTGACCAGCAGGCCATCCTTGACGTCGATCCATTCCTTTTTCAGCGGGTTGGCGGTACCGGTGGAGGACCACATGTAGGCCAGTCCCAGCAGCAGGAACAGATAGACCAGGGAGAACCAGTTGAAACCCCGCCGCGGCTGGCGCGACGGGCGCGGACGGCGGTTACCGCCATCCTGCGGATATTTGTTGTTGTTTTCTTCCATTAATCTTTCGAATCGGTATAAGTGGTTTTCACAGCGTCAGCCCACAGATCTTCCAGCCTGTAGAACAGGCGCTGGTCAGTCTTGAAAATATGGACTACGATATCGCTGTAATCAAGAATGATCCAGAAAGCGTTCTCGCGGCCCTGCTTGCGCAGCACGCTGCGGCCGTACTCCTTCTCCATCATTTCTTCGACATTGTCGGAAATGGCGACGACCTGGGTCGTCGAGTCTGCGTTGCAAATCACGAAATGGTCGGCGATGGCCGTCCCGATCTTCGTCAGGTCGAGCGATACCACATCCTGTGCTTTCTTCTCCAGCATTGCGTCGGCAATCACGCCGACTTCACTCTTGGTCTTCATCAATTTTTGAACTATCTTTGCAATATAATTGAACTTACAAAGATAATTATTTTTACAAATATCCGGCCATCCGCAGCCAACTGAAAAAATGGCAGATTCCATCCATTGGTTCGACAGTATCGACTCCACCAACACCCGCCTGCTGGCAGACAAGGATTCCCTCCCCGACCGTAGCGTTTATGCCGCCTTGTTCCAGACTGCGGGCCGCGGCCAGAAAGGCAATCGCTGGGAAAGCCGTTCCGGAGAAAATCTCACCTTCTCCATCCTCCTCAAGCCGGAAGGAATCCTGGCGCGAGAGCAGTTCATCCTGTCGCAGGTCGTCGCCCTGGGCTTGCTCGATTTCCTGCGAAGCGAGCAGGTGAAGGCCACGATCAAGTGGCCGAACGACATTTACGTCGCAGACAAGAAGATTTGTGGCACCCTGATCGAGCCTACACTCTCGGAAGGGCGGCTCAGTTCTGCCGTAGCGGGCATCGGGCTGAACCTGAACCAGAAAGATTTCGATCCGAGCCTCCCCAATCCCACTTCCCTGTCTCTGGTTACGAGACGGAGCTATGATGTAAAGGAAACGCTGCCCCGGGTGCTGGAGCCCATTTTTGCGCGTTGCGACAAGCTATATTCTCCCTATGCCCGCAACGGATATGATGCGGAGTACATGGAGCATCTTTACCGGCGTGGCGGATGGCATGCTTTCGAAGAGCTGCCTGTCAGCGTCGTCCCGACCGAACACCGCAACGGCACCCGCATCGAAGCCCGCATCCTCGGCATCGACACGGACGCCCGCCTCCTCCTCGAACACCGCAACGGCACCATCCACACCTACGGCTTCAAGGAAATCAAATACATCCTCTGATTCCCATCTCCTACGGCTTGTGAGCATGGGAGAGATGTGACGACGCTGGAGCTTTTGGCGAAAAAGGAACGTGCGGGAGCCTTGTGCAGGGAGCGGTGCTTGCATGACGGCGTCTGTTTGACGACCGTTACGGGCCCATAGGGACCGTAAAAGGGAGGAGTTAGCCGTCAAGCGACCGGGTGAGCTCCTTTTTCGACAGCTAGCGGAAGCGCGTCACATCTCTCCCATGCTCACAAGCCTAAAACAAGACATCGATCTTCGATGAAAGATACCATCCCCAAATGAGGCCGGTGGTGAGGATGGAAGGCGCAAAATACGGCCGCCATCCTCAAGAGAGAGGGCTGATGAGGATGGCGGGGAAAGATGCCGGGTCAAGCCCGGCAAAACGTTATTACGCGTTTTTCAGGGCACGGATGGCGGCCAAGGGGTTGGGAGTGGCGAAGGCGGCGGCTCCGGCGACAAACACGCCGGCGCCGAGGCGTTCGAGTTCGGCGATGTTCGCCGTGCTGACACCGCCATCGACTTCGATGAAACAGTCGGCACCCTGTGCTGCAATCATTTCCGCCAGAACCCCTACCTTTTCCGTCGTCTCCGGAATGTACTTCTGGCCGCTGTAACCCGGATGAACGCCCATCACTACCACATAGTCGAGCATGCGCAACCAGGGAATCAGGTTCTCGGCCGGCGTCTCGGGATTGATCGCTACGCCGACACCCATTCCGTAGTCACGCACCAGCTTGATCGTAGATCTCAGCCGTCGGCTGTTGCAGGCCTCGTAGTGAAAACTCAGGTACTGCACCCCGAGCTGGGCGAAACGCTCCACGTAAGTCCACGGCTCAATGATCATCAAGTGCGCATCAAGCGGCTTTTTCGCCACGCGGGCGATGGCCTTGCATACCGGGAAACCGAAAGAAATGTTCGGCACGAAGATACCGTCCATCACATCCAGATGGAACCAACCCGCCACGCTGCGGTTGACCAGACGGCAATCCCGGTCGAGGTTGCCGAAGTCGGCGGAGAGCATCGAAGGAGCAATGACGCGCGGCATGGCTAGATGGTTTTAAGAACATCGAGCAACACGGCATAGAAACGGTCGAGAGACGCCAGGTCGAGCCGTTCGCCAGGCGCGTGGACACCCCGCAACGTTGGCCCGAAAGCTATCATGTCCACGTCGGGGAACTTCTCCGTGAAGAGGCCGCATTCCAGGCCGGCATGAATGGCACGCACCACCGGTTCCCGGCCGAAGAGACGCTTGTAAGAAGCTACGCAAACATCTTTGACCGGAGAATTGACATTCGGTTTCCAACCAGGATAACCATCTGAATGCTTTACTTTTGCACCCGCCAACTCAAGTACGGCTGCAACTCTCTGCGCCAAGAAAAACCGCTGGCTGTCGACCGCACTGCGCTGCATGGTTCCGACCATGATCTTGTGGTCTTCCATCTTGACGGACGCCAGGTTGGTGGACGTTTCGATTAGTCCCGGGATGTCGGCGCTCATGGCTATCACACCATGCGGAATGGCGATCAGCGCCTGCACCAGCCGGCGCGCCGTGCCACGGTCGATGACGCCTTCTTCCCAGACAACCGGTTCGATCGTGCAGAAGACACCCGGATCGGTCACGGCAAATTCATTCTTGATCCGCCGGGAGAAATCTTCGAACAGCTCCATGAGTTTCTTTTCGTTGCGCGGCGGGACCGCGAGGACCACTTCCCCGCTCCGGGCTATGGCGTTGCGCTTGTTGCCGGCTTCGATGCGGCAAAGTCCCACGTTGAGATCCAGGGCCTCATTGACGAAACGGGCCAGCTGCTGTACGGCATTGATCCGGTTCTTGTCGATGTCATCACCACTGTGTCCACCCTGGCCGCCACCAATGAAGAATTTGCGGAAATAAGTACGGGTACGCAAAGGACGCACCCGGTACGAGAATGTACCCACGGTATCCATGCCGCCGGCACAACCGATGCAGAAATAGCCTTCATCCTCGTCGTCGAGGTTGATGAGGGTCTTGCCCGTGATGAAACCTTTCTTGACGGCACGGGCGCCGTCCAGGCCCGTCTCCTCCGAAACCGTGAAGAGACATTCGATGCGCGGATGCTCGATTGCGTCGTCGTCGAGGATGGCCAGAGCCGTCGCCACGCCGATGCCGTTGTCGGCGCCGAGCGTCGTGTCATGGGCGACCATCCATCCGTCCTCGATCACGAACTGGATCGGATCCTTGGAGAAATCGAAATCCGATCCGGCAACCTTTTCGCAGACCATGTCGGTATGGCCCTGCAGGACGACGGTGGGACGGTTCTCGTATCCTTTGGATGCCGGCTTGGCAATCATCACGTTGCCGACCTTGTCGACCTTGCATTCCAGCTTGCGCTCTTTCGCAAACTGCTGCAGATAAGCGACGATTTGTTCCTCGTGGCCCGATTCCCTGGGTATACGGGTAATCTCACGGAAAAAATGCAAGACTTTTTCTGTATTCATCATGACGATATGTTTAGCGGTTGGTTATTCGGGACTGTTGAGCTGGCGCTCAATGTCGTGGACATAGCCGCGGAAACTGCGGTCGGTGTCCATCAGGTCGCTCACCTGGTTGCAGGCATGCAGGACAGTGGCGTGGTCTTTTCCGCCCAGCTGGGCGCCGATCGATGAAAGCGAGGTCTTGGTCAGGTTGCGGCTCAGATACATGGCGATCTGGCGGGCCTGAACGATCTCGCGCTTGCGGGTCTTCGACAGGAAGATGTCGTCGCTGATACCGAAATAGTTGCAAACGGCCTCCTGAATCTTGCCCACCGAAATCTCGCTCTTGGGATCGGTCACGATGCGGTCGACCAGCCGCTGCGCGAGCTCCATGGTGATCTCCTGCTTGTTGAAGGTGGCGTTGGCGATCAGGGAATACAGGATGCCTTCCAGTTCACGGACATTGGACTTGACGCTGCGGGCCACGAAGGCAAGGATGTCCTCGGAAATGGTGACTCCTTCGCGGGCACACTTCGACTGCAGGATGGCCAGCCGCGTCTCGTAGGTCGGCGGCAACAGTTCAGCGTTCAGGCCCCACTTGAAGCGGGAAAGCAGGCGCTGGTCGAGGCCCTGCAGCTCCACCGGGGGCTTGTCGGACGTGAGGATCAGCTGCTTGCCGCTCTGGTGCAGGTAATTGAATATATGGAAGAAGGCGCCCTGCGTGCCTTTCTTCTCGGCGAAATCCTGCACGTCGTCGATAATCAGCACGTCGATGAGCTGGTAGAAACGGAGGAAATCGGCCACCTTGTTGCCGTTGTTCGCGCTCTTGGCCGAACAGGCGGCGTTCATATACTGGTTCTGGAAGGTATTCGCACTGACGTAGAGCACCTGTTTCTCCGGGTAACGGGCCTTGACAGCAATGCCCACAGCCTGGGCAAGGTGCGTCTTGCCGAGACCGGGGCCGCCATAGATGAACAGCGGGTTGAAGGCGCTGCGGCCCGGATTGACGGAGATGCTCTCTCCTGCCGAGCGGCCGAGGCGGTTGCACGGCCCTTCGATGAAGTTCTCGAAGTTGTAGATGGGATTGAGGCAGGGATCGATGTTGAGCTTGCGCAGGCCCGGAATGATATAGGGACTGCCGGTATAGTGGTCGCCCACTTCGGGGATGGGGATCTCAGCGTTACGCGGTTTTCCGCCCTTCGGCCGCTCTTCCATATAGATGTCGTCGAGGATGCGGACCTTGTAGACGAGCGAGGCGCCGGAACCGATCTCCCTGCGGAGCACTTTGCTCAGGATGCCGATGAAATGCTCCTCGATGTACTCGCGCCAAAAGTCGGAAGGGACCTCGATCGTCAGCCGCTGCGCCTCGAGCGCAATCGGCTTGACCGGGCCAAACCAGGTCTTGAAAGATTCTTCATTCAGGTTATCCCTGAGAATCTCCAGACAACGGTTCCATACATCTATGACGGGGTTCTCGGAAGTCATCGGTTCAGGTTACTTTCCAACAACAAAATTGGGGAAAAAATGGTGGAAAAAAAAACTTTTTTTTCTTGATTTTTCTCAAAAAAACGCAAGGGCCTGACAATCAAGAAAAAAATTTTTCTGTTTTTGTTCTGTCCTGATAATCAGGAAATTATAAATATATAAAACGCATATCTCATTGAGGGTTATTGACTTATAACCCTAACAATGCTTAAAATTTTAAGGGGTCTTAATCGATCTTGACGACGAAGGCGCCGGGGAACTTTTTCTGAATGCCCGGAAGGCGGCGGGCGGCCTCTTCTTTCGAAGGATAGTTACCAACAGAATACTTGTAAAAACCGTTGATAAACCGCACCCGGTATTCCTGCACGCCCTTGAGTTCAGGAGCGCCGTTTTTCAATTTCTTGGATGAAGCCAGGATCTGGATTTCATAGTGCGGGCCTACGACGGCAGCCGGCGGCGCGGGTGGATTCACCGGTTCGTCGTCGGCATTGTCCAGGACAGCCGGATCGAAACTGAAGGAGCCGTCCGAATCATAGGTATTCTTGAAAGAGACGAAGGCATCGAAGATATCGTTCGCGATTTTCTGCCGGCTTTCGGCCTGGTTGAGGGTCGTCCGGTCGGAGCTGTTGGAAAGAAATCCCACCTCGATCAGTACCGACGGCATCGTCGTCCGCCAGAGGACCATCAGCGGCGCCTGCCGCACGCCCCGGCTTTTCTTGATGGGGCCGTTGCTGATGAAATTCTGTTGCACCAGCGAGGCGAAGGCGATGCTCTGCTCGAAATGCGCGTTCTGCATCAGGTTGAAGATGATGTACGACTCGGGATTGTCGGGATCAAAGCCCTCATAGGTCGTTGTATAGTCCTGCTCCAGGAGAATCACGGAATTCTCCCGCTGGCAGACGGCCATGTTCGACTCGCTCTTGTCGGTACCCATCACGAAGGTCTCAGTACCCGAAGCCGCCGTGGATTTGGCGGAGTTCACATGGATGGAAATGAAAAGGTCGGCATGGTTGCGGTTGGCGATATTGCCGCGTTCGGCCAGTTCCACGAACTTGTCGGTCTTGCGGGTATAAATAACTTTGACATCGGGGCACTCCTTCTGGATACGTTCTCCCAGGCGCAGGGCAAGGTCGAGGTTGATCTGTTTCTCGCTCATCTTGCTCTGTTTCGATATGGCGCCGGGGTCATGGCCGCCGTGGCCGGCATCGATGACCACGGTCCTGAGACGGACGCCTCCCTCCTGTGAAAAAACGGGACAGAAAGGCATCAGGAGCAGAAAAAGGGCCGGCAGGATGAAACCCTGCAGCAGCTGCGCTTTATTTGGCCACGATGGCATATTACTTGCTTATTTTTTATATTTTTGCCGTTTAATTAGCAAATATACGAAATTTGTTCAATAATAGAATATCAGCCGGAACCTTGTGCAAGGGATTGTTGACCGCCCTGCTCCTGCTTATTGCCAGAAGCGTGCCGTGTTTCGCACAAGAGCCTGATACGCTGGTGCATGCCAACGTCCGGGATTCCCTGGTATTCCCCTCCGACACGCTTGAGATCACCGCCCTTCCGGATACCCTGGCCCGGCCCGACAGCACCTTCATCCCGCAGGACACCCTTTTCACCCAGCCCAAGGGCATGATCGACCGGCCCGCCTTCTCTACGGCCCGCGACTCCGTAATGGAGGACATCGAGAACAACATCATCTATTATTTCGGCGAAGTCACCGCCAAATACCAGGACATGGAGCTCAAGGCTGACTACATGGCCTACAATACCAAGCTCAACGTCGTCTACGCCAAGGGCACCCGCGACACCATTACCGGTGATGTAACGGGACGCCCCGTCATGACGATGGGCGACAAGGAATATGAGATGGACGAAGTGTACTACAACTTCGAGACCCGCAAGGCCCGCATCAAGAACATGGCCACCCAGCAGAACGAGGGCAAGCTGGTGGGTGAAAAGCTGAAGATGATGCCGGACCAGTCCATCAACATCTCGGGCGGAAAATACACGGTCTGCGACGCCGAGCACCCGCACTACTACCTGAAAATGACCGCCGCCAAGGTCATGACCAAACCCAAGCAGCGCACCATGTTCGGCCCGGCGTATGCCGTGATCGCGGACGTCCCCGTTCCGTTCATCATCCCCTTCGGTTTCGTCCCGGACCGTCCGGACCGTGCCAGCGGCATCCTGATTCCGACCTACGGCGAAGAGAACGCCCGCGGCCTGTACCTGCGCGACTTCGGCTATTCCGTAGTCATCGGCGACTACCTCGACCTGGCCCTGACCGGCGACATCTATTCCTATGGATCCTGGGCGGCGCGTCTCACCTCCCGGTACAAAAAAAGGTACGCCTTCGACGGCTCCGTCTCCATCAACTACTCCGACGACATCACGGGTGAACGCGGCACCGATACCTTTTCCGAATCGAAGAACTTCGGCATCAACTGGAGCCACTCTCAGGATGCCAAGGCCCGTCCCGGAACCTCGTTCCGGGCATCCGTAAACTTCTCCAGCCCGTCGAACAACCGCTACAATTCCACCAGCGTGAGCGACGCCCTGCAGAACCAGGCCTCCTCGTCCATCTCCTGGTCCAAGACATGGACCGGCATGTCGCTGTCGGCCAACTTCCTGCACAGCCAGAACTCCCGCGACAGCTCCTACAGCTTCACCCTGCCCAACATCACCTTCAACGTCAACCGCTTCTATCCTTTCAAGCGAAAGAACCGGGTCGGGAAAGAGCGCTTCTACGAACAGATTTCCTTCAGCTACGGCACGACCTTCCAGAACAAGGTGGGTTTCAAGGCCAGTGAGTTCGCATTCAACCAGGATCTGATCAACAAGATGCAGAGCGGAATGAACCACTCCTTCAACATCGGCCTGCCCGGATTTTCGCTCCTGAAATACCTGCAGTTCACGCCCAGCATCTCCTACGGCATGAACTGGTTCTTCCGGGAGCAGTCCCGCCTGTACAATCCGGAAACGGACAAGGTGGAAACCGTGTGGGGCGACCAGTTCGGCACCTTCGGCATCACACAGACCTATTCGGGCGGCATCTCGATGAACACCCGCATCTACGGTATGTTCCAGTTCGGCAAGCGCAGCAAACTGCAGGCTATCCGCCACATGATCACCCCTTCGCTGAGCTTCTCCTTCAGCCCGAACCTGGCCACGAAAGCCAACGGCTACACAACCTACACCTATACGGACAAAGACGGCGTGGAACGCACCGTCGAATACAACAAATACGCAGGGCAGCTCTACTCACCGCCCGGAACCGGCCGCAATGCCTCGCTCTCATTCGGATTTGCCAACAACCTGGAAGCCAAAGTGTTGAAAAACACCGACCCTATGTCGAAGGAGCCCGAAAACCCCAAGGACAAATACAAGAAGATCAAACTGATCGACCAGATGAACCTCACGGGTTCCTACAACTTCCTGGCCGACTCCATGCGCCTGTCGAACCTCAACCTGACGGCCAGCACCACGGTCTTCGGCAAGCTCGGCATCAACGGCAACATGTCCCTGGATCCTTATGCCATCGACGAACACGGCCGGCGCATCAACAAGCTCAACGTCCTGGCGACCGGCATTCCCGTCCGCCTGGTCAATGCCAGCGCCTCCCTCTCCTACTCCATCAACGGCGACGGCTCGTACAAAGGCAATGACGGCCACGGCAACCAGCAGGGAGGCGAGGGGCAGATCCAGGGCGGCCAGACCCAGCCCGATTCCGGTCCCGATTATGCCCGCGTGTACTATCACCCGATTACCGGGGAATACATCCCGGGCGGCTGGGTGTACTACCTCAACCCAAACATTCCCTGGTCGCTGAGCTTCAACTACAACTACTCCTATTCCCGCTCCTACCAGTACGCCAACGAACAGCTCGACATCAAGCACCAGCACATCCAGACCCTCAGTATGTCCGGGCAGATTCGCCTGACCAAGGCCTTGAATTTCAATATCAACACCGGTTTCGACCTGACCAAGATGCAACTCAGCACCACCCAGATCAGCGCCACGTACGACCTGCACTGCTTCACCATCTCCGTGTCGTGGGTCCCGACCGGACAGTGGGAGAGCTGGAGTTTCCGCATCGCAGCCAAGGCTTCGGCCCTGAGCGACATCCTGCAATTCAAGAAATCCGCCAGTTATTGGGATAAATAAATTTTTTTCCCTATCTTTGTGGTATCAAATCTCAACCGGAAGTGCGTCCTGCACGCCGGTTCCCAATCAAACTAGATGTTAGACATACTCGAATTGAACAGCAAGAGTCAAGAAGACCTTGTTGCCATCGCCAAAGAACTGAAAGTTCGCAAACCGGATTCGCTGAGCAAGGAGAATCTCATCTACGCCATTCTTGACGAACAGGCCATCCAAAGCAAGGAATCCCCCGCCAAACAAAGACAACAGCGAAAGAAAGGCGCCAGGAAGGGTGAAACGGCTGATAATGCCGCCTCCCCGGCTGCCGAAACGCCTGTCAACAATACAGCGGCATCCACCCCTGAAGAAGGCGCCGCACCTGCACCCAAGCGCAAACGCGGCCGGCCGAAAAAAGACAATGCCGCACAAGCCATGCCGGAACTGCCCTTGACCGCCGCACCCGAAGCCACTGCAGCTCCGGAGGCTCCTGAAGCCCCTGCAGCCGAAAAGCAGCAACCCAGAAAAGGCAAGAAACAGCGTCCCCGCATCGTCGCTGAAGAAAAAGCAGAAACGGCCGTCCAGGTGGACAACCAGGTCGAAACGACGCAGCAGCCTGCCCTGCAGCAACAGCAGCCCAGGCAGCCCAAGCTGCCGCAACAACAGCAGCAGCAACAGCGCAAACCGCAGAACCAGCCGAACCAGCCGAATCAGCAAGGTCAGCAACCTCAACAGCAGAATCAACAGCAGAATCAACAGCAGAATCAGCAGAACCAGCAGCCGTTGCCGCCGAAACAGCCCCGTATCGAATTCGAAGGCATTGTCGAAGCGACCGGCGTGCTCGAAATCATGCCCGACGGTTACGGCTTCCTGCGTTCCTCCGACTATAATTACCTGAACTCTCCGGACGACATCTACGTCTCGCAGAACCAGATCAAGATGTACGCCCTCAAGACGGGCGACACCATCCTCGGCGAGATCCGTCCGCCGCGCGAAGGTGACAAATATTTCCCGCTGGTCAAGATCAACCGCATCAACGGACGTTCTCCGGAATTCATCCGCGACCGCGTCCCGTTCGATTTCCTTACGCCACTCTTCCCGAACGAGAAATTCAACCTCACCGGACACGGTCACAACAGCAACATCTCGGTCCGCGTGGTGGACCTCTTCACCCCCATCGGAAAAGGCCAGCGCGGCCTGATCGTGGCCCAGCCCAAGACCGGCAAGACCGTGCTGCTCAAGGACATCGCCAACGCCATCGCCGACAACCATCCGGAAGTATACATGATCGTCCTGCTCATCGACGAACGTCCGGAGGAGGTGACCGACATGCAGCGCAGCGTCAAAGCGGAAGTTATCGCCTCGACCTTCGACGAACCTGCCGACCACCACGTGAAAGTGGCCAACATGGTGCTGGAAAAAGCCAAGCGCCTGGTGGAATGCGGACACGACGTCGTGATCCTGCTCGACTCGATTACCCGTCTGGCACGCGCTTTCAACACGGTGCAGCCTGCTTCAGGCAAAGTGCTCTCCGGCGGTGTGGATGCCAATGCCCTCCACAAGCCCAAACGTTTCTTCGGCGCAGCCCGCAACATTGAAGGCGGCGGATCGCTCACCATCCTGGCCACGGCCCTCACCGAGACCGGTTCAAAGATGGACGATGTGATCTTCGAGGAATTCAAAGGCACCGGCAACCTGGAGCTCCAGCTCGACCGCAAGCTCTCCAACCGCCGCATCTTCCCGGCTGTCGACGTGACGCTCAGCTCCACGCGCCGCGACGACCTGCTCTACGATCCCGAGTACATCAACCGCATCTGGATCTTGCGCAACCACCTGGCTGACATGACCTCGCTTGAGGCCATGGAATTCATGAAGAGCCGTCTCGAAAAGACGCGCGACAACGAGGAATTCCTGATCTCGATGAATGGCGACAAACTGAGTTAAGCCCGTCTGCCTGGAATTTAGTCAGAAGGCTCTCCACTGTCCGGTGCGGGAGCCTTCGCTTTGCTTTTGGAGAACAACCACGACATGAAATCGGGCATCTCGAAGGCTTTCCACCAGCACACGTGTCCGCAACCGGGGAACTCATGGTAGCGCACATCCGCTCCGGCGGCCTTCAGTGCCCGGTAGGCATCCCTTGAGCCGGAAACCGGGACGGCAGGGTCGCTGTCGCCATGATAAAGGCTGAACGAAACGCCCTCGAATTTTCCGAGCCGTTCCGGGTTGATGTCTCCGCAGATGGGCACGGCGGCAGCAAAAATATCAGGATGACGGGCGACTGCGTCGAAAGCACCGATTCCTCCCATCGACATTCCATAGATGTATACCCGGTCCGGATCGACGTCGGGACGCTGCAGAAAAAGATGGACAAGTTCCATTACCTCCTTCATGATCCTGCTTTCCGGGTAGTCTTTCGGAAAATCGTATGAGTCGGGGCTCACATCGAAGGCCCAGGTATGGTCCGCCGGGCACTGCGGCACGATGACAAAGCAGGGATAATCCTCACGATTGCAAGGATTGAGGAACATCTGGGCACCGAAGATGGTCTTCTCGTTGTCGCAGCCGCGCTCGCCGGACGTATGCAGATACAGGACAAGCGGATATCGCTCGATATCTTCCGTCTTTTCCGGGGTAAGGTAACGGTAAAGGAGGGTATCGCCGTCAGAGCAACGCAGTTTTCCATATTCATAAGATTGGGCCTTCACCGTCAGCACGGAAAAGAAGGCCAGCCACAGAAGACACCAATATTTCATAGATACGCGCTATTTTTTCCAAAACTAATAAAAAATGGTGAGATATTCGTTAAAAATATTTTGCCAGTCGGAAAAAACTTCATACATTTGCAGTCCCAAAACAAAGGGACATGCTTCCTTAGCTCAGTTGGTAGAGCACGACACTCTTAATGTTGGGGTCCAGGGTTCGAGCCCCTGAGGGAGCACGAAAAAAGCCGCTGCGTTGCAGCGGCTTTTTTCGTGCCGGGCCGACACTATTCCAATAGAAGTTCATTATCTTTGTATGATAATTGGACTGCATTGAGCCAGCTTGTAGATATATTAAGGGAGCGGAAGACTCTCGATGACGGAGGCCTCCGGGAACTGTTGGAGACCAGAGACGAATCCGTCGTAGAAGAACTGTATCGCAATGCACGGGAAGTGGCGGTCGGGCAGTTCGGACGGGAGATCTGGCTTCGGGCGCTCATCGAATGGAGCAACGTGTGCCACAACGACTGTTACTACTGCGGCATCCGGCGCAGCAACCAGACACTCCCCCGCTATTCCCTTTCCCACGAAGAAATCCTGTCCTGCTGCGACCAGGCCTGGCGCCTGGGCCTGCGGACCTTCGTGCTGCAGGGCGGCGAGAACCCTTCCGCCGCAATGGCCCTGGCCCCGACCGTCGCCGAAATGCGCGCCTCCTGGCCCGACGCGGCCATCACCCTCTCGCTGGGAGAACTTCCCTTTAAAACCTATGCCCTGTTGCGCCGCAGCGGAGCCAACCGCTACCTGCTTCGCCATGAGACGGCGAACCCCGCCCATTACAACCAGCTGCATCCCGCTTCCATGCGACTGGAAAACCGCCTTGCCTGCCTGCAGGAACTGCAGCGGCTCGGCTTCCGGACCGGCATGGGCATGATGGTAGGCAGCCCTTTCCAGACCACCGAAGACCTCATCGCCGACATCCGGCTCATCCAACGATTCCAACCCGGCATGATCGGCCTGGGACCCTTCATCCCCCACCCCGACACACCGCTGGGTCAATATCCTGCAGGCAACGCCGGAGAAACCCTGCGGCTCTACGCCATCCTGCGCCTCATGCTGCCGCAGGCATGGATACCATCCACTACAGCTCTCTCCACCCTGCGCCCCGACGGCCGCAAGGCCGGCATCCTGGCCGGCGCCAATGTGGTGATGCCCAATTTCACACCAGCCTCCCGACGCGGCGACTATGCCCTCTATGCAGGGAAGAGCGCCCCTGCCGTCGAAGCCGCCGACAACCTGTATCAACTCATCCAAGAAATAGAAAGTATCGGATATCATGTATAATCCTTTATCCACCCATGCCGACGAATTCATCGACCATGCCGAGGTCCTTGAAAGCCTGGCTGAAGCATCACGTGAAAGCCGAAACCCGCAGCGTGTCCGCGAAATCCTGGAGAAGGCGGCCCTCTGCAAGGGACTGACCCACCGTGAAGCGGCCATCCTGCTCGACTGTGACGACCCCACGCTCGAAGCTCGGCTCTACGAGCTCGCCGGCGAGATCAAACAACGTTTCTACGGCAACCGCATCGTGCTCTTCGCACCGCTCTATCTGTCGAACTACTGCATCAACGGCTGCGTATACTGCCCCTATCACGCCAAGAACCGCAGCATTCCCCGCAAGAAACTCTCGCAGGAAGAAATCGCAGAAGAAGTACGGGCGCTCATCCGTACCGGACACAAACGCCTGGCCGTGGAAGCCGGCGAAGATCCCAGGCACAATCCGCTGGAATATATCCTCGATTCCATCAAGACCATCTACTCCGTCCGGGAGGGCGGCAATTCCATCCGCAGGGTGAACGTCAATATCGCTGCCACGGATGTTGAATCATATCGCAAGCTCAAGGCTGCCGGCATCGGCACCTATATCCTCTTCCAGGAAACTTACAACCGGCAGCAGTACGAAAGCCTGCACCCCACCGGGCCCAAGAGCAATTACGAATGGCACACCGAAGCCATGGACCGCGCCCAGGAAGGCGGCTGCGACGACGTGGGCGTGGGTGTCCTCTTCGGACTGGGCGGCTATCGCTACGAACTCACCGCCCTGCTGATGCACGCCGAGCACATGGAGGCACGTTTCGGCGTCGGCCCGCATACCATCAGCATGCCCCGCATCTGTCCGGCCGACGACGTGTCGCTCGACAGTTTCCCGGATGCGCTGCCCGACAGCATTTTCCGCAAGATAGTAGCCGTGCTCCGCGTGGCCGTGCCCTACACCGGCATGATCATTTCCACCCGTGAATCCGCCCGGATGCGGGAACAACTCCTCCACTGCGGCGTTTCGCAGATCAGCGGCGGCTCTCGCACGAGCGTAGGCGGCTATACGACCGAAGAGCGCCACGATGAGACGGCCCAATTCGACGTGTCCGACACCCGTCCGCTCGATGACGTGGTGCGCTGGCTGCTGGAACAGGACCACATTCCGAGTTTCTGCACGGCCTGCTACCGCGAAGGGCGCACCGGCGACCGCTTCATGGCGCTTTGCAAGAGCGGAAAAATCAGCCTCTGCTGCACGCCGAACGCGCTGATGACCCTCAAGGAATATCTGATGGACTACGCTTCACCGGCTACCCGCGCGGAAGGTGAACGGCTCATCGCCTCCTCGCTGGGCGACATCCCGGAAGGCCGCGTCCGCGAAAAGACCATTGAACGCCTCGCCCGCATCGAAGCCGGCGAAAGGGATTTCCGCTTCTGACATGGACAGGACCGTCATCGCTTTCTTCGGACCTACCAACAGCGGCAAGTCGACGCTGGTCAACGCCATCGCCGGCCAGCAGGTGTCACTGGTCAGCCCCGTTCCCGGGACGACGACCGATCCGGTGCGGAAGCTGATCGAACTGCCCGGCCTGGGTCCGTGCGTGCTCATCGATACCGCCGGCCTCGACGATGTGTCCGTGCTCGGCGCCGAGCGCCGGCGTCTGACGCTGTCCATCCTGGATGAGACAGACATTGCCGTGTTCGTGGGAGAATCCATCCCGGATATCATCCGGAAGGCAGACATCCCGGTCGTGGCCTACAGGCAGGGGGAATCCGTCGAATCGCTGCTGCAGCGCATCGCAGCGGCTGTTCCCCAACAGGAGGAACGCTTCCTGACCGGCGATCTGGTGACGGCCGGCGACACCGTGCTGCTGGTCATGCCGCAGGACAGCGAGGCGCCCAAGGGCCGCCTGATCCTGCCGCAGGTGCAGGTGATCCGCGAACTGCTCGACCGCGGCTGCACGCCGCTGTGCTGCACGCCGGATTCACTGCCTGCCGCCCTCGCCTCCCTCAAGGCGCTGCCGGCGCTGACCATCACCGATGCATCGGTGTTCAAGACTGTCAATGCAGTCCTGCCGCCTGCAGCTCCGCTGACGGCTTTCTCTGTGCTGCTGGCTGCTGCAAAGGGCGATGTCCGGACGTTTGTCGAAGGGGCCGCCGCCATCGACCGGCTCACAGCGCACTCGCGCGTGCTGATTGCCGAAGCCTGCTCGCATGTGCCCGATACGGAGGATATCGGACGCGTGAAGATTCCGAATCTTCTGCGCTCCGCACACGGCACGCAAAAGATCGATATCGCGGCGGGTAATGACTTCCCGGAGGACCTCTCCGGCTACGACCTGGTCATCCATTGCGGCGCTTGCGTGGCAACGCGTACGCTGGTACGGGCACGAACGAGAAAGGCACTCCTTGCGGGAGTGCCCATCACCAATTACGGCATCGCCCTGGCAAAACTGCAGGGCATGCTCGAAAGAATCGTCATTCCCGGTTCTCGAACTCGGAAACAATCTTCTTGATGTCCGCCGGATTCAGACGGCCGTAGACCTTCTCGCCGATCGTGGCTACAGGAGCCAGACCGCAGGCACCCACACAACGCAGGCAGTCGAGCGAGAACTTGCCGTCGGGCGTGGTCTGTCCCACGTCGATGCCCAGCACGCGCTTGAATTCTTCCAGCAGCTTGTCGGCGCCCCGCACGTAGCAGGCGGTTCCCAGGCAGACCGAGATCGGATACTTGCCCTTGGGCGTCATCGTGAAGAACGAATAGAACGTCACCACTCCATAGACCTTCGAAGCGGGAATACCCAGCTTCCTGGCAACGATACGCTGCACAGGCTCAGGCAGATAGCCGAGCTTGGACTGGCATTCGTGCAGGATGGCGATCAGTTCACCGGGATCGTTGTTGAATTGTTCGCAGACCTCCTCCACCTGGCGGACGGCCTCGCAGGATAATTTCATCTCACTCATACTACTGGATCTGTTTGTTGAAATAATGGGTGTGCAGCAGTTCTTCGGAACGCTCACTCAGCGGTTCGCCGAGGAAGTCCTCATACAGCTTGATGATATCGGGGTTCTTGTGGCTCATGCGGATTTCCTTGCCTTCGTCCTCACGGTAGACGGCAGCCGCACGGGCCTGCAGGATCTCGATGTGGCCGTGGTGATACGGCTGGCCGGCGCCTCCGATGCAGCCGCCCGGGCAGGCCATCACTTCCACTACGTGATAGTCCAGTTCGCCTTTGCGCAGCTTGTCCATCAGGATGCGGGCGTTGCTCAGGGTGTGGGCCACGCAGACCTTCAGCGGGAAGCCCGCCAGGTCGATCGTCGCCTCCTTGATGCCCTCGAAGCCACGGACCTGCGTAAACTCGAGCTTGGGCAGGTCCTTGCCGGTATAGACTTCGTACACGGTACGAAGCGCGGCTTCCATCACGCCGCCGGAAGCGCCGAAGATGGCGCCGGCGCCGGACGACTCGCCCATCGGGGTGTCGAACTCGCTGTCGGGCAGTTCGGGGAAACGGATGTTGGCGCGTTTGATCAGCCGCGCGAGTTCGCGGGTTGAGATGGAGTAGTCCACGTCAGGCAGGCCGTCACGGGAGAATTCCGGACGCTCGCACTCGTATTTCTTCGCCAGGCAGGGCATGATCGAGACGACCACCACCTTTTTCGGATCGATGCTCCGCTTCTCGCACCACCAGGTCTTGGCGATGGCGCCGAACATCTGGCCGGGCGATTTGGCGGAAGACGGATAATCCAGCAGGTCGGGATAGTTGTGTTCGAAAAAGTTGACCCAGGCCGGGCAGCATGAGGTCATGATCGGCAGCTTGACGCTTTTGTCGCCGGCCAGGTGTGCCTTCAGGCGCTTGAGGATCTCGGCGCCTTCTTCCATGATGGTCAGGTCGGCGCCGAAATCGGTGTCGAAGACCTTGGTGAAACCCAGGTACTTGAGTGCCGTGACCATCTTGCCGGTGACGATCGATCCCGGTTTCATGCCGAATTCTTCGCCAAGGGCCACACGGACGGCAGGAGCCGGCTGGGCGATGACGATCTTGTTGGGGTCGACCAGGTCGTCGAGCAGGCGGTCGGTGTTGTCACGCTCGGTCAGGGCGCCCGTCGGGCAGACGGCGACGCACTGGCCGCAATAGGTGCAGTCCGTATCCTTGAACATGCGGTCGAAGGTCGGAGCGATGGTGGTGTCGAAACCACGGCGCACGGCGCCGAGGACGCCCACGGACTGGACATTGTTGCACACGCTTTCGCAACGGCGGCAGAGGATGCACTTGTCCATGTTGCGTGTGATGGCGGCCGTGATCTCTTTTTTGCGGGCCGACTGTTCGCCGCCCTGGAAAGGCATCTGGCGGATGTTGAAACGCATCACCAGGCGCTGGAGCTCGCAGTCACTGCATTTCGGGCAGGTAAGGCAGTCGTTCGGGTGGTCGGAGAGCATGAGTTCCGCAATGGTCTTGCGGGCACGGATCACGCGTGCGGAATTGGTGTAGACCACCATGCCTTCGGTACACACCGTGGCGCAGGAAGGGGCCAGGTTGCGGCGTCCCTCCACCTCCACGACGCAGATGCGGCAGGAAGCCGGATTGTTTTTGACGCAGGTGCCCTTGAGGTCGATGTGGCACAGCGTGGGGATGGCGATACCGATGGACGCTGCTGCGTCGAGGATGGTCGTTCCGGGCGCTACGCGCACGGGACGTTTATCGATGCTGAGATTGATTTTCTTTTCCATACGCGACTAGATTACGGAGATGGCACCGAAATGGCAGCGCGAGGTACACATGCCGCAACGGATGCAGACATAAGGATTGATGACGTGCGGTTTGCGGCTCTCGCCCATGATGGCCTGCGCAGGGCAGGACTTGAGGCAGGCCGAGCAGCCTTTGCAACGCTGCGGGTCGATGGTGTAGGTCAGCAGGGCCTTGCACTTCTTCGCGCGGCACTTGTGGGCGCGCACGTGTTCAACGTATTCATCGCGGAAGTTGGCCAGCGTCGAGAGCACCGGGTTCGGGGAGGTCTGTCCCAGACCGCAGAGCGCCGAATCCTTGATGACCGTGGCCAGGTTCTGGAGCTGGTCGAGGTCGGACATCTCGCCCTTGCCCTCGGTGATGCGGGTCAGTATCTCGAGCATGCGCTTGTTGCCGATACGGCAGGGCGTGCATTTTCCGCACGACTCACCCACCGTGAATTCCAGGTAGAATTTGGCGACCGATACCATGCAGTCGTCCTCGTCCATGACGATCATGCCGCCGGAGCCCATCATCGAGCCGGCCGCCGTCAGGCTTTCGTAGTCGATCGGAATATCGAGATGCTTCTCGGTCAGGCAGCCGCCGGAAGGACCGCCGGTCTGCACAGCCTTGAATTTCTTGCCGTTCTTCACGCCGCCGCCGATGTCGTAGATGATCTCGCGCAGGGTCGTGCCCATCGGCACTTCGATCAGGCCCACGTTGTTGATCTTGCCCGCCAGGGCGAAGACCTTGGTGCCTTTCGACTTCTCGGTGCCGATCGACGAGAACCACTCGGGGCCGCGCGTCAGGATGACCGGGATGTTGGCCAGGGTCTCCACGTTGTTCACGTTGGTCGGCTTGCCCATGTAACCGGCTTCTGCCGGGAACGGCGGCTTGAGCGTCGGCTCGCCGCGCTTGCCTTCCATCGAATGGATGAGGGCGGTCTCCTCGCCGCAGACGAAAGCGCCGGCGCCGTAACGGATCTCGATGTCGAAATCGAAGCCCGAACCGAGGATGTCCTTGCCCAGCAAGCCGTATTCACGGGCCTGGGCGATGGCGATCTTCAGGCGTTCGACGGCCAGCGGATACTCGGCACGGATGTAGATCAGGCCGTGGTGCGCCTCGATGCAGTAGCCGCAGATGGTCATGGCCTCGACGATCGAGTTGGGGTCGCCTTCCATGATGGAACGGTCCATGAAGGCGCCCGGGTCACCCTCGTCGGCGTTGCACACGACATACTTGTCGGGGGCGTCGAACTTGCGGGCGATCTCCCACTTGATCCCCGTGGGGAATCCGGCGCCGCCGCGGCCGCGGAGACCGCTGGCTTTGATGTCGGCGAGCACCTCGAGACTGTCGCGCTGCAGGCTGTCGGCAAGGGCCTTGTAGCCGTCGCGGGCGATATACTCGCGGATATCCTCCGGATTGATGAAACCGCAGTTACGAAGCGCGATACGCATCTGCTTGCGGTAGAAATTCATATGCTTGGAGTCGCTGATATGCTCTCCGATGCCGGGATCCTTATAAAGAAGCCGCTCGACCTTCTGTCCGCCGATGATGTGGGAGGTGACGATCTCCTCCACGTCCGCGGGACGGACCGACGTATAGAACGTGTTGTCCGGGATAATCTTGACGATGGGGCCTTTCTCGCAGAATCCGAAGCAGCCGGGAACGACGACGTCCACCTTGTCCGCGATGCCTTTTTCCTGGAGCAAGGCGCGGAAATTCTCGACGATTCTGGCACTCTCGGAGGCCTTGCAGCCGGTACCGCCGCAGCATAGGATCTGCATCCGGGGTGTCCCCTTCTCGAGTCCCGCCGCCTCCTCCGATACGGTTTCATTGCTCTGCTCCCTGACGGAAAGCGCCTTGAGGGCTTCCTGCCGGATGCTTGCAAGAGCATCAGAAGAATTGATTTTCATTATAATAAATCGATTTGTTATAAAATAGCCTGCAAAAATAGCAATTTTTAGTGAAAATCCCTTCTGAAATCCTACTTTTTCTACCAATTTATAATGAATCAGGAAGATTCCTCCTCCACCGAGACCCATGACAGAAAAAAATACTAACTTTGCGGAAATAGAAGACATCACAGAAATGAAGAAACCACTCTTTCTATCGATCCCGGCAATCCTGTCGCTCTGCGTCATCTCCTGCGAAAAAATACCCCCCGGCCACCCGATCGAAGATCCGGGCGAGCCCGTCGTCGAGGTGAATTCCATCACGCTCGATGAGACCTCCATCCACCTCTTCAGTTCCGACCGCCAGCTGACGGCCACGGTCGATCCGGCGGATGTTCCCGTCAAGTGGTCCTCCTCCGACGAGACGATCGCCACCGTCGAGCAGGACGGATGGGTCCACATCCTCTCGGCCGGCACGGTCACCATTACCGCCAGGGCCGGGGACAAGAGCGCCGAATGCACGATCTACGTCAATTTCTGCCTTTCCCGGGAAGGGACATCCAACTGCTACATCATTCCCAAGAGCGGCCTGTATTATTTCAAGGCGGCCAAGGGGACAGGCACGCAGGGCATCTCGGGCATCAGCAAGGTGGAAGTGCTGTGGGAATCCACCGGCACCCCGACGGCTCCGGCCAAGGGGTCGGTGATCCCGGGCGCCGTATTCTATGAATCAGAGCCGGACAACGGCATCGGAATCCTTACCCCCACTCCCCTGAAGGACGGCAACGCGGTCATCGCCGCAAAAGACGCCTCCGGCAACATCCTCTGGTCGTGGCACATCTGGGTCTGCAAGGATTACGACCCCTCCGCCACCGCCCAGGAATACAAGAACTACAACGGAACGATCACCGGCACGATGATGGACCGCAACCTGGGCGCCCTTTCCGTCACGCCCGGCGACGCCCTCGCCAACGGCCTGCTGTATCAGTGGGGCCGGAAGGATCCCTTCCCGGGCAATGGCGATCTCGCCCAGAAGGAACTCGCCGCGACGACTCCCTCCTGGCCGTCCGCCGTCGAAGCCGACGCCTCTACCGGGACGGTCGCTTATACGACAAAGCATCCCACGACCTTCCTGACCACAATTGACGGCGACTGGTTCTACGCCGGGAATACCACCCCCGAGAACAGCCGCTGGCAATCTACCAAGACCAATTACGATCCCTGCCCTCCGGGATGGAGAGTCCCTGCGGGAGGAGATAACGGCATCTGGATCGCCGCCGCCGGCAAGCGCTTCTCAGAACACACCTGGGATTCCGCAAACCGGGGAATGGATCTCTCCGACATGTTCCACACCTCCGGCCCCTCCTGGTATCCCGCCCCTGGAAATCTGTCCTACGGGAAGGGTGCCCTGATCAACGCCAGCTGCGTAGGGACCTACTGGACCTGCACCCCCGACGACCGCAGAGTCGTTACCGTCACCGTCGACGGCGACATCGCCAAAGTCACCCTCAACGACGCCGCCCACCGCGCCTCCGGCCTCTCTGTCCGCTGCTGCAAGGAGTAGCCCCCGGAAAGTCTTCCGTTTCCCACGGGGTCGTTAAAAAGTTTGTTGATAACTTTCACGGCGGAGCATTGTTTCGCCCCCGCAGACACTCTAATTTTGTAGTCGCAAATCTCTCGCATTTGGACGGATTGTCTCCGTGACAGTCCGTGTATTTTGGCCCCAAACGCACGGGAGACAATTTATAAAGTATAACTAACTAATTGATATTTAACCATTTATGGAAGTACGCAAAACCACAGGCGCCTTTGAAGAATTTGACCGTGAGAAGCTGATGAACGGCATCCGGCTCGCCTACGTACACTCCGGGCAGCCCTGCCCCGAAGACGTCGTCGTATCCATCGCCGACAACCTTTATATATATGACAAAATCTCCAGCCAGGAGATCCGCCGGCAGGTCGTCGAATCGCTGATGTCCATCAACAAGAAGGTCGCCCTCGAATACATCGAGACCTTCGACCGCGGGATGGACCTCCGCAAGAAGAACGACTTCATCAAGGACTACATCAAGGCCTCCAACGCCGCGACCGGTTCCAAGTTCGACTCCAACGCCAACATCACGCACAAGAACATCGTGACCCTGGGCAACGAACTCTACAAGGAGAACAACATCAAGCAGAACCGCTACATCATGCAGGACAAGATCAAGTCCCTGTACGGCCGCAGCCTTGCCCATCAGTACATCGCCGACCTGGAGTCCCACGTCCTCTACAAGCACGACGAGAGCGGCACCCCGGGCTATCCGTACTGCGTCGCCATCACGATGTATCCCTTCCTCGTGAGCGGTCTCCGCGAACTCGGCGGCGTCTCCATCGCCCCCACCGACCTCAAGAGTTTCTGCGGCGAATTCATCAACCTCGTGTACTCCATCAGCTCCCAGTTCATGGGCGCCGTCGCCACGCCGGAATTCCTGATGTACCTCGACTACTTCATCCGCAAGGACTACGGCGACAACTATCTCGACCGCCTGAACGAGGTGGTGGAGGTCAACACCAAGCAGCGTACCCTCCTCAAGGTCATCGACAACTGCTTCCAGCAGGTCGTCCACTCGATGAACATGCCCGCCGGCAACCGCGGCTACCAGACCGTGTTCTGGAACATCGGCTACTTCGACAAGCCGTACTTCGAAGGCGTCTTCGGCGAATTCACCTTCCCCGACGGCTCCTCCCCGAAATGGGAGACCCTTTCCTGGCTCCAGAAGCACTTCATGCAGTGGTTCAACGAAGAGCGCAACCACTACATCCTCACCTTCCCGGTGGAGACGATGGCCCTGCTGACCGACGGGGGCGACGACTTCGCCGACAAGGAGTACGCCGACTTCACCGCCGAGATGTGGGCGAAAGGGCACAGTTTCTTCTGCTACCTGTCCAACAGCCCCGACAGTCTCTCCAGCTGCTGCCGTCTCCGCAATTCGCTCAAGGACCTCGAGGACGACGACGCGCACAACCATTCCACCCACCAGTACTCGCTGGGCACCGCCTCGGTGGCGACCGGTTCCAAGAGCGTGATGACCATCAACCTCAACCGCCTCATCCAGGATGCCGCCCGCAAATACTTCAAACAGGAGAAGGGCGAGGCCATCGCCGAGGATCTCCCCCTCAGGAGGACCGACTACGACAAGGACGTCCTCTACCGCTACATCAGCGAGGCGCTCACCGAGCAGACGACGCGCGTGCATAAGTACCAGACCGCCTTCAACGAGATCATCAAGGACTTCCTCAAGGCCGATATGCTGGATGTCTACAAGGCCGGCTTCATCGACATGCGGAAGCAGTACCTCACCGTGGGCGTCAACGGTCTCACCGACGCCGCCGAATTCCTCGGCCTCAAGATCAGCCCGAACGCGGAATACCGCGAATTCGTCAACAACATCCTCGAGACCATCAACGTCTGCAACCGCAAGGACCGCACCCGCGACACGATGTTCAACACCGAATTCGTTCCGGGCGAGAACCTCTCCGGCAAGAACTACAAGTGGGACCGCAAGGACGGCTACTTCGTCTCCCCGAAGCACAACATGTACAGTTCCTACTTCTACAATCCGGAGGACGAAAGTCTCTCGATGATCGACAAATTCAAACTCCACGGCGAAGACTTCGTGAAGTATCTCGACGGCGGCAGCGCCCTCCACATGAACATCGCGGAGCACCTGTCGAAGGAGCAGTACCGCAAGCTGCTGAACACCGCGGCCCACTACGGCACCAACTACTTCACCTTCAACTGCCGCAACACCGTCTGCAACGACTGCGGCTACATGAGCAAGGATACGCTCGCGAAGTGCCCCAAGTGCGGCAGCGAGAACCTCGACTACCTCACCCGCGTCATCGGGTACCTCAAGCGGGTATCCTCGTTCAGCGAGATGCGGCAGGAGGAAGCGGCGCACAGGTTCTACATCGATGCTTAAGTATGTCCCGGGAATGACCTCCGTCGTGATGGAGGAAATTCCTGACCGCGTGACCCTGGCAGTCGACATCTCGAACTGCCGGGGTCAATGCGTCGGATGCCACTCCCCCTTCCTGAAGGAGGACATCGGCGAACCGCTTACCGAGGACGTGATCTCCGGGCTCGTCCGGGCGAATTTCGGCGTGGACTGTTTCCTCCTGCTCGGCGAAGGCCGGGATCCGGAGGCCCTCCTGCGCCTTGCCGGCCACATCCGTTCCCTCGGCCTCGCCCCGGCCCTCTACAGCGGCCGCAGCGAGGTGGAAGACGCCGTCTGGAGCGCCTTCGACTATGTCAAAGTCGGTCCCTACATCCCGGAATGCGGCCCGCTCAACAACCCCGCCACCAACCAGCGCCTCTACCGGGCGCTCCTCCCGGGCGAAACGCCCGCCGAAAACGCCCCCACCCTCTCCCGCTCCGGACGCACCTTCCTCGACATCACCGCCCGATTCTGGCGTCGCGGCATCGATCCGAACAGGTAGTTTTTTCATTATTTTTCACTATCTTAGCGAAATAAAAATAACACTGAAATGAAGAAAATCCTCCCGATCGCGCTTATCCTCCTCGCAAGCATAGGCGCAGAGGCGCGCAAACAGCCCAAGAAAGCCCAGTTCACCCATGAGACCGTCGAGATTCCGGCCGTGACCCCGCAGGTCATCGCCGTGGAGACAGCGCACTCGGCCCTCATCCTGCAGGTGGACGGCAAAGGCGTCGTTCGGACCGTCCATTATGGAAACAGAATCGCCGATCCCGGGCAGTTCCTCCGGTTCGACCCCAGGTATTACCGCGATCTGGATCCGGGCTCGCTCATCTATCCCGCCGCCGGGGGCCGCTTTGTCGGCAATCCCGCCCTCAGCGTACTGTACGCCGACGGCACGCGCAACACCGAACTCCACTATACCTCGCACGAGACTTCCGGCGACAGGACCGTTCTGCACCTGAAAGATTACGTCACCGCGATGGAGGTCGACCTCGTATATGAATGCTGCCCCGAGGCGGATGTCATCGTCGCCCGTTCCGTCATCCGTAACGGCGGAAGCAAAGAGGTCACCCTGACGGATTTCGCCTCCTCCTCCCTGACGGTTTCCGCCCGGAAATACTTCCTCACCCATTTCCACGGCACCTGGGCCGAAGAAATGCAGATCGACCGCGAACCGCTCGGACACGGCACCAAAGTGCTCGAAAGCCGCCGCGGCATCCAGACCTCCCAGTGCGGCAATCCCTCCTTCTTCCTGAGTCTTGACACGGCCGAGTGGAGCGAAACGTCCGGGGAAGTCATCGCCGGCGCCCTCGCCTGGAGCGGCAACTGGCGCATCAGTTTCGAGGAGCCCGAGAGCGGTCAGATGCGGATCATCGGCGGCATCAACCCGTACGCCTCCGCCTGGCCCCTCAAGCCCGGGGAAACCTTCACGACGCCCGACATGATCTGGACCTGGTCCGGTTCCGGTGCCGGGCAGGCCTCCCGCAACCTGCACCGCTGGGCCCGCAAGCGGCAGATCAACGCCGGCGGAAGGATTACGCCTACCCTGCTGAACAACTGGGAGGGCACCTACTTCGACTTCAATGCGCAGCTCCTCAAGGGCATCATCGACGACGCCGCCGCGATGGGGCTGGAAATGTTCGTCCTGGACGACGGCTGGTTCGGCAACGAATTCCCCCGCAACGACGACAGGGCCGGCCTAGGCGACTGGGAACTGAACGAGAAGAAACTGCCCGAGGGCATCGACCACCTGGCATCCTACGCCCACGCCAAGGGGCTTAAATTCGGCATCTGGATCGAACCGGAAATGGTCAATCCCGCCTCCAACCTGGCCCGTCAGCACCCCGACTGGATCGTCCAGAGTCCGGGCCGCGAGCGGGAACAGATCCGCAACCAGTGGACGCTCGACCTGAGCAATCCGGCGGTTCAGGACTTCGTCTTCGGCGTCTTCGACCGGACGATGTCGCTCTCTCCGCGAATCGACTACATCAAATGGGACTGCAACCGCAGCATCACCTCCTTCGGAAGCCCTTATCTCGGGACGGAGCAGGACCGCTTCTTCATCGGCTACATCCAGGGCCTCTACGGCGTCCTCGATCGCGTCCGGGCGAAATACCCCGACACCATCATCCAGTGCTGCTCCAGCGGCGGCGCCCGGGTCGACTACGGGCAGCTCCGCTATTTCAACGAAGTCTGGACGAGTGACAACACCGACGCCGATTCACGCATCGGCATCCAGTACGCCACATCCCTGATCTACCCCGCCTGCATCATGGGCGACCACGTTTCCGTCGTGCCCAACCACCAGACCGGCAGCATCACCCCGCTCAAGTTCCGCTTCGACCTGGCCTGCACCGGCCGCCTCGGCATGGAACTGCAGCCGAAGACCCTCACCCCCGCGGAACGGGCCTTCGCAGACCGCTGCATCAAGTCCTACAAGGGCTATCGCGACCTCGTCTTCAACGGCGACCTCTACCGCCTCGCCTCCCCCTACGAGGGTGACGAATACGCCCTGATGTATGTTTCGGAAGATAAGTCCCGTGCCGTGGTCTTCGTGTTCAACCTCGCCTTCCGCAACCGCGACAAATTCGCGGCGGAATATAAACTCCAGGGCCTGGATCCCGCCCGCCGCTACAAGGTGACCGAGCTGAATGTGGACAAATCCTGCTGGTGGGGTGACGGAGAGACCTTTACGGGTGAATTCCTCGCCTCCGGCGGATTCAATCCCCGGCTCCGCAGGCCGCACGACTCGGCCGTTTTCCTGCTGACAACCCTTTAAATTTTGATACCCTATGAAAAAGAAATTCAGATGTCTCGTCTGCGGATACGTCTATGAAGGCGAAAATCCGCCCGCAGAATGTCCCGTCTGCCACGCCAAGGCAGAAAAATTCGTCGAAGTCAAAGAGGCCGGCGAGGAGCCGCAATGGGCTTGCGAACACGACCTCGGCGTCGCCAAAGGATGCGATCCGGAGGTTCTCGCCGGGCTCCGGGAGCACTTCGCCGGAGAATGTTCGGAAGTGGGCATGTACCTCGCGATGAGCCGCCAGGCGCACCGGGAGGGCTATCCCGAGGTGGCCGAGGCCTTCCGCCGCTACGCCCTCGAGGAGGCCGATCACGCCGCCCGCATCGCCGAACTCCTCGGAGAAGTCGTCTGGGACACGAAGACCAATCTCAAGAAGCGCTACGAAGCCGAGGCGGGCGCCTGCGAAGGCAAACTCGCCATCGCCAAACGCGCCAAGGAGCTGGGCTACGACGCCATCCACGACTCCATCCACGAGATGGCCCGCGACGAGGCCCGTCACGGTGCCGGGTTCTACGGCCTTTTCAAGCGCTATTTCGGAAAATAAATGAGCTACGTGCCGTAGCACGTAGCGTGCTCCACAAAAAAAGGTTCGGCAACCAAGCCGAACCTTTTTTCGTGGAGCACAGGGGGATCGAACCCCTGACCTTTAGATTGCGAACCTAACGCTCTACCAACTGAGCTAGTACCCCATCGGGACTGCAAAGTTAGCAATCTTCCGCTAAATTGCAAAATATTTCTGAAGAAGTTCTTTTACGCTTCGGTAAAATCTTCCTTGCCGACGCCGCAGAGCGGGCAGGTCCAGTCCTCGGGAAGATCTTCGAAAGCGGTGCCGGGGGCGATGCCGTTGTCCGGGTCGCCGACTGCGGGATCATACTCGTAGCCGCAGATGTTGCAGATGTACTTGGCCATAATATCAGGTGTTAAAGGTTATTCCGAACCGACGAAATCCTGCAGGATCCTCCTGGCGAAATGGAAGCGGATCTTGTAGTAGGACATGTCCGAACGCTGAATCTCAATGCCGTTGTTGACGGAAGCATGGATGAAGGTGAAGTATCCCTCCTCCGGATGCGGCTCAACCACCATTCCCACGTGGCCCAGCACGGCGGGATTGCGGCGGGAGCCGAAGAACACCAGATCCCCCGTCTGCAGATTCTCCAGACCGGCCTCGACAGGACGTCCCAGCGTGCTCTGGTAGCGGGAAGAATACGAGAGATTGATGTTGTAGCAACTGTTGTAGACAAATCCCGTAAAGCCGGAACAGTCGAAAGTATGCGGTCCGTGCGTCGCGTAGACGTAGCGGCAGCCGATGTAATTCTTGGCGAAATTCACCAGCGTCCAGGCCGAATCCACCGTCATTCCGCGGGAGAATTCATCCCCCCACAGCGCCAGGGAATCAAGGTCGATCCCAGGATAATGCAGCTGTGTCGTATCCGCCGACGGAACGAATCCGGAGAAATGGCCCTCACCGGAATAAACCGTCTTTCCCGTCCATACGGCGAACAGGAAAGAAAGGCCCGCGGCGAGCAATATTTTATAAATCAATTTTTTCACAGGGCTGCAAAGATAGGGATAATTCGGCGAATTCGCAAATCCGGTCCGGAACCCAGCCCCAACATATAAAATTTTTCGTTATCTTTGCGCCCTGGTGGGACGATCTGCCGCGGCGCTCCGGCGCTGAGGAAAGTCCGGACAGGAAAGGGCACCCGGCTGTGGAAAGCACAGAGGGGAGCGATCTTCTTCGACCGTAACAGAAAACAACCGCCGTTCCCGCACGCGCTGCGGGATTCGGCAAGGGTGAAAACGCGGGGTAAGAGCCCACGACGGCGTATGGCGACATCCGCCGGGTACGGCGACGGGCCTGCAAGACCAAATATACCGGCAAATGAGGACGGCCCGTCCGATGCCGGGGGGTAGGTTGCAAAGATAAATGGCAGATTTAAAAACAGAAACCGGCTTACGGCCCCACCCGAAGCGCCCGCGAGGGCGCTTCGTTTTTTTCGGGGGCTAAGTTTTTACTTGCTGCGGAGATAGGCGTCGATGGCGGCGGCGGCTTTGCGGCCGGCACCCATCGCGAGAATCACGGTCGCGGCGCCGGTGACGGCATCGCCTCCCGCGAAAACGCCGGGACGGGTGGTGGCGCCGGCGTCATCGGCGACCAGACCGCCGCGGCGGGTGGTCTCAAGACCAGGCGTCGTGCGGGCCACAAGCGGGTTCGGCGAGGTGCCAAGCGCCATGATGACGGTCTCCGTGGGGATCTCGAACTCGCTGCCGGAAACTTCCACCGGGCGGCGGCGGCCGCTTTCGTCCGGTTCGCCGAGCTCCATCCGGACGCATTTCAGGGCACGCACCCATCCGCGCTCGTCTCCGAGAATCTCGACGGGATTGGTCAGCATCCGGAAGTCGATCCCCTCCTCCTTGGCGTGATGGACTTCCTCCTTGCGGGCAGGAAGCTCCACTTCGGTACGGCGGTAGACGATGGTGGTTTCGGCACCCAGGCGAAGGGCCGTACGGGCGGCGTCCATCGCCACGTTGCCGCCTCCGACGACGCAGACTTTCGCCCCCGCGTGGATGGGCGTCCGGTAATCGTCGCGGAACGCCTTCATCAGATTGTTGCGGGTCAGGAATTCGTTGGCGGAGAATACGCCGTTGAGATTCTCGCCCGGGATGCCCATGAATTTGGGAAGTCCGGCGCCGGTACCGATGAACACGGCCTCGAATCCTTCCTTGTCCATCAGGGAGTCGATGGTGACGGTGCGGCCGATGATGACGTCGAGTTCGATCTTTACGCCGAGGGCGCGGACCGCATCCAGTTCCCGCTTCAGCACCTTCTCCTTGGGAAGGCGGAATTCGGGGATGCCGTACTCCAGCACGCCGCCGGCCTTGTGCAGGGCTTCGAAGATGGTGACGGCATAGCCGGCCTTGGCGAGGTCGGTCGCGCAGGCGAGGCCGGCCGGACCGGATCCGATCACGGCCACCTTGCGGGCGCCTTCCGGAGCGGTCTTCACCTCTGCGGCAGGGCCTTCCGAGGCGCTGTAATCCGCCACGAAACGCTCCAGTTTGCCGATGCTGACCGGCTCTCCCTTGACACCGAGCACGCAGGATCCTTCGCACTGCGACTCCTGCGGGCAGACGCGGCCGCAGACGGCGGGAAGGGATGAATCCTCCGCAATCTTCGCGCTCGCGCCGGCGATATCTCCGGCAGCCACATAAGCGATGAAATCCGGAATCTTCACACCGACGGGACAGGCCGTCACGCAGCGGGGATTCTTGCAGTGCAGGCAGCGCGAGGCCTCCAGCATCGCTTCTTCCAGATTGTAACCGAAGCACACTTCATCGAAATTGTGCGCCCTTACCTTGGGGTCCTGTTCACGGACAGGGACACGGGGAATCCTATTTGCCATTTGCGAGGCCCTCCTCGGCCTTATACTGGGCGGAGCGACGCATCGCTTCGTCGAAATCTACGAGATAACCGTCAAACTCGGGGCCGTCCACACAGGCGAACTTCGTCACCCCGCCTACGCTGACGCGGCAGGCGCCGCACATTCCGGTCCCGTCGACCATCAGCGTATTCATGCTGACCTGGATGGGAATGCCCAGTTTCTTGCAGGTCAGGGTCGCGAATTTCATCATGATCATCGGACCGATGGCGACGGCGCGGGTGTAACTCTTTCCCTCGGCGACCAGCGCCTCCAGGCGGGCGGTACCCACGCCCTTGAAGCCGTAGGAACCGTCATCGGTGCACATATAGAGATTGTCCGCGACGGATTTGAATTCCTCTTCGTAGATCAGAAGGTCTTTCGTGCGGGCGCCGATGATGACGTCGACCGGGACGCCGTGCTCGTGCAGCCACTTGGCCTGGGGATAGACGGGTGCCGTACCCAGACCGCCGGCGATGAACACCACGCGCTCCCCGGCGAGCTCCTCCGGGGACATCTTCACGAAGTCGGAAGGATTGCCGAGCGGGCCGGCCACGTCGGCGAAACTGTCGCCTTCGGCGAAATCGTTCACCATGCTCCGGGTGGAGGCCCCGATGGGCTGGATGGCGAGCGTCACCGTTCCTTTTTCACGATCGTAATCACTGATTGTCAGGGGAATCCGCTCCCCCGGCTCGTCGGCCCTCACCATCAGGAACTGGCCGGGCTGCGCGGCCGCCGCGATGCGGGGCGCCTCGACCACCAGCTTGCAGATGGTCGGGTTCAGCATCTTCTTTTCAAGGATCTTGAACATTGGTTTAGAGTTTGAAACCATCAAATATAAGCATTTTCCGACAAATTTGAAAATTTCTCCGAGTTGCAGAATTGGGCGAAATTGGTTAATTTTGTACCGCCATGAAAGCGATACTCATCTACTCCGGCGGTCTGGACAGCACCACGCTCCTGTACGAATACAAGGACAGCATTGCGCTAGCCCTTACATTCGACTACGGATCCAAGCACAATGCCCGCGAAATCGGGTTCGCCCGGGAAAACTGCCGGCGGCTGGGCATCCCCCACCGCGTCATCTCCCTCGATTTCATCCGGGATCACTTCAAGAGCGACCTGCTCCTGAACGGCGGGGACATTCCCGAAGGACACTATGCCGAAGACAACATGAAATCGACCGTAGTTCCCTTCCGTAACGGCATCATGCTCAGCATCGCCATCGGCCTTGCCGAAAGCAACGATTTAGATACCGTCCTCATCGCCAACCACGCCGGCGACCACACCATTTACCCCGACTGCCGCCCCGAATTCATCGAAGCGATGGACGAGGCCGCCCGGAACGGAACCTTCAACGGCGTCCGCCTCGTTTCCCCCTACTGCAACATCACCAAGCGGGATATCGCACTCCGTGGACGCAACCTCGGCGTCGACTTCAGTCTCACCTATTCCTGCTACAAGGGCGGTGAAAAGCACTGCGGCAAGTGCGGCACCTGCGTCGAACGGAAGGAAGCCCTGGAGGGATTCGACCCCACCGAGTATGAACAAATTGATTAAAAACTTTAAATATTTTCCATATCTCATTATGTACTACGTTGTTAAAAGACTCGAAATATCGGCAGCACACAGTCTGATGCTCTCCTACGAAAGCAAATGTGAAGAAACGCACGGACATAATTTTATCCTGAAAATCCACTGCAAGAGCGAACGGCTCAATTTTGACGGGATGGTCACCGACTTTACCGTGATCAAACGGAAGATCGAAGATGCCCTCGACCACAAGAATCTCAACAACGTCCTTCCCTTCAATCCGACGGCCGAGAACATCGCCCGCTGGGTATGCGACAATGTCGACAACGCCTACCGCGTCGAGGTCTGGGAATCCGAAAACAATATGGCCGCCTACGAGAAGTAGAATCTGAATGTATCGTGTAAATGATATATTCTATTCCCTTCAGGGAGAGGGGTTTTGGACAGGCACACCGATGGTTTTCCTGCGCCTTGCCGGCTGCAACCTCAGATGCCCGTTCTGCGATACAGACTTCTCCGCCTCGCGCGAAATGACGGCCCGGGAGATCATTGAAGCGCTCGACGCCGCCTACCCCTCCCTTCCGGGCTCCCGCCGCATCTGCATTACCGGCGGGGAGCCCGCCCTGCAACTGGACGCCCCCCTTATTGAAGCCCTGCATCAGGCAAACTACACGATCCATCTGGAAACCAACGGCACACGCCCTATCCCGGACGGCATAGACTGGGTCACGATCAGCCCCAAGGAGGATTTTTGTCTTTCCGGGCCCGCTAAAGGCGACGGACACCCGCGCGCCGACGTTGTCCTTCCCCGCGCCGATGAACTGAAGCTCGTCTACACCGGCGGCAACGACCCCGAAAAATGGCTGTCTTTCCCGGCCCGCCACTTCTTCCTCCAGCCCTGCGATCCGGGTGAAATCTGCCCGGCCGACGGCGGCGATTTCCGTCCATCCGAGTCCGTCGACACGGTCTCCGCGACCCTCCGTTACATCCTCTCCCATCCCCGCTGGAGACTCTCCCTCCAGACCCACAAAATCCTCGGCATCGCCTGATTTTTTACACCCCGCCACACCCGTTTTGTCTTCCCTTCTAGAGCAGGATATCGCGTCCATTTCCGGCTTGTTTTCTCAGTGCTTTCGCCCCGATTTTCCGTCAATCCGGACCTCTTTTTCCTGTCAGTCCGGGCCTGTTTTCCGGTCATTCCAAGAGTAAATTTTCGTCATTCCGGGCCTGTATTTCCATAATTCCCGGACTTGATCCGGGAATCCATCAAAAATATACTATCTTATTGAAAATAAGGAAACGAAACAAAGATGTTTTAAGTAGAAACATTTTTGTTAATATCGTTTTACAATAATTTTACGGACTGTTCTTTCATCGAATTTCGGAGGATCGGGCTGCCCGGATGCCGCGCCGGATGGCGGCGAATTTCTCCTTCAGATTCCTTTCGCCGAGGAGCATCCGGACGGGCCGTTTCCAGAACCAGGTCCGATAAAACTGACGGTGGAACCGGCCCGAAACCGAGGGGTATTTTCGGATCGCGATGAGGTTGTTCCGATAGATTCCGAAGAGGCGTTCCGGGGAGTAGTTATAGGTCCGGAAACGGAGCCCGAAAAAGGTGCGGAATTCCATCTTTCCGAGCGCGTGTTCGAGCCGGCCGGAAGACGTCCGGTACCCCTGGATTCCGAGCGATCCGGCGTGCAGGCAGAACTCATTGTCCACACCGTCCACGAGGAAATCCTCGCACCATCCTCCCACCCTGTCGATCACCGGAATCGGAATCAGCATCCCGGAGGTGAAAGCCGTGTCAAAAGGAAGAAAACGCGGCTCCCCTTCTTTCCCCGTGCCGTTGATTTGAGGGGCATAGAACCCCTCCGGGGCGTCAGGACCCGTCACGGTATCAACAAACTCCTTGAAGTGAATCCATATACTATCCTGATCCATCGTCAATAACGCATCGACACCTGACTCCTTCGCGATCTTCCAGGCCGCATTAAGGGCCACGGGAATGCCCGCATTGGTCCGGTCGCCGCACAAAGCGATTTTGTCACCCAGGGCCGTCAGGGCACTTTCCAGCCCCTCCGGCAGCGGAGAATTGCGCCAGACCAGCACTTTCTCGACATCGTCCATATACGAGGCAACGCTCCGAAGCAGAAGTTCCGGATCGGGCTCATAAACCACTGTGACGGCAAGGATTCGCATGGCAGTCCAAAGTTAACCAAAAATCTTTTTTCAAGCAATCCCCTTCTTGTAAATCTTCCGGAAGTTGGTTACTTTTGTATTTATAATGGCCGCAAAGAAAAATATCGGGCTCGTCACGTGGTTCGGGACTCCGAACTACGGCACGAACCTGCAAGCGTACGCACTTTATAAAGCGCTTGAAGAAAGAGGTTGCAATGTAAAGATTATCAGAAGATTCAAAGAGCCGTTCAATCTCAAAAACATCAAGGATAACTTCTTCTACGCCCACGGGATCCGCCGCTTCTGGAAGTACGGCCGCGACCGGTTCCCCGCCAAGACGCGCCGCATCCGGTCCTTCTGCAGCAGGGAAATGCAGATCGCCGACATCTACACACCCGGCGACCTCCACCGGCTTCTGGAGAGCACGGATCTCTTCATCGCCGGCAGCGACCAGCTCTGGAACTGCCGCGACCATTTCCGCGGATTCGAGTTTCTGGAATTCGCCGCCGGCAAGAAGAAAATCTCCTACGCCACCAGTATCGGCACGGCGGAAATCCCGGACGAATACAAGGAAAAAGTCAAAGAATACCTCTCTGATTTCCAATACATAAGCCTGCGTGAGCAAAGCGGCGCTTCAAGTATTGCGGAGGTGACCGGACGGGATGATATCGCCACGGTGCTGGATCCCGTTCTCCTGCAGGACCGGGAATTTTGGGAAAGTTTCTCCGGCTCCGCCCTACTGTCGCCGCCCGCTATGCCGGAAGGCTATGTGCTGTATTACATCTTGAAGAAGATCCCTTCGGCCTCTTCTCTGCCTCGGGATGACAGGAGGAAAGCCGTCATCATTCCCTCCGGCGAGAATCCGGATTTCACCCTCCCCGGCGCGACCGTCATTCCGGACGCCGGGCTTCGTGAGTTTGTCGCGCTCGTGCGCGGCGCCTCCCTTGTCGTCACGGATTCCTTCCACGGAACGGCGCTCGCAATTGCTCTAGAACGTCAATTCGTCAACCTCAAACGCTTCTCCGACAGCGACATCGCTTCGCAGAACATTCGCCTCAAGGACCTGCTGGACCGGCTCTGTATCGATGACAGGAACTGGCAGGGAGTAATGCCCGCGCCGATCGATTACGCCCCTGTAAGGGCGAGACTGGAAATCCTTCGGAAAGAGAGCGCCGCTTATCTGGAAAAAGCCCTTGCAGACTGAAAGACAGTGAACGCAAACCGACATACGGCCCTGCAAGTATTCGCGGGATGGAACACCAACCTGCCGGAAAGCCGGAAATGCGCTTCCGGCGGAACGGCCTGGCTGCTCGGGAAATATTATCTCGAATCGCTCGGCGGCGTGGTTTACGCCACGGCTTTCACGGCCGACGCCGACGTCCGCGTCATCCGGGCCACCACCCTCCGGGAATTGGAGACCACCAAGGGTTCCCGCTATGTACGGGGTGCATTCCCGGCGGAATTATACGAGGCGCTTCTAGCGGATCTCCAGGCCGGGAAAGACGTTCTTTTTGTAGGGACGCCCTGCCAAGTGGCGGGAGTAAGGAGCCGGTGGGAGAGATTCCGGAACAAGTCCGGAATGACGGGAGAGTCAAACGGAATGACGGAAGGTGCAGACGACAGGACGGAAGGGAGTCTGCTGTGCGTGGACCTGCTGTGCCACGGGACGCCGCCGAAAGAATATCTGGATGCCGAAATCCGGCATCTTATCGGCGGGCGGCCCTATACCGACGTCCGCTTCCGCGGCAACGACGGGCACGACTTCCATCTGAGCATCTGGAACGGAGATGATTGCCTCTACAGCGTGGAGGCCCGCAGGCAGCCCTATCTCCTGGCGATGCTTCGCGGCGTCACGCTGATGGAGGGCTGCTATCAATGCCCCTTCGCCTCTCCCGAAAGGATCGGCGACATCACCCTCGGCGACTTCATCGGACTCGGTGCCGCGGACGGCTTCAAGGCCGAAGGCCACAATGTATCCTACATCAGTCTCAACACCCTTTCAGGGATTCGGATCTACGAAGCGTTCTGCAAGGCGAATCCCGCCTTCCGGAGCGTCGGACGTCCCCTGGATGAACGCCTTGCCTACCGTCCCTCCATTCTGGAGCCGACGCAACGCCATCCGCTCCGGGAAACATTCCTACAAGAACTCCCCCGTCTCGGCTTCGCCCGGGCCATCCGCCGCACGATGCGCGGTGAAATCCTCCGCGGCACCCCGCTCTACCGCACACTCCACCACTGGGCACACCTCCTCCTTCGCCGCCACTAAAAGCGCGCTATGCGGAGCGGGTCAGGCGGCTGCGCACATAGGCTCGTTCGCCGGAGGTAAGTCCGAAGGCATAGATAGCAGCGGAGACTCCAAGAACGGAGAATCCACAGGAAAGAACCGTCCACAGCCACGTGCCGGACGGAGCGAAAAGAAAGATCGGCAAAGGCAGCACGGCACCCGCGACGGCCACCAGCAGGTCTCGCAGCAGCACCTCCCGGCAGAATGCGCCGATACGGAGCCCCACCATCGACCGGAGCAGGAACAGCCGCGCCACAAGGCAAGCAAGCCCCAGGGCGATGGCCACCGTAAACACGACGGAAGGCCCGCATCCGAGCCGCAGCAGGAGATAGTCCAGGGGCAGATTCAGCAGCTGCAGACCGCCGATGACAAGCTGATAGGTGCGGATCCGGCCCGTCGCCGCGGCCGCCGTGGAAAGCGTATACGAAACCGCCTCCACCAGCGACAGGATCACTACGAGTTGCACAAACACGACCGTATGCTGCGGCACGTCCTTCAGCCAGAGGTCCAGCAGGAAAGGCGTATTGAAAAGAATCGGATAAGAGAGCAGCAGAAGCAGCTGGAAGGCCAGCCGGGAACCCCGGAAAGTCAGCGTCATCATATAGTCGCGGTCGCCGGAGGCGTACGACTTGGTGATCTGCGGATTGATGGCCGTGATAAAACTCGTGACAAACTTGCGGACATAGCCGGCGACCTGCATCGACAGTGTCCGGGCCGCGTTCACCGCCAGGCCGAAGAACAGATTCAGGAGCAGATTGGCGCCGTAGTCCCGCAGGATGGAGGCCCCGCTCCCGAACATGCTCCACCCGGCGAAGGAGAACATTTCCCGGAAGAGCGGCCGGTCCAGGATCAGCCGATAGCGGCTTTCCTCGGCAAAACGCACGCGACAATACACCCCGTACAGCAACCGCACAAGGAGCGTAAGCAGCAGCATACCGCCCGCAAAGAAGATGAGCCGGTCAAAGGGTGCGGAAGCGATCAGAAGCGCCAGCCCCAGCTTGCCCACGCCTTCGAATATGCTGATCCAGGCGTAAGCCCCGAGGTGCTCGTGCGCCACCACGAGCGCATTATACGGGACGCTCACCAGTTGCACCACAAAGGAGGCGATGGAGAACTGAAGGACCCAGAACGCGGCCTGGAGGCGGTCCGGCGGAATTTCCATCTTCCGCTGGATAAACCACAGGCAGAGCGGCTCGGCTAGCAGGATGATGCCGACCGAAAACAACAGGAGGACGCTGACCGAAGTGGAGAATACAAGACGCAGCCGCTCCCGGTCTCCGCGTCCCAGTTCGTAGGTCAGATACCGGCTGATGGCGGAGGACAGCGAGGTCGTCAGGATCGAGAAAAGCGCCACCGCCTCGCCCACCACGCCATAGATGCCGTAATTGTCGACGCCGAGGTCGCGCAGCACCACCCGGGAGGTATAGAACCCGACGAGCATCAGGACGAACATCCGGACATAGAGCACCACCGTATTGCGGGCGATGCGCCGGGAAGTACCTGATATTTCGGGCGTTACACTCATAGATTCTCAATCATCGCCCGGGCGGTGGCCGCCGAGGCGCCCTTGCCGCCGAGCAGCGTGCGGATTTCCTCGTACCCGGCGAGCATCCGTTCGCGATAGCCCTTGTCCTCCAGGATATGGCGGACTTCCGCGAGCACATTCTCGGGGGTATAATTATCCTGGATCAGTTCGCGGAACACCGAGCGGCCGACAATCAGATTGCCGAGACTGATGTGCCTGACACGAACCACCGCCAGGATCAGCGGGAATGTAAGCGGCGAGGAGACATAGCCCACCACCTGGGGCGTTCCGAGAAGGACCGCCTCCAGCGAAGCCGTGCCGGAATTGATGACCGCCGCCTCGGCGCCGGAAAGGATGGAGTATGTCTTGTCGAAAACCACGCGGATGTAGTCCCTTCCGCCGATGTAAGGCGCATAATCCGCCTCTGAGCGGCGCGGAGCGCCGGCGACGATAAACCGGTATCCCTCATAGCCGGGAACGGAGCGGAGACGGTCGGCGAACTCCACCAGCACCTTCATCATCGACGACACCTCCGAGGCACGGGATCCGGCCAGCAGGGCCACATAGGGGCCGTCCTGCCAGCCGAGCGACGAGAGCAGCGATGCCCGCGGCTCCAGGGCCGCCCCGTCCACCGCATCGATCAGCGGATTGCCCTTATAGATATAGGATACGCCCTTCCTGTCAAAATATTCCTTCTCGAACGGGAATACGATGAAGAGCCGGTCTACATACGCCTTCAGTTTTTTCACGCGGCGCTCCCGTGAGGCCCATACCTTGGGCGCGATGTAGTAGAATACCTTGATGCCGTGCCTGTGCGCGAATTCCGCGATACGGAAATTGAATCCGGGATAATCGATCAGGATCACGACATCCGGCTTCCACGCGAGGATATCCTCCTTGCAGGAACGGAGATTTCCCAGGATCCGGCGCAATTTGGGCAGAAGTTCGAAAAAGCCCATCACCGCCCCTTCCGAATAGTCGTGCACAAGGCCCGACTCCCCGGTCGCCGAGCGGCAGACGGCATCCATCAGCGGTCCGCCCCAGTAGCGCATCTGCGCGGCGGGATCTTCGGCGAAGAGCCCCCGCATCAGGTTGGACCCGTGCAGGTCGCCCGACGCCTCGCCCGCTATGAGGTAGAATTTCATCGGGTAAGCCGCTCCAGTTCCGCGTAATCCGTATGATCCAGCGTGCAGGGGGTGATGGTAATCCAGCCCGCCTCGTTCTGCACGTGGTCGGCATCCGGCGCGCCCGGATCGTCATCCACGAAATCGCCGATCATCATATAGGCGCGCTCACCGGGATCCAGGGCGTTCTCACCGGCAACCCCGGCGCGGTTGAAGCCCGACGCCTCGTATTTGGAGAGCCGGTTTATATCCCACTCCTGGAATTCGCGGACCCAGTGTCCCCTTCCCTGGCGGGTGTATTTGACGCCCTTGACCTCCTCCGGCGGAATGTCGGGGAAATTGATATTGTAGAAGAGGCCGTAATGCCCCTCGGGCCAGTTGGCCAGCAGGTCGCGGAGAATCCCGGGAAGGAAATGCTCCACCACGGTGAAATCCGCATCGGGGCGGAAGTTGCAGAGCGACACGCCGATGGATTTGCAGCCGTTGAGCGCGCCTTCCTCCGCCGCCCCGAGGGTGGCGGAATAGTTGGCCGCCGTGGCCGCGTTGGTGCCGTGGTTGATGCCGGTGATGACGAGGTCAGGGTTGCGGTGCTCGTAGAAATATTCGAGGCCGAATTTGACGCAGGAAGCCGGAGTGGCGTCCAGATAATGCCAGTTTCCGGGGCCGAGTTGCGGCAGGTCCTTGTAGGCCAGCCGCCTCACTCCCAGCGAAACAGCCATACTCATCGCGCTCTGGTGGTGTTTCGGCGCGACCACCGTCACGTCTCCGAAATCCGCCATAAGCCGTGCGAGCACCTTGATTCCGCCCGCTTCATATCCGTCGTCGTTGCTGATCAGAATCCGCATAATTAAATTTTTTCAAAAAATCCAATTGCAAATATACGGAATTATCTAAAAATTTCGTAAATTTGCGTCGCCTGAAAACAAAAACGTTTAACAAACAATAAATTCAAACAATTATGATCAAACTCGGTATTAACGGTTTCGGCCGTATCGGACGGATGGTTTTCCGCGCCGCCGTCGAAAACTTCGGCGCTGACATCCAGGTTGTCGGTATCAACGACCTCCTCGATCCTGACTATCTCGCCTATATGCTCAAGTACGACTCCGTACACGGCATTTTCAACCACGACATCAAAGTTGAGGGCAACTACCTCATCGTCGATGGCAACAAGATCCAGGTCTTCTGCGAGAAGGATCCCATCAACATCACCTGGGGCGCCCTCGGTGTCGACGTCGTCGTCGAATCCACCGGTTTCTTCCTCACCGAAGAACTCGCCGCCGCCCATATCAAGGCCGGTGCCAAGAAGGTCATCATGTCCGCTCCTTCGAAGGATGCCACCCCGATGTTCGTCTACGGTGTCAACCACAAGACCTACGCCGGACAGCAGATCATCTCCAACGCCTCCTGCACCACCAACTGCCTCGCTCCCCTTACCAAGGTGCTGAACGACGCTTTCGGTGTCAAGAGGGGTCTGATGACCACCGTCCACGCCGCCACCGCCACCCAGAAGACCGTCGACGGTCCTTCCAAGAAGGACTGGAGAGGCGGCCGCGGTATCCTCGAGAACATCATCCCGTCCTCGACCGGTGCCGCCAAGGCTGTCGGTAAGGTTCTCCCCGAACTCAACGGCAAACTGACCGGTATGAGCCTCCGCGTTCCCACGAGCGACGTCTCCTTCGTCGACCTCACCGTCGAGCTCGAGAAGGCTGTCAGCTATGACGAGATCTGCGCCGCGATGAAGGCCGCCTCCGAAGGCGAGCTCAAGGGTGTCCTCGGCTACACCGACGAGGCCGTCGTCTCCACCGATTTCCGTGGCGACGCCCGCACTTCCATCTTCGATGTGAAGGCCGGTATCCAGCTCGATCCTACGTTCGTCAAGGTTTGCGCCTGGTACGACAACGAGTGGGGTTACAGCAACAAGGTCCTCGAGATGGCCAAGGTCATCACGAAGTAATTGTGACCGTCATTCCGGGCTTGTCCCGGAATCCGAACGAAACGGCAGACCGCAAGGCCTGCCGTTAGTTTTTTATATTTCCGCATTAGTGTCCACTAAAAATATGGCCGGGATTGTTGTGATATAAAAAGAGTTTATATCGCAGCGTTGAGTTAGCCGCAAATGTAATCCAAAAGGACTTCAGACAGGATATAAGCCTATATGGTTACCGTGAAGCCGTAGATTTTACCATTTTCAAGCGAGAGCTTGCTCGTGATCGTCTTCCGCATGTCGCAGCCCGGGAACACGGTGACCGAATTCCGGCGTTCTTCCTCGTCGTCGTAATAGTTGCCGCCGAATTGGAAGCATAGTTCGTACCCTGCCTCGAGGTCCTTGTCGAAGCGGACTGGCACGAAGAAAGTCTTTTCGACAACATCTTCATCCATCAACGTGAGATCGCTATTATTGCCGGAATCTAGCAGATAATAGTCCTGCGGTCCTCTCTCGATTGTGAAGGGAGTCCCCGTATAGCTTTCGGTGGTCACATCAATGCCGGAGAACCGGACGAAGACCGGGTCACCGTTCACACCCCGCTCTTCCTCTTCGTCCGAGTCGGGATCCACACACTTGATGCGTATGGAATTGATCCGCGCCTGGTCGAAAGGAGAACCGGGAGGCGCCTCGTACGGGAAGTTCCTGAGGGTCACCTCAATGCGGAACACGGCGAACATATGCCTCATATGCACATAGATCTCGTCGCCATCCCCTAACTCCACCTCACCTATCATCAGGTCGACGTCGGAGACAGAAGACGGATCATCGTGCTGCAGGGCACCCGAAGCAGTCGAAAGGTTTCTCATGTAAATGGTCGGAGAGCCGTGCCTCACGCCATCGAAGATCGAATTACCCGCGTACGAGTCCACCGACGGATACAGGCAGATGACCCTGTCACCTTCGTTCCCGGTCCAGGTTCCGCTGAATTCCGCAATTTTGCGGCCTTCCTCCCCGTAAGAAACGAACTCATCGATGGCCGTGATGCCGCCCTGTCCGAAAGAGACCACTGTAATGGCTTCCTCTGAATCCCAGAAGCCTTCCAGCGTCTTGCTTTCCGTGTCGTATTCATAAAGCGTCTTTGTGCCCGTCGGAGCGACGACGGATGCCTGGATCGTCATCGGGACGCCTGCCTTCTTTTCGACCGGCGTCTTATGGCAGGCGCTTATCAGCGCAGCCGCGCAGGCCGTAATTATAATACTCGTTATGATGCGTTTCATCTTGCAGACAATTAATGGGTTAAAAATCCAGATCCCAGCCGTGCTCCATATCAGGGACCTCCCCGGTATGATTACAGACAATGCCTTCCAACCTGACCTCAGTGACCCTCATCACGGGTGGTTCATAAGTAATTTTGCGTAAATCTTCCATTAGTTGCGTGAATAACGTCTAAAAGTAGACACGATTAAATGTCGTTCAATACTAGTAAATAAATATATTTCCGAGAGAGTTATTTCCGATTGCCCTGCCCGAAGCTCACGCTGGCGCGGAGGCCGAGGAGAGCGTCCATCTGGGTGGTGTGATCGGTGTTGAAATTCAGGGGAAGGAGGTTGGCGTAGAGGCCGAGCTGGAACCAGCGGGCGATGTCGAAGCCGATGCCGAACTCGGTGGAAAGGGTGACTGTCTTGGTCCCCCAGAGGTAGGCGGCACCCGGACGGAGGTCCAGGAAGCCGGAGAAACCGCCGCCGAAAGTGAAGCGGAGGTCGCCGAAGACGGTGATGCGGCGGAACGGGAGATTCCGGTCGACATTTTCGCCGTCAAGCTGGAGATAGCTCGCACCGGTGCCGACATAGAAAATCTTGCCGAACTGGAAGCCGTGGCTCGTCCCGGCGTCGAAGAAACGGAGCTGTTTGTCGAAAGCGATGCTGAAAGGATGCGAGCCGACGAGCATCGCCATCCCATAGGAGCCCTCCACGAAGAAACGGTAGCCGTAATAAGGGCGCCCGACCGCGACAGGCCATCCCTGTTCGTCGTACTTCACCTTGTCGCTCCCGGCAAAGGCGGAAACGGCAAGCAGCAACAGCGACAAGGAGACAAGAAACTTTTTCATATCGGGGTGCAAGTTGGGAAAAAATCGGGACAATTCAAAGTCTTTCCCCGAAAATCGCGGTCCCCACCCGGACGATCGTGCTCCCCTCCTCCATCGCGACGCGGTAGTCGCCGGACATTCCGATGGAAAGTTCCCGGAAGGAACCGAGTACGGGATGCGCATCCCGCAGGGCGGTGAAGAGTTCCGCGATCCGGCGGAAATCCGCGCGTACGACAGCCTCGTCCGGCGTATTCGTCGCCATCCCCATCAGCCCGCAGAAACGGACGCAGGGGTAACTGGAAGCGCGGCCGAGGACCTCCCGGATCTCCTCCGCGGAGAATCCCCCTTTGGTCTCCTCCGCGCCGAGATGCAGTTCCAGCAGGATATCCATCACCTTCCCGCGTCCCTCGCACCACGCGGAGACCGCCTCCAGCAGGTGCAGGGAATCCACCGATTCCACCATCGCGGCATACGGAAGCACTTTGCCCAGTTTGTTGGTCTGGAGATGGCCGATGAAGTGCCAGACCACGTCGGAAGGCATCTGCGGTACCTTGGCGGAGAGTTCCTGCGGGCGGTTTTCGCCGAAAACGCGCTGCCCGGCCCGGTAGGCCTCCATCATCTCGCCGACGGAATGAAATTTCGACACTGCAACGAGGGTAACGCCCTCCCGCAGTGTCGAAATCACTTTGTGCAGATTCTCAGCGATCATCTGCGCTTTTTGCCTTTGCCGCCCGCGGCTTGCTGGGCCGCCATCTGGCGCTGCATCCTCTGGGCTTCCTCCAGGCGCTGCTGCCACTTGGACTTGGGCGCCGGCTTGCCCTCGGAGGCCTTGAGTTTCGCCTCGATCTCCTCGGGATGCACGAACCACTTCCGGATGATCCAGGTCTCCAGCATCGTGATAAGGTTGGAGAGCAGATAGTAGTAGCTCAGACCGGAGGAAAGGTTGTTACAGATGAAGAACATCATGATCGGCATCATCCACACCGACATGAATTTCATCATCCGGGCATTGGGGTCGTTGCCGGTCATCTGGTTGCCCGAAACGATCTTGGAGTAGAAGAACATAGAAACCGCCATCAGGAGGGCGAACAGCGAGATGTGGTCGCCCAGAAGCGGGATCCGGAAGCCGAAATCCAGGATGGAATCGTAGGCGCTCAGGTCCTCCGCCCAGAGGAAACGCTGCTGACGCAGCTCGATGGAAGCCGGGAAGAACCGGAACATCGCCCACAGGATCGGGAACTGGAAGAGCATCGGCAGGCAGCCGCCGAACATATTGACGCCGGCCCGCTTGTAGAGATCCATCGTCGCCTGCTGCTTCTTCATCGCCTCGTCCTGGTTGGTCGCCGCGTTGGGATACTTCTCGTTGAGTTTGTCGATCCAGGGCTTGAGTGCCTGCATCTTCGCCGACGAGGAATACGACTTATAGGCGAACGGCAGCACCACGATCTTGATGAACAGGGTCATCAGGAGGATGATGAGGCCGAAATTGAGACCGAAGCGGTTGAGCCAGTTGAACAGCGGGATGATCACGAAGCGCGTGAACCAGCCGACCAGCCAGCCGCCGAGCGGAATGATCCGCTCATACTTCTGGCCGTAGGATTTGAGCGTCTGGAAGTGGTTGGGGCCGAAATAGAATTCGAGCGGAACGGTGATTTTCTCCGCTCCGGGCTTGAAATCGGTCCGCATCCGGGCGCTGCAGGCCATCAGGTCGCCGCTCTCGTCGCCTTCCGGGAGGAAGGTCACGCTGAGGTCGCCGGAGGAGAAATTCTCCGGGGCGCGCATGATCGCCGAGAAGAACTGCTGCTGGAAAGCCACCCAGCTGAGGGAGGACTTGACGCTTTTACTGCCGCTCCGGCCGTTGTTGCCGACCGTCTCGGGCTTCTTCTCGTCCGGGAAATAATAGTTGAGCTTGGAGTAGCGGGTTTCGTTCTGATAGCCCTTCTCCAGCCGGGGAATTACCGCGTCGAAAGCGAGGTCGAGGGAGATCACGTTACGCGGGATCATATTCTGCATTCCCACGAAGGAGATCTCGTCATCCACGCTGTAACTGTCCGGACGGAGCACATAGCGCTGCTCGATATAGGCACCCGTCGAGAACGGAAGCCGCATCACGAGGGTCGAATCGTCGGACGCCTCCGCGACATACTGGAAATTGAGCTTGCGCGTATCCACGGCGTTGGGAGCGTAGACCACCACGCCGAGCGACGCCTTGCCGTCCTTGAACAGGTAGAGACTGTCGCCGCCGTAACGCTTGTAATCCTTGATCCGGGCCGCATAGGGCTGGGCGCCCTGCGAGGTGAAGGTGAGTTCGAGCTTTTCGTTCTCCAGGGTGAAGAAACTCGCGCTGTCGACAGCGGCCGCCTCGTTCAGGAGGGAATCCGTATAGACGGCGCGGGAGGGCTCCGCCACAGGATTCGTGACGGCGATGACGGTGTCGGCCGGATGTTCGGCGAGCCAGGCGGCGCGGATGGAATCCTGCCGGATCTGCTCCACGAGGTTGAGGGAATCGATCCGGGCCTGGACGGCGGCCTGTTTCTTCATCTGGATGGACTGGAACCAGAAGAAGGCCACCATGATCAGTCCGATCAGGACAAAGCCGATGATTGATTTCTTGTCCATACTACTGCTCCTCACCCTCCTCATAAGCACGGATCTTCGCGCCGATCTCCTCCAGTTCGGCCTTGGCGGCCGCGATCTTGCCCTTCATCATCTCGATGATGGACTCGGAATTCTTGGAGAGGGAGAAGAAACCGATGTTGTTCTCGTAAGTGGCGATTTCCTGCTGGAGCGCGTTATACTTCTGCACCAGGCGGTCTTTCTCACTGCGGACGGGTGCGGAACCGCCGCGGCGCTCGCCACCCCGGGAGCGCGGGAATTTGGCCTTGACCGCCGCATTGTAGGCGGCATTGACCTTTTCCTTTTCCTTGAACGGAACGAAGCCGATCTCCTTCCAGCGTGCGGCGAAGGCGTTCATCGCCTCGGTGTCGCTGTCGTCCCCCTTGAGCTCGTAGGCCTCGATCTCGGCGATGAGGGCCCGCTTGGCCTCAAGGTTCTGGTGGAAGTTGCTCTCGCCGCCGTGCTTGCTCTTCTCGTCGAAGAAAGCGTCGCAGGCCGCACGGAAGCGTTTCCAGAGCTGTTCGGATTTCTTGCGCGGAACGGCGCCGATCTCCTTCCACTGACGCTGGAGCTCGATGAAGGCCTCGGAGGTCTTCTTCCACTCCTTGCTGTCCTTGAGGGCCTCGGCTTTCTCGATGATGGAGAGTTTCTTCTCCATGTTGCCGTTCATATCTTCCTTGAAACGGTTGTAATAGTCGCGTTTGCGGGCGAAGAACTTGTCGCAGGCCGCACGGAAGCGCTCGTAGATCTTCTGGTTCTCCTTCTTGGTGGCGAATCCGATCTTGCGCCATTCCTGCTGGATGTCCTCGATGGCCCTGGACTGTTCGTTCCACTCTCCGGAGGAAGTGATTTCCATCTCGGCGATCGCCTCGACCTTCTCGCAGAGGGCCGTCTTGGCGGCAAGATTCTCCTCCTGCTTCGCCTTCAGGTCTTCGAAGTGCGCCTGGTATTTGCGGTTGATGACGGCCGTCGCGGCACGGAAGCGTTCCCAGATGCTGTCGCGGAATTCCTTGGCCACCGGGCCGAATTCCTTCCACTGCTCGTGGAGTTTCTGGAGTTCCTTGAAGGCGCCGATGGAATCCTCGTCCGAAGCCAGAGCCTCGGCCTCCTCGCAGAACTTCTCCTTGGCCTCGAGGTTCTTCTTGAAGTCGAGGTCGCGCAGGTCGCGGTTGATCTGGACCATATCGTAGAATTTCTCGACCTGGAACTGATACTGACGGTTGACGTCCTGATAGTTCTGCTGCGGAACGGGTCCGATCTCCCGCCAGCGGTTCTGGATCTCGCGGAATTTCGGGAAGGTGTCCTTCATATCCTCCTGCGTCTCCACAAGGGCCTTGAGGTCCTCGATGACGGCGAGTTTGGCGGCGAGATTCGCCTCCTTCTCCTGCTCGATCTGCCGGTTGAATTCGGCACGCTCTTTCTTATATTTATTATAAAGCGCCTTGAATCCGTTCTCGATGGCCGCAAACGGGTTGGAGGAAACTTCCTCCGCCTCGGCATCTCCCTCGGCACCGGCTGCCGGCTGCTCCGCGACCGGTTCGCTTCCGGCCTCCGCCTTGGCGTCATTCGCCTCTTTGGCGTCATTCCCGACCTGATCGGGAATCTCCTCCGTATCCGACGGTTCGTCCACCTCGGCGCCCAGACCGGCCTCGGCCTTCTCCTTGGAAAGCCGCTTGTAGAAAGCCGACTTGATGGCCTCGGCCTCCTTGGACCGCTTCATCCGGTCCACACTGTCGGATAGGGACTGGAACATCTCCGAAAGCTGCGCCAGGGTCTTCTCCCCGAAATTGACGACGGCCGTCACGGCACCTCCGACGGCATCACCGACCTTCTCCCCCACTTTCTCTCCCACCGTCGGCTCCTCTGCCACAGGGGCTTCCGCAACAGGTTCTGCCGCCACAGGTTCTTCTGCTGCGGGCTCTGCCACGGGGGCTTCCACCACGGGGTCTTCTGCTGCAGGTTTTTCTGCCACGGGTTCTTCTGCTGCGGGTTCTGCCACGGGTTCTTCTACTGCGGGTTCTGCCACGGGGGCTTCCACCACGGGGTCTTCTGCTGCAGGTTCCTCTGCCGCGGGGGCTTCTGCCACGGTTTCTTCTGCTGCGGGTTCTGCCACGGGGGCTTCCACCACGGGCTCCGCCACGGGGGCCTCCGCGCTCTGTGCTACATCTGAAGTCTCCAGGACCTCAGGCTTCATTTCTTCACTCATAACCTTAAGTGTTTATCAGGGGTCTAATCCGCCCCCACATTTAACATAACTTACAAAGATAAACAAATTTTCGATAAAATGCAGTATCTTTGTGAGCCGAAAACATCAAACCCCTATGCGCATAGACATCATCACCGTCGTTCCGGAACTCCTCGAGAGTCCGCTCAGCCACAGCATCGTAGGCCGGGCCGTCAAGAAAGGCCTGGTCGAAATCCACATCCACCACCTGCGCAAATACGGCCTCGGCAGCCGCCAGAGCGTGGACGACTACAGTTACGGCGGCGATGCGGGGATGGTCCTGATGGTCGAGCCGGTCTACCGGATGATCGAAGAACTCCGCGCCGAGCGCTCCTACGACGAGATCATCTACATGTCCCCCGACGGAGAGATCTTCGACCAGGGCATCGCCAACGAACTCTCCCTCAAGGAGAACATCATCCTGCTCTGCGGCCACTACAAAGGCATCGACGAGCGCATCCGCGAGCACCTCGTCACGCGCGAGATCTCCGTGGGCGATTTCGTGGTAAGCGGCGGCGAAATCCCGGCGGCCCTCGTCGCGGACGCCATCATCCGCCTCCTCCCCGGCGCCCTCTCCGACGAGACCTCGGCCCTCAGCGACTCCTTCCAGGAAGGGCTCGTCGCCCCGCCGGTCTACACACGTCCCGCCGAATTCAACGGCTGGAAAGTCCCCGACGTCCTGCTGAGCGGCAACCCCAGACTCATCCGCGAGTGGCAGGATGAACAGGCCCTCCGGCGCACCCGCGAGCGCCGTCCCAATCTGCTGAAGTAGCACCCTCCCTGACCTGCGGAAGTAGCACTCTCCCCGGCCTGCTGAAGTAGCACCCTCCCCGGCCATTTTTGGGGAAGGTCGGATTTCAGGTGCCAGGCCTTCCCCAAAAGAATCTGATCAGAAGATACTGTAACCCACATTTCGCGGTGAAGGTCCCGCCGCTATAATCCGACCTTCCCCAAAAAAGAAGAAATCACATCCCTCCCCAGCCCGAAAGTTCTGGCCAGCTGAGGCACCGTCGTCCGCATCGTCCGCCACAGATAGGGAATCAGACGCGCCTTCTTCTCCACAGGCAGTTCCGATACCGTCCGCTGGAACCAGCGGAGACTCACATCATTCGCACAGCACAGGAAATCCGCATCCGTCAGCATTTTCCTGGGCAGATCGACCAGTTTCTGATGAAGTTCCGCGGCATTCTGTCCCCCGACCGTTTTCAGGAAAAAAGCCGCATCGCAATCCATATCGTCCCGGCACAAGATGACCTTTTCCATTCCCTCCATACTTACGTGGAACGGAGACAGCCATAACGAAGTGCCGTCCTGCATCCGCCGTAAAACCGTGCGTTTCACCCCGTTCAGCTTTTCGTCTTGGAGGGAGCGATGCCGGGGCCGAAAGTCATCACCGTCCCGCCGTTCGCCCGGAATGCTTCCACGGCCTCGTTCATCGCCTTCGCAAGCTTGCAGGACTCCTCGTCCATCATCCGGATCATTTGCTTCCGGTTGACGGAGCAGGCCAGATCGGCCAGGATCAGCGCGCGGATGACGGCCAGGACGGACTGTTCTTTCCCGCCCCACAGTTTGGTCGCCATGGCCATCGCGGAATTAAGCGTAATGCCCGAGATCATCCCGGGATTCTTCTCGACATCGATATCGGTATTGAACCGGATATCGTTCTCTCCATACTGGAGCACTTCCAATAACTTTTTCATAGCTTTTTTTCGCCAAAGGTATGTCATCGGAGCGAATGGGAATGAAGAAAACATAAATTTATTTTTCGGTCCCGGATTTTTTGCGCGTTTTTTTCATTTTTCCGCGCCATAAATCATTGTTTTTCCCGCCCGTGGGAAGATTTTCGCATTTTTCCTGAAAAATTTTGAAGAATTTTTTGGAATTATCAAAAACCTCACTATATTTGCAATAGTTGAACGAATTAAGGAAAAGTTATTAAAATTTTTTATTAATCACGCAACGACCACGACATTTTCTAACCAACAATAATTATTCAACCTTCTTCTAAGGTACACACACTACTAACCAAAAAAGGGACGCTGTGAAGCATCCCTTTTTTGATATGTATCAGGCGACCCGCCCTACCACCGGAACCAGATCTTCGCCATACCGTGGAGAGGGGCCTGCGGATAGACATAAACGCCGCTCACGAGCTCGCCCGTATCTATATTATAGTATTTCCAGGCGCCCCCGTCGGCATAATACTTCAGATTGAAAAGATTGTTGACATACGCCCCGATGCCGAGAACGGGCCGGTGCCGGGACTCCGCCGTCCGCTTGCCGAGGGAGAATTCCTGCGTCAGCGAAAGATTCGCGACGAAATAGGCCGGCACGACGCGGTCCTCCGAGGAGGTATTGTCGAGATATTGCTTCCCTATATACTTGCCGTCCAGGCGCAGGACCGGGCCGGGATTCCGCAGCAGGGCGTCGAAAGGCTTCACCGTGAGCATCCCGCCGAAGATGACCGAGGGCGAGAGCAGCATTGTCGTCCGCTTGAATTCTCCGCCGGGATAGACCTGCGAATAGCCGAGCTCGTTCCAGTCGTTGTCGATGCAGGCCGCCGAATCGTTATAAGAGGCGATCCGGTTGCGGCTCAGCGTGAGATTGCCGTCGATCCGCAGCCACTTCCAGGGCTCATAGGCAGCCGTAAGTTCAATGCCCCGCCGCCAGGCGCGCGCCACATTGTCCTTCACCGGATAGCCCGAACTGCTGAGCCGTCCCGTCTCCAGCAGCATGTCGAAATACTCCATCGCATAGAGGTTGACGCCGGCGCTCACCTTCTTCCCCGCATACTGATAGCCGATCTCCAAGTCGAGCATCTTCTCGGGACGGAGTTCCTCGCGGCCGGTCCCGCCGAGGTTGTTGCTCTCGATGACCTCCTTGATGTCGCTGCGGGAAGGTTCACGGTGCCCCCAGGCGACCGAGGCGTATGCCTTGTGCGCACCCCACGAACCCGTCAGGCCCGCGCGGGGATTGAAGAACGGCCAGAAAGTCCTGTAAGTCATATCCAGTTTGTCCTCGTCATCGACACCGGACATATCCAGCCCTACGCCGCGGAACTGCAGGTCGGCGTAGGCCGTCAGAGAGGGAACGATCAGCCATTCCGCCCGGGCGAACACCGAAATCTCCCGCTTCACGCCCCGGTTGAAATACCACCCGTTCAGCCGGCCCCTCCGGTTGAGCGGCGTATAATCCACCCCGTCCCCGAGCACGGACGACCACAGCATCTCGCCGTAATGGTCTCCCGCATACTGCGACAGATTCACCCCGGCCGTCACGTCCAGCCGCCGGGAGCGGTACCGCAGGTCCGTAGACAGCACCCAGAGGTTGTTCAGCATCGATTTCCGGTAGATGAAATCGCTCTTCTTCTCCCCCGCGACGACCGCCGGGAATCCGAATTTTGAGAATTTCTTCGCCTGCTTGTAATACTCGTCATAGCCCTTGCCCCGGGTGTAGTTGAGCGTCGTGCTCCAGGTCAGCCCGACGGGGAAACGGTGGGCATAGTTGAGCTGGAGATGGTTCTGGTTGTAGTTGTCGGTGGCGTTGTCGTAATAGTGGACGTTGCCGGCCGCGTCATAGTACTCCCCCGCGTCGTTGTAGCGCGGGTCTTTTTCGAACTGGTCCAGGTCGATGCCGTTCCAGGTGATGCCGGTGTGCTGGTCGCCGAGGAGCCAGGTCAGGCGGACGGAATTGTTGCCGCGCATCCAGCCGATGGCGGCGAAGGCGCTCTGGACGCGTGCCTTTGCGTTGCGGATATAGCCGTCGGTGTAGCCGCGGGAATAGGCGGCGCTGCCGTAGAAGCCGCTTTTGGTAAGGCCGGTCCCGGCCGAAACCGTGGCGGTGAAGGTGCGGAATGATCCGCCTGAGATGTCGGCGCTGACGAAAGGATCCTGACCGACGAATGCCGTATTCATATTGATGCTCGCCCCGAAGGCGCCCGCACCGGAGGCCGACGTGCCGAGGCCGCGCTGGACCTGCACGGAGGAGAGGATGGAGGTCAGGGCCGGAATGTTGACCCAGAAAACCTCCTGCGACTCGCCGTCGTTGAGGGTGATGCCGTTGAGCGTCACGTTGATCTGCGAGCCCTTGGAGCCGCGGATCCAGATCTTGGAATTGCCGAGCCCGGTACCGCCTTCGTTGGCCGTCACGACGGAGGGCTGCAGCCCCAGCGCCATCGGAAGCGAGGACGCCGGTGCGGCCTTGGAGAGTTCCTCTCTGCCGGTCATCGTATAGGTTACGGGTGTGGTCTTCCCCGCACGTGTGGCGGAAACGACGATACTGTCGAGACGTTCTTCTTTTTCGTCCGGGGCCTGGGCCGCGGCGGACAGGGCGGAGAGAACGGCGCCCATAAGCAGCAGAATCTTTTTCATTTTCCTTTCGGCGGTATGAACCGCATCAAGTTCGAAGGGTCTTTCTCAACCGGGCGTCTCCCGGTACCCCTAAATCGGAGGCAAAGTTAACCCAATTTTACCGGTTTTACAACCTGTCGTCCCGAAATCTGCGGGGAAGATGTGATCAATAGGTACAGACCTTCCCCATCGAAAATATATCAAACGTCATTTTACGGGGAAGATACCCACGATATGATCACATCTTCCCCGGTTAAATAGTAAAAAAGTATTATATTTGTCCAGATAAATATCCGGACACTTATGAAACGTTTTTTCCTGCTACTGTGCGCCCTGCTGTCCCTAGCGGTATGCGCATTTGCCACGCCGCTCAAACGGAGCGAAATCCGTACCGAAACCGTCAGCAGCAAAATCCTCTCGGAGGCGATCAGCGTGAATGTGTATCTGCCTGCGGGCTACGACCCGGACGCGACGAAACGATATCCGGCCGTCTACCTGCTGCACGGCCTGTACGGCGGATTCAAGGACTGGGTGGAAGCGGGCAGGATGAAGGAGCCCGTGGATGAGATGATCGCCCTCGGGGAGGCCGTGCCGATGGTCATCATCATGCCCAACGCCGGCCATCCGGACGTCCATCACCAGTGGAACGGCTATTTCAACATGCCCGGACGCCCGTACGAAGACTTCTTCTTCGGCGAACTGATTCCCGCGATGGAGTCCCGTTTCCGGATCATAGGCGACAAGCAGCACCGGGCCGTCATGGGTCTCTCGATGGGCGGAGGCGGTAGCACGGTCTACAGCCAGCGCCATCCCGATATGTTCTCGAGCTGCTACGCGATGAGCGCCTGGCTCGACCAGCCGGATCCGAAACCGGCAGACCCCGACGACAAGCTTTACATCGTCCGCAAGTCGGTCCGCGAGCACAGCGCCATCCAGTTTGTCATCGACGCCGACGAGAAGACGCTCGAGGCCCTGCGTTCCGTCAAATGGTTCTTCGACTGCGGAGACGACGATTCCCTGCTCGACCAGTCCGTCCGGATCTATCAGGAGATGCGCAACCGGAAGATCAAGGCCGAACTCCGCGTCCGCGACGGCTGGCACAGCTGGGAATACTGGCACACCGCCCTCCGGACGGCCATCCCGTTCGCATCCCGGAGTTTCGGGACGTCAGAGTAGATTACCTCTTTTCGAGTTCCACTTCATATAAACGACGCCAGTATTTGCCCGTGAGATAGATACGGCCGTCGTTGACGGCGATGCCGTTGAGGACGTCGGTGCGGGGTTCGCGGAGCTTTTCGGGAAGAAGGCCCTTACAGTCGATGCGGCGCTCGACGCGGCCGTTTTTCGGGTTGATGACGACGATCAGGTCGGTCATATACACATTCGCCCAGACCTTGCCGTCGATCCATTCCAGCTCATTGAGATAGTTGACGGGACGGTCGCCCAGGCGAACCTTTACCTTACGTTCGGTCGCAAGGGTTTCCGGATCGAGGAAATAGAGATTGGAGGAGCCGTCGGAAGCGATGAGCGAACGGCCGTCGGTCGTGAGGCCCCAGCCCTGGCGGGGATAACTGGCGGCGCCGAGGTATTCGAGGGTGGCGGCATCGTACTTGAACAGCACGTGGCTGGTCCAGGTCAGGATGTAGAGGACATTCCCCAGCATCACGGAGCCTTCGATGAAATATTCCTTGCCGAAATCCTTACGGCTGAGGGCCTTGCCCGTCTCCAGATCCACTTCCCGGAAGGTGGATTCGCCCCACTGGCCCGTGCTCTCGTAGAGCCGGCCGTCCCGGAAGAACAAGCCCTGCGTATAAGAGGTGCTGTCATGGGGATATTCCCGTACGACCTTTACCTTATATTCCTTCACGGGGTCCTGTCCGCAGGAGACGGCGGCCGCAAGGGCGGCGAGAAGAACCGCCGCGGCCCGGCACAGCCGATTGACCGATTTTCCTTTATCCATATCGCAAAGGTAAGCAAAAAAGCCGGGATTTGGACAATTCGCCGAAAAAAGCCATCTTTGTGTTCCAAACCCAAAGTTGCTTTTCCGCGTGATCCCTGTTCCGATGAATCCCTTCCATAACGCCGCCCGTAAGACTCTGCTGCTGGACGGGGCGATGGGAACGATGATCCAGCGTCGTTTCCAGGGAAGCGCCATGCCGTCCGGGCCGGCGGAAATGCTGAACCGGACGCATCCGGAAGTCATCTCCTCCATCCATCGGGAGTATATTGAGGCAGGAGCGGATATCATCGAAACCAATACTTTCAATGCCAACCGTATCTCGCTGGATGCCCATGGTTTAGCTTGCGATGCAAGGACGCTGGCGCTCGCCGGCGCGCGGATCGCGCGGGAGGTGGCGGACAGATTAAGGAGCGAGTCCGGAACGACGGACGAAGAGAAGGGTACGACGGGCGGAGAGAAGGGTACGACGGGCACACGGCGGAAGGTGCTGGTGGCGGGGAGCGTGGGGCCGACGTCCAGAAGTCTGACGCTGCCGTCGGACATCGGCCGGCCGGCATGGCGGGAGGTGGACTTCGACACGATGGCCGCCGCCTACCGGGAACAAATTGAAGCGCTTGTTGAAGGCGGTGTAGATATCATATTGATAGAGACCTGTTTCGATGCCCTTAACGCCAAGGCGGCGCTGTATGCCTTGCAGCAGGTGGCGCCCGGATTCCCGGCGATGGTGTCCGTCTCGGTCGCCGACAGGAGCGGACGCACCCTTACCGGACAGACACTGGAGGCCTTTTACCACAGTGTACGGCACTATCCCCTGTCGGCCTTCGGGCTCAACTGCTCGCTGGGCGCGGAGGAGATGCTGCCGCTTGTCCGCGACGTCGCCTCTTTCTCGGACGTTCCCGTGCTCTGCTATCCCAATGCCGGTCTGCCGAACGAAGAAGGGACTTACGATCAGACCCCGGCGGAAATGGCGGAATTTATGGGCAGGATGGTGACGGAAGGGTTGGTGGATATCGTCGGCGGCTGCTGCGGCACCACCCCCGACCACATAAAGGCCCTCGCATCGATCCTATCTGACAGCACCGGCGATCTCCTTTCCAACAAAGCGGGCAAGCCCCTTTCAAACAGAGCGGGCAACCTTATTTCGAGCGGCGCGCGCAAAACTGTAACCTCCTTCCCCACTGTCTCCGGCCTGGAGGCCTATCCGCTGCAGGGCGGCGGCACCGGTTTCACGCCCGTCGGCGAACGGACCAACGTGGCCGGATCCCGGAAATTCGCCCGGCTCATCGCATCGGGCGCCTATGACGAGGCCATCGGCGTCGCCGCGACGCAGGTCGAAGGCGGCGCGCACATCATCGACATCAATATGGACGACGCGATGCTGGACGCCCCGCGGGAGATGGAACGCTTCGTCCGCCACATATCCGGAGAGCCCGCCGTCGCGAGCGCCGCGCTGATGATCGACTCCTCCGACTGGAGCACCGTCCTCGCCGGCCTCAAAAACGCCCAGGGACGCTCCATCGTCAATTCCGTCAGTCTCAAGGAAGGGGAAGACGCCCTCGTCGCCAAGGCGAAAGAGATTCACGCCCTCGGCGCCGCCATGGTCGTGATGGCCTTCGACGAAGAGGGGCAGGCGGTCACCTATGACCGGAAGATCGCCATCGCCCGACGCGCATACGATATTCTGACGGAGCGCGCCGGCATTCCGCCGGAAGACATCATCTTCGACTGCAACATCCTGTCCGTCGGCACCGGCATTCCAGAGCACGCCCGCTATGCTGTGGATTTCATCGAGGCGGTCCGGTGGATCAAGGGGCATCTCCCGGGAGCGCTCACAAGCGGCGGGGTGTCCAACCTGAGCTTCGCCTTCCGGGGCAACAACCCGCTCCGCGAGGCGATGCATTCGGTCTTCCTGTACCACGCGGTGCAGGCCGGACTGGATATGGCCATCGTCAATCCGGCAGCCCTGATTCCCTACGACAGCATCGACCCCGCGCTCCGCGAAGCCGTGGAGGACGTCGTGCTCGACCGGACCCCCGGCGCCACCGAACGCCTGCTGGCCCTTGTGGCAGAGGGGAATGGCGTGGGCAGTGCCGGTAGCGGCGGTGCAGACGCGGCAAGTGTAGCAGGTGCAGCAGGTGTGGCAGGTGCGGCAGGTGTGGCAGGTGCGGCGGACCGGAGGGGGGTGCCGCAAAACAGGCCGACCGCCCCCGAGGCACTCTCCGCGGCCATCGTACGCGGCCGGGCCGACGGGCTCGAAGCCCTCACGCTCGCCTGCCTGGAGCAGTCCGGCGGCAGTCCTGTCGCCGTGGTGGAAGGCCCGCTGATGAACGGGATGGAGCAGGTCGGGAAGTTGTTCGGGGAAGGCAAGATGTTCCTCCCGCAGGTCGTCAAATCGGCCCGGCTGATGCGGGACGCCGTCGCCGTTCTGGAGCCTTATTTCCCAAAGGACGACGGTCCGGAAAGCACAGCGGAAAGTACCGGGCGAGACGACGGAAATGACAGTGCGGCCGCCGGACGAGGCCACGCCGGTACCGGGCGCGACCGCATCGTGCTGGCGACGGTGAAGGGCGATGTGCACGACATCGGGAAGAACATTACCGGCATCGTCCTCCGCTGCAACGGCTTCGACGTGACCGATCTCGGCGTCATGGTGGAAGGGGAACGGATTCTCGCGGAAGCGGAGCGCCTCCGGGCGGACATCATCGCCGTCAGCGGCCTCATTACGCCGTCACTATATCAGATGGAAGAACTCTGCAGGGAAATGGCCCGCCGGGGCCTTCAGACTCCCCTGCTGATCGGCGGCGCCACGACTTCAGCCGTCCATACGGCCGTCAAGCTCGCCCCGCTCTACGGGCACGTATTCTACTGCCGGGACGCCTCCGGGAGTGCCGTCATGGCCCGTCGGCTGATGATCGACCGCGAAGGAACGGAAGCCGCCGCCCATGCTGAACAGGACCGCCTTCGGGCACTCAGGAGCGAGTCCGCGCACAAAAACCTGCCAAATCGTGCACGAGCCGCCGAAAAAATGTCCCCTCGTGCACAAAAAGCCCCCGAAACGTGCACGGCCCTCGGAGAAACGTTGCCGGGAGGATGCCGGGAAGTGCCGCCGGAAGAACTGGTGCCGCTGTTTGACGAGCGGATGTACCTGGCCATCTGGGGCATTCCGTACGGCAAGGCCGACCTCGACGATCCGGCCGTCGCCGAGACGCTCCGGGAAGCCCGGGCAACCCTGGAGCGGATGGTCCGCCGCAAGGAAGTCCGCATCACGCTCTCTGCCCGTTTCCTGGAGGGCGTCCACCGCACAGAGGACGGCCTGGACTGGATCGACGGCTATGAGAAGAAGCCACGGGACAGAGAAAAGACTCCTGACACACAACTGCAGAGCGGCCACGAGACGCAAAACGACAAGTCATTGCGACGAATCTGCACCCTTCCGATGCTGCGCGATGCGCAGGGCCGCTGCCTGGCGGACTGGCTGCCGGACGACGGCCGGTACGGCGGCAAGTCGCTGAAAGAAGCCGGGAAGAGCCACGGAGAAGCGGGCGGAAGTTTCGGGCGGTTCGGGGTGTTCGCCATTGCGGTACATCCGACCCTGAAGCATCCCTCGGGCTGCGACTGCCCGGCCTGCGGCGGCCTGGTCGAAAGGACCCTCCGGCTCACCCTGGCCGAAGCGGCCTCGGAATGGTTCGAAACGCAGCTTCGTCAGACATTTACGGACGCCTCCGCCGTCCGGATCATCAAGCCGGCCGTCGGATATGCCGCCTGCCCGGACCATACGATCAAAAAAGACGTGCTCGGCCTGCTGGAGAATCCCGGAATCTCGCTAACCGACAGCTACGCAATGATCCCGGACGCCTCGATCTGCGCTTTCGTCTTCGCCTCAAGGCAGACCGCGGGCGCCGCGATGCCAGACATCCGCCGCATCTCCCCGGAAACAGCCCGCATCTACGCCGCGGCGCGGGGATTCACCCCGGAACAAACCCGACAATTCCTCGGACACCTGCTATGAAAATCAACGAACTCATCTCCCTGACCGACAGGCCTTTCCCTTCTCTCGAAGTCGTCCCGCCGCTGACCGGCACCGACACCGAAGAGATTCTCCGGACCATCGGGGACCTCGCGGAATTCGCCCCGCGCTACATCAACGTCACCTGCCACCGGGACGAATACGGCTTCACGCAGAACCCCGACGGCACCTGGAGCCGCGTCCTTACCAGAAGCCGCCGCTCCCCAGTCGAGATCTGCCGGGAAATCGGTGCGGCATTCGGCATCGAAACCGTTCCCCATCTGATCTGCGCCGGCAATTCCGCGGAGGACCTCAAAGGGCTGATCCGCGAGGTGACCGAAGCGGGCATCGGCAACGTGATGGCCCTGCGGGGAGATTCTCTGGGAACCGAAAAGCGGTTTTCCCCCGTCCCCGGCGGCTATTCCCACGCGGACGAACTCGTCACGGCCATCCGGGAGCAGACGGGAGACGCCCTCGGCATCGGCGTCGGCGGCTATCCAGAAAAGCATTTCGAAGCGGCCAATCTCGACGACGACATCCGGGCGCTGAAGCACAAGGTGGACCGGGGCGCCGACTTCATCATCACGCAGATGTTCTTCGACAACGCCCGGTTCTACGACTTCGAGCGCCGCTGCCGGGAGGCGGGCATAACCGTACCCGTCATTCCTGGCATCAAGCCGCTCAGCACCGTCCGGCACCTTTCCCTGCTGCCGGAAACCTTCTCGATCGACATCCCGCTCCCGCTCACCGAAGCCGTCCGGGAGGCGCAGATGGATCATTTCGACCCCAAAGAGGCCGTCTACAGGGTCGGCACGGACTGGGCCTCCGCACAGGTCCGGGACCTCCTCGACCACGGTGTCAAGGCCGTCCATTTCTATACGATGGGCCGTTTCCGCAATATCCGAGAAATCCTCCGCCGGAACTTTTAGCGGTTATTCCCGTTTTTTTCGCTATCTTTGTACGCTCCCCCCCGGAATACTGTTATGATTTTATTTGATTGCGAAAGACTGCGGAAGCCGTTCAGCGGAAAAGACACCTACTGCCGGAATCTGGCCACAGCCCTGGAGAAAGAATCCCGGACGCGCGCCGAAAAGCTGGGCCTGTATATGCCCGCCTGTGCCGAGCCGTTCCTGGAAGCCCTTCCGCATAGACCCTGGCACCGCTATCACAAATGGTTCTTCCGCGCCGGGAGCGATGTCCGCCTCTTCCACCGGACGACCCCGCTGACCTACTATTTCCCCAAAAACGTTCCCCTCGTTACCACGGTGCACGACCTCAACTTCCTCCACTACGAGCCCAATCCGCGCAAAAGGGAGAGGGAGGACCGCTGCACCCGGATAGCCCTCGACGTCTCCGAGCGGATCGTCACCATCTCCAACGACGCCAGACGGGACATCCTCAAATACTACGGCGATCCCGGCAAGCCGATCGACGTCATCTACAACGGCGTCACGCGCTACAGCGGTCCCGTAACCAGGCCGGCCGACGCGCCCGACGGCGATTTCATCCTCTCCATCTGCCGCCTGACCCGCTCCAAGAACCTCCAGACCCTGCCTCCCCTCCTTGCCGGCAACGATTTCAAACTCGTCATCATCGGCAAGAACATCGAGGACGGCCAGGTCGAGGAAATCCTCGCCGCCGCCGACAAGTGGAATGTCCGGGACCGGGTGATTTTCACGGGCGGCATTCCCGAGGATGAGAAACACTGGTACCTGCGGAATTGCAAGGCCTTCCTCTTCCCTTCTCTGGCGGAGGGCTTCGGGCTGCCGGTCATCGAGGCGATGCAGTACGGCATTCCCACCTTCATCTCGGACCGCACCTCCCTCCCGGAGATCGGCGGCGACTGCGCCTTCTACTTCAACCACGAATTCGATCCGGACGGCATGCGGCAGGAGTTCGAAAAAGGAATGTCCGATTTCCGCAGCGGCGTCATCACGCCGGAAGCCATGAAACGGCGCGCCGCCCTTTTCAACTGGGAAACCGCCGCAAAGAAATACTACGACATCTATGAATCCCTCCTGTAGCATCATCGTCCCCGTTTATAATCCGGGCCTCCGCCTCGCGCCCTGCCTCGACGGCATCCTGGCGCAGACGGTCCGGGACTGGGAACTGATCCTGGTGGATGACGGCTGCACGGACGGAAGCGGTGCGGTCTGCGACGCCTACGCCGCAAAAGACGCCCGCATACGGGTGCTCCATACGCCCAACAGCGGACCCGGCGCGGCCCGCAACACGGGCATGGATGCGGCCCGGGGACCCTGGCTCTGTTTTATGGATGCCGATGACACGGCCGACCCCGATTATCTGGAAACCCTCCTTGGCACGGACCCCGTCCCGGGAGACCTTGTCGTCACCGGGATGACAGACGAATTCCCCGGCAAGGCATCCCGCGTCAGATACGCTTTCCCCTCACGCGCAACGGCGGCAGACATCACCCTTCTCCCTCCCGATACCCGGATCCTGGAGATCGGCTACCCCGTCGCAAAACTCTTCGATGCCGGCCTGATACACAGCAGCGGCCTGAGGATGGAAACCCGCATCCGGCTGCATGAGGACCACATTTTCTTCCTGCAATACCTGCGTCTCTGCCGGCGCATTCTCCTCGTCCCGGGGACGCCGTACCACTATTGGCATCACCCGGACGAAGGCAGCCTGACGCGGGCATCGAAACCGGTGGAAGAAATCCTGGAAGAAGCCCGGATGCTGACCGCCGAGATGCTCGAAACGGCCGCGCATTTCCCCGGCTATCCAGAGAAGGCGCTGTGTGAAGCGATTTCCCTGTACGGACTGGCGGATTATATCAAAGCCCTTCGCAGGGCGTCCACCCGGGAAGAGTACCGGAAGGCCGCGCAGGAAGTATATGAGAACAGACAACTTTTTTTCTCCCGGTTCCACCCCCGGAAGGGCATCCTGCATAAATGGATGGACCTGATGCGGGCTTTCCGGACCGCCCGAAAAACCAAGTCATGAATACGATATCTATTATTGTCCCCGTCTATAACCCGGGCCCTTATCTTGTCCCCTGCCTGGAGAGTATCCTGGCGCAGACGGTGCAGGAGTGGGAACTGATCCTGGTGGATGACGGCTGCACGGACGGAAGCGATGCTGTCTGCGACGATTATGCCGCAAAAGATGCCCGTATCCGTGTGATACATACACCGAACCAAGGCCCCGGGGCGGCCCGCATTACCGGCATGGATGCGGCCCGCGGGAGATGGTTCTGCTTCATCGACCCCGATGACACGGTCGATCCCGACTATCTGGAGATCCTGCTCTCGGCCGACCCCGTCCCCGGCTCGCTGGTCATGACGGGAATCGTACAGCACTACAACGACGGCAGGCCGGACGACACGGTATTCAGTTTTACGGGAATTACCACGGTCCGGGACTTCACGCAAATCGACCGGAAGTTCAAGATCCTCCGCTATGCCTCCCCCAACACCAAGCGGTTCGACGCGGATTTGATCCGCCGGGAAGGCCTGCGCTTCCCGACGGAGTTCTCCGTTCAGGAAGATCTGGTATTCTACCTCGATTACCTGATACATGCCAGGCAGATTATCCTCGTTCCGGGCGTTCCCTACCATTATTTCCTCCGGAGCGGGAATACCTCCCTCGTATCAAAGGCCCGGCACGCGGAGGAATTCCTTGCAGCCGGCATTGGCGTGACCGACAAAGCGGAGGAACTCCACGCGGCATTCCCGCACATGAATGCATCTGACTACACACGTTTTATTTCGAATAACGGCCTGATAAGCTTTGTCAAAGCCCTGTATGCCAGCCAGGACAAAGAAACCTACCGGCATGTCCGCTCCGAAATCCGGAAGCGGAAACGGCTGTTCTTCAAGCATTTCTGGCATGGAAGAGGGGTTTCCCGCAACTGGTGGGCCCTGTGTCTGGCCGCCGCCGGGCTCGGCCCGTTCCACACGGGCGCGCGTTACAGTCACTATGGCAAGATCGAAGAATAAAAAAAAAGAGTTATCTTTGTAGATACGTCTTTTTGCGTTTGATTTAACGTTGAACTTATGGATAAATTACAAGAATTAACCGAAAAACTCTATCAGGAAGGCCTGTCGAAAGGAAAGCAGGAGGGTGAAGAAATCCTTGCCGACGCCCGCGCCAGGGCCGCCCGCATACTCGAAGACGCCCGTGTGGAAGCCGAGGCCGTCAAGGCGCAGGCCGAGAAAGAGGCGGCGGATTACCGCACCAAGGTCGAGAGCGACCTCAAGATGGCGGCCCGCCAGAGCATCCAGGCCACGCGGCAGGACATCGAGAGTCTCGTCGTGAGCCGGATCGCCGCCCCCGCGGCGGACATCCTTTCCGAGGAAGCCTTCCTCAAGGAAATCATCACCGCCGTGGCGAAGAATTTCTCCGCCTCCGAGTCGAAGGACCTCTCGCTGATCCTTCCCGAGAAACTCAGGGACGCGCTGGAGCCGTTCGTCTCCGCCGAACTCGGCAGGATCCTCGGCGCCGGGGTAAAGGCCGAATTCTCCTCCAAGGTGTCCGGCGGCTTCGTGATCGGCCCCGCGGACGGCGGTTACCGCATCAGTCTCACCGACGAGACCTTCAAGGAACTGATCGCCGCCTACCTCCGTCCCACCGCGCGCAAACTCCTCTTTGGCTAAGGCACAATCCCTCGCCCATGAGTAATTTCGAATACATCATCGCCTCCCTCCCCGTCCTGCTGCCCGACTATCGGTATGCGGAGGGGAAAGGTTTCGGCGACTTCATCGCGGAGATCCGGGAAAATCTGAGCGACGCGGATAATGCCACGCTCGACCTTCTCCTCGACGGATTTGACGAGACGAAACTCGGCGAAGACTTCTACGCCGGCGCGCTCAGGCACCGCAACCGCTTCATCCGCAACTGGTTCCGCTTCGACCTCGGCCTTCGCAACGCCAAAGTCCGCTACCTCAACGCGCGGCTCGGGCGTCCTGCGGACCTGGATGTCCTCACGGGCGAGAATCCCGAGGCGGAAGACGCCGACATCGAAGGTTTCCGTTTCCGCGCGGAGGAGCTCGACGAGGCGGGCGCCATCTCGGACATCCTCGCCGAAGAGAACCTCCTCGCCCGCGAGAAAGCGCTGGACGACTTGTCGTGGAAGAAGGCGGACGAACTGACGGTCTTCGACTATTTCGACCTCGAGGCGGTCCTCGCCTTCGTCGTCAAGCTCAGGATCGCCGACCGCTGGCTCGTCCTCGACCCCGAGGAGGGCCGCGAGCGCTTCCGCCGCCTGGTGAAGGAGGTGAAAGGCACATTCAATCTGGACAAAATACATATTTCATAAAATGGACAAAAAAACTACCGGTATCGTAAAGGGCATCGTTTCCAACCTCGTCACCGTACGGGTGGACGGGCCGGTGGCCGAGAACGAGATCTGCTACATCAACCTCGCGGGAACGCGGATGATGGCCGAGGTCATCAAGGTCAGCGGCCAGGACGCCCAGGTGCAGGTCTTCGAGAGCACCCGAGGCCTCAAGGGCGGCGACACCGTCACCTTCGAAGGCAGGATGCTCGAGGCCACCCTGGGTCCGGGCCTCCTTTCCAGCGTATACGACGGTCTGCAGAACGACCTAACCACGATGGAGGACGTCTTCCTCCGCCGCGGCGAATACACCGATCCCATCAACCGCGAGAAACTGTGGGACTTCACACCCCTCGCCGCCCCCGGCGACAAAGTCGTCGCCGCCTCCTGGCTCGGCGAAGTCAAGGAAGGATGGCTGCCCCACAAGATCATGGTGCCCTTCTCCTTCGGCGGAGAATACACCGTCAAATCCGTAGCAGCCGCCGGGCAATATAACGTCGACACCGTCATCGCCGTCCTCACCGACGCGGAAGGCGCCGAGCACAATGTCACGATGACCCAGAAATGGCCCGTCAAGGTTGCAGTGAAGGGTTACCGCGAGAAGCCGAGGCCGCAGCGCATCATGGAGACCGGCGTCCGCGTCATCGACACCCTGAATCCCATCGCGGAAGGCGGTACGGGCTTCATTCCCGGCCCGTTCGGCTGCGGCAAGACCGTCCTCCAGCACGCCATCGCCAAGCAGGGCGACGCCGACGTCATCGTGATGGCGGCCTGCGGCGAGCGCGCCAACGAGGTCGTGGAAATCTTCACCGAATTCCCCGAGCTCATCGACCCGCACACCGGCCGTCACCTGATGGAGCGCACCACCATTATCTGCAACACCTCCAATATGCCCGTCGCCGCCCGCGAGGCCTCCGTCTACACGGCGATGACCATTTGCGAATACTACCGCGCGATGGGCCTCAAGTGCCTCCTCCTGGCCGACTCGACCTCCCGCTGGGCCCAGGCGCTCCGTGAAATGTCCAACCGTATGGAAGAGCTCCCCGGCGCGGACGCTTTCCCCGTCGACCTCTCCTCCATCATCTCGAACTTCTATTCCCGCGCGGGAATGGTCGTGCTGAACAACGGACAGACCGGCGCCGTCACCTTCATCGGAACGGTCTCCCCCGCCGGCGGCAACCTCAAGGAGCCCGTCACCGAATCCACCAAGAAGGCGGCGCGCTGCTTCTACGCCCTCGAGCAGAACCGGGCCGACCAGAAGCGTTATCCGGCCGTAAGCCCGCTCGACTCCTATTCCAAATACCTCGAATACCCCGAAATCCGCCAGTACCTCGACGAGACCGTCGAGAAGGGCTGGGTCGACAAGGTCGCCACCGCCAAGAACATCATCCGCCGCGGCAAGGAGTCCAGCGAGCAGATCAACATCCTCGGCGACGACGGCGTGCCGATGAGCTACCACGTCACCTTCTGGAAGTCCGAACTCGTCGACTTCGTCATCCTCCAGCAGGACGCCTTCGATCCCGTCGACGCCCTCTGCCCGCTCGAGCGGCAGCGGCATATGCTCGACCTGGTGCTCGGCATCTGCCGCCGCGACTTCGACTTCCCCGACTACGAGGCCTGCCGCGACTTCTTCAAGAACCTCATCAACGAACTCCGGCAGATGAATTATTCCGCCTTCAAGGGTGAAGATTTCAACCGCTACGAAAGCGATATCCTCACGATGGTGGAAAGCACCGCTAAATAACGAAGGCCTATGAAAGCATATCAACGCATCTATACCAAACTGGAAGCGATCACCAAGGCGACCGTGGCGCTCAGGGCCTCCGGCGTGAGCAATGAAGAGCTCGCCGTCGTGGGCGGACGCCTCTCCCAGGTCGTCCGCATCAAGGGCGACGTCGTCACGCTCCAGGTATTCTCCGGCACCGAAGGCATCCCCACCGACGCGGAAGTCGTCTTCCTCGGCGAGCCCCCGACCCTGAAAGTCGGCGAGCAGCTCTCCGGCCGTTTCTTCGACGCCTACGGGCACCCCATCGACGGCGGTCCCGAGATCGAGGGCGAGGAGCGGCAGATCGGCGGCCCGTCCGTGAATCCCTACAAGCGGCGCCAGCCCTCCCAGCTGATTCCCACCGGCATCGCCGGCATCGACCTCAACAACACCCTCGTCTCCGGCCAGAAGATCCCCTTCTTCGCCGATCCCGACCAGCCCTACAACAAGGTAATGGCGGATGTGGCCCTCCGCGCGGATGTCGACAAGATCATCCTCGGTGGAATGGGTCTCTCGAACGACGACTACCTCTTCTTCCGCCACAGTTTCGAGGCGGCGGGCGCCCTCGACAAGATCATCTGCTTCATCAACACCACCGAGAACCCGCCCGTCGAGCGGCTCCTCATCCCGGATATGGCCCTGACCGCCGCGGAATACTTCGCCGTCGACAGGAACGAGAAGGTGCTGGTGCTGCTGACCGACATGACGCTCTACGCCGACGCCCTCTCCATCGTGTCGAACCGTATGGACCAGATTCCCTCGAAGGACTCGATGCCGGGCTCGCTCTACAGCGACCTGGCCAAGATTTACGAGAAGGCAGTGCAGCTCCCGACCGAAGGGTCCATCACCATCATCGCCGTCACCACGCTGAACGACGGCGACATCACGCACGCCATCCCGGACAACACGGGCTACATCACCGAGGGCCAGCTGTTCCTGAGGGCCGACAGCGATTCCGGCAAGGTCATCATCGACCCGTTCCGGAGTCTCAGCCGCCTCAAGCAGCTCGTCCAGGGGAAGAAGACCCGCGAGGACCACAGCCAGGTGATGAACGCCTCGGTGCGGCTCTATGCCGACGCCCAGAATGCCAAGACCAAACTGGAGAACGGCTTCGACCTCTCCGACTACGACAAGCGCTGCCTGCAGTACGCCAGGGATTACGCCACCCGGCTGCTTTCCATCGATGTCAACATCTCCATCACCGAGATGCTCGACACCGCCTGGGAACTTTTCGGCAAATACTTCACCAAGGCCGAGACCGGCATCAAGCAGGCCCTGATCGACAAATACTGGAATGGCAATTAAGTTTCAATATAACAAGACGTCTCTCAACGAGATCGGCAAGCAGCTCAAAGTGCGGCAGCGGGCCCTCCCTACCCTGCAGAACAAGGAGAGCGCGCTCCGGCTGGAGGTCCGTAAGGCCAAGGCCGAGTCCGAAGACCTGGACCGCCGCCTGGAGGAGACCCTCCGCCGCTACGACTACCTCGCGGCCCTCTGGAACGAGTTCGATCCCGGGCTGATCGCCATTACGGACGTCGACCTCAGCGTCGTGAAGGTCGCCGGCGTCAAGACGCCCGCCCTCGGTGAGATCCATTACGAAATCAAGCCGTTCAACGCCTTCGTCAAGCCGGCCTGGTACGCCGACGGGGTCGCCATCCTCCAGCAGCTCAGCCGCCTCGGGATCGAGTCGGAGGTGTATCGCGAGAAGGCCCGCATCCTCGACTACCAGCGCAAGAAGACCACCCAGAAGGTCAACCTGTACGAGAAGGTGCAGATTCCGGGCTATCAGGAGGCGATCCGCAAGATCAAACGCTATATGGAGGACGAGGAGAATCTCTCCAAGGCCTCCCAGAAAATCGTCAAGAGCCGCCACGCGGCCGAGGAAGAGGAGGCCTCCGAAGCATGATCGGCAAGATGACCCGTTACGCCTTCATCCTCCTCAGCGGAGAGAAGGAAGACTTTATCCGGAGCCTGCAGGAAACCGGCCTCGTGGACATTTCACGCAGCGAGAAGCCCGTGGACGAGCGCAGCGCCGCCCTTCTCCAGCGGGCGCAGTCCCACCTGAAGGTCATTTCCGACGCGGAAGCGGTCCGGGCGGGCGTCGCGGCGGAGATCGCCGCCCTCCGCAAGGAGGCCGATGCGCTCCGCCCCTGGGGCGACTTCGATCCGAAATCGTTCGCTCCTCTCCTGGAAGCCGGCTACCGGATCCACTACTATGCCGTCACCCCGAAGCAGTTCCGCAAGGCCTGGCCCGAGGAATACCCGATACAGATCGTCGCGGAGAAGCCCCGGGTGCATTTTGTCGCCATTCTCCCGGAGGGGGTAGAGAATCCCCTGCCCGTCGCGGAAATTCCCGCTCCGGAATACAGTTACAAGGCCGTGGAAGAGCGGATCGCGGCGGCGGAAATCCGTCTGAAAGAGGAGACGGACCGCGTGGAGGCCCTCCGCGCCCGGGAGACGCAGTTCGAAGAAGAAGTCAACCGCGACATGGCGGAACTCGACCGCTACCTTGCCACGGTGGCGGCCAATCCGGCGGCGGAGAATACCATCGTCACTTACACCGGATACGCCCTCACCTCCGACGACGCCGTCCTCCGCGAGAAACTCGACGCCCTCGGCGTCTTCTACCTCGCAGAGCCCGCCACGGTCGAAGACGCGCCCCCTATCGCGCTGAAGAACAACCGCTTCGTCCGGATGTTCGAGGTGCTGACCGACATGTACGGCCGGCCGTCCTACGACGGGTTCGACCCGACACCCTTCCTTTCGGTCTTCTTCCTGCTGTTCTTCGCCCTGTGCATGGGCGACGCCGGCTACGGGATCATCCTGACCGTCATCGGCATCCTGCTCGGGCGGTCCAAGGGGATGAAGGACCTGTCCCCGCTTGTCATCACCCTCGGCGTGGGGACGACGGTGGTCGGATTCTTCCTGCACACCTTCTTCAGCATGAATATCGCCGAGTGGCCGCTCTTCGAGCCCGTCAAAGGCATTTTCCTGCCGGACAAGATCGCCGGTTACGACGGCGCGATGGTCCTGTCGCTCGTCATCGGCGTCCTGCACGTCTGTCTGGCGCTGATCGTCAAGACCATTCAGGCGACGCGGAATCACGGGTTCCTCCATTCGCTCGGCACCTGGGGCTGGACGCTGCTGATTGTCGGCGGCGTCATCGTGGGAGCCTTCGCCCTCGCGGGCGTCATTGACGCGGCGCTCACCAAGTGGATCATCATCGGCCTCGGCAGCGTGTCGGCGCTCGGCATTCTCTTCTTCAACACGCCGGGAAGAAATCCGCTCATCAACTTCGGAAGCGGCCTCTGGGATACCTACAACACGGCCACGGGGCTGCTCAGCGACGTGCTGAGTTACCTGCGCCTCTACGCCCTCGGGCTCGCGGGCGCGATGCTCGGCTACGCCTTCAACGACCTCGGCCTGATGATTCTCGGCGACGGCGGTGTCGGCAACTGGATATTCTTCATCGTCATCCTCATCATCGGACACACCCTCAACATCGCGATGTGCGCCCTCGGCGCCTTCGTCCATCCGCTGCGACTCAACTTCCTGGAATTCTTCAAGAATTCCGGCTACGAAGGGACGGGACGCAACTTCAGACCCCTGACTAATAAATAATCAAAATAACTTTACATTATGCTCAACACATTACTCGCTTATCTCGGACTCGGACTTGTGCTGGCCCTCGCGGGCATCGGCAGCGCCTACGGCACCACCATCGCCGGCAACGCGGCGGAAGGCGGTCTCAAGAAGACCCCCGAGAAGTCCATCAGTTACATGATTCTCTCCGGTCTTCCGGCCACCCAGGGAATCTACGGCTTCGTCGCCTTCTTCATGATGCTCAACCGCTTCCGCTCCGGTGCGCTCGACGGCGCCATCATCTTCGGTATCGGCCTCTGCGTCGGACTCGTCTGCATGCTCTCGGCCATCCGTCAGGGCATGGTCTGCGCCAACGGTATCGTCGGCGTGAGCCAGGGCCACAACGTCATGGTCAACACCCTGATCTACGCCGCCCTTCCTGAATTCTACGCCATTCTGGGCCTTGTCGGCGCGCTGATGGTCTAAGATTAATCCCTGCGGAAAAGATCGCGGGTATAGACTTTTCCGGCGACATCATCCAAGACCGCATCATAGCGGTTGGCGATGATGGCGTCGGAAATGTTTTTGAAGCGTTCCAGATCCCCGATGACCTCGGAACCGAAGAAGGTGGAACCGTCCGGCAGGGAGGGTTCATAGATCACGACCTGGGCGCCCTTGGCTTTGATCCGCTTCATAATGCCCTGGATGGCGCTCTGGCGGAAATTGTCGCTGTTCGCCTTCATCGTGAGGCGGAATACACCGATCGTCACGCTCTTTTCCTTGGCCGTGTCATAAGCGCTGGAAGCCGTATAATAGCCGGCCTTCTCAAGCACCCGGTCGGCAATGAAATCCTTCCGGGTCCGGTTGGACTCCACAATCGCCTGGATCAGGTTCTCCGGAACATCATTGTAGTTGGCCAGGAGCTGCTTCGTATCCTTCGGAAGGCAGTAGCCGCCGTAGCCGAAGGAAGGATTGTTGTAATCGGCGCCGATGCGCGGGTCCAGACAGACGCCTTCGATAATCTGGCGCGTGGAGAGCCCCTTCATCTCGGCATAGGTGTCGAGCTCGTTGAAGTAACTGACCCGGAGGGCCAGATACGTATTGGCAAAGAGTTTGACCGCCTCGGCTTCCGTCGAACCCATCACGAGCACCGGGACATCTTCGCGGAGCGAACCCTCCCGGATCAGGCCGGCAAAAGTGCGGGCTTCCTCCCGCAGGTCTTCATCCGAACCGACGATGATGCGGGAAGGATAGAGGTTGTCGTAGAGGGCCTTGGATTCG